>Ga0208826_1001469_pt1 | contig 19764 bp, 14 predicted proteins | sample AD_UKC115_MetaG_FD_184451 | JGI IMG/M metagenome (GOLD analysis project Ga0208826, IMG submission 184451) | Active sludge microbial communities of municipal wastewater-treating anaerobic digesters from Hong Kong - AD_UKC115_MetaG (SPAdes)... | ecosystem: Engineered > Bioreactor > Anaerobic >...
CGTCGTGGTCGGCGGCGTACTGGTGCTCACCCGGCCCGGCGCGAACTCGGTGCCGATCGGAAAATGAGGCGGTGCGCAGCCACGCATCAGCCCCGCGGACCGCATCGACCGCGAGGCACCGCGCGGCGTGCGGGACGCCCCGCCACGGCACCTCGCGTCCGATGCATCAAAGCATGCGCTGCAGCGTGTTGTCCTTGATGAAGCGGTGATGCCAGATCGCCGCGCCGATGTGCAGCGCGAACACCGCATAGAACACCTTGCCGAGCACGACGTGCACGTCCTCGAGCATTTCATGCAGTTCGGGATCCGCGCCGATCAGGGTCGGCAGGTTCACGCTGAGCAGTGGCAGGGTCACGTCGTGGCCACCCGCCTGGATCATCAGCACGCCAAGCAGCGGCTGGACGAGCAGGAAGGCGTAGATCGCGAGGAAGGTGAGCTTCGAGAACAGCGCCGGCAGCGCGGCGGGCGCGGGCACGATCGGCGGCGTGGCCGAGAGCACGCGTGCGATCAGGCGCGGCAGCACGAGCACGGCGACGAGCACGCCGAGGCCGATATGCCCGGCCATCATGCCGCTGCGCGCGGCGCTGCCGCGTGGCGCGAAGCCGCGCAGTTCGGCGAGCGCGTAGACGACGACGATCAGCAGGAAACCGAACCAGTGCAGGCCGCGCACGGCGGCGGAATAACGGGTGGATGACGACGAACCTTTCATCGGGACGCTCCGGAAAAGACCCGGCAAGTGAAGCCCAGCCGCGGCACGCAGTGATTGACCGAGGTCAGCCGTGGCGCGCGGCTTGCCGGCCGGAGTGCCGCAGGGCTCAGGCCGAGACCTGGCGCAGCCAGTCCTCGAGGTTGTAGTAGTTGGTCACGCGAACAATCCAGCCGTCGCGGATCGCGAAGAACGCACCGCCCGGCAGTTCATAGCGCTGCCCGCGGGCCGGCGGCAGGCCCGCATCGGCATCCAGGTATTCGCCATGCACGACGTATTCGGCCGCCGCACGCGTACCGTCGGCCTGCGCCATGATCGCGACGTCGCGCAGCGTCTCGCGATAGCAGCGCTGCATGCGCGCGAGGAACGCTCGGAACGCGGCCTTGCCGATCTCGCGACCGCCCTGGTTGATGTCGTGCGCCACGTCGTCGGCGAGACAGGCCAGCATCCCTTCCCAGTCGCCACGATTGAAGGCCGCGTAATAGCGCTCGATCAGCGCGATGGCGAGATCCATGGCGCGCTGGCCTGGGCTCATGACGGGATCCTAGGGCGGTCGGGAGGCCGCGCAGTATAGGTCGCCCGGACGGCCCCGCGGCAGCCGATGACGCGGATCGGCGCCATTCCGGGCTGCTAACACCGGAAACCGGCCGCGTATCATGCGCGCCTCGCATACGGCCACCGGTCCATCCATGTCGGAATCCGCCTCGCGTCGCGGCGCACTCGTCGCGATGATCCTCCTGACCCTGATCTGGAGCTACAACTGGATCGTGATGAAGGAGGTGCTGCGCGACTGCGGGCCGTTCCACTTCGCGGCCTGGCGTGCGGTGCTCGCGACCGGCGTGCTGTTCGCGGTGATCCTGCTGCGCGGCGAATCGCTGCGTCCGCCGCCGTGGCGGTCGACGCTCGCGATCGGCCTCGCCCAGACCACCGGCTTCCAGGCCCTCGTGCAATCCGCGCTGGTCACCGGCGGCGCCGGCAAGACCGCGCTGCTCGCCTACACCATGCCGTTCTGGCTGCTACTGCTCGCCTGGATCGCGCTCGGCGAGCGCCCGCGGCCGCTGCAATGGGCGAGCATCGGCCTCGCCGGCCTCGGTCTGCTGCTGGTGCTCGAACCGTGGCACGGTTTCGCTGCCTCGTCGAGCGCCCTGCTCGCGCTCGCGAGCGGCCTGTGCTGGGCCGTGGCTGTGGTGCTGAGCAAGCGGCTCCTGGCCGGCCGGGGCCTTTCGCCGCTGCGCCTGACCGCCTGGCAGATGCTGTTCGGCACGATCGGCCTGGTCGCGATTGCGCTGGTCGTGCCGGAACGCCCGATCGCCTGGACCGTTCCGTTCATCGCGGCGCTGGCCTACAACGCCGTGCTCGCCTCGGGCCTCGCCTGGGTGATGTGGTCGGTCGTCGTACAGCGCCTGCCGGCGACCGTCGCCGGCATCACCAGCCTCGCCGTGCCGCTGACCGGCGTGCTGCTCGCCTGGGCCCTGCTCGGCGAACGCCCCGGTCGCATTGAAAGTATCGGCATCGCGCTGCTCGCCGTGGCCATGCTCGGCATCACGCGCGCACCGCGCGCGTCCTAGCCGCGGATGGCGGCCAGGGTGAGCACGCCGACGGCGAGGAACACGATCCAGGACAGATGCCGGCCCCGCGTGAACGCGATCAGGAACGCGGCCGACAGCAATGCCGACGCAGCGACCGTGTACAGCACGCGTGCCGTCGTCAGCGCATCGAACGCCACGAGCACGAGCAGGAACGCCAGACCGAACCACGCGACCGTGGTCAGATGCCACGCGAAGCGCAGCGTGCCGACGGTGAATGCCGTCCCGCCGAACAGCGCGGGCAGGTTCCCGCGCCGGAACAGGCGCATCAGCAGGTAGCGCTCGCCGAGATAGGAGTGGGCAAGGCCGAGCAGGAACAGCAGTGCGGCGGCGAGAAGAAGCATGGCGTATCCGGTCGCTCCAGATTAGGTTTCGAGGTGACTGCGCCGGCGGGGTGCGGGCTCGGCGTGGGACGGATTCGCCGATCCTTTTCCGGTGACGCCAGGCTCCGTGCTGGCGAGGCTCAGGCGCCGAACGGCAGCGCCGCGAGATCCACGTTGCCGCCGGAGAGGATGACGCCGACGCGGCGGCCGGCGAAGCGTTCGCGGTGGCGCAGGATCGCAGCGAGCACGGTGGCGCTGGATGGCTCGATGATGAGCTTCAGGCGCTCCCAGAGCAGCCGCATCGCCGCGACGATCTCGTCGTCGGTGACCGGCAGCACGTCGACGCGGTGCTCGCGCAGGATCCGGAAATTGATCGCGCCGATGATCCCGCGCAGGCCGTCCGCGATGGTGGCGGGCACGAGGTCGGTGACGCGCTCGCCGCGTCGCAGCGACTCCCAGGTATCGGCGGCGCCTTCCGGTTCAGCGGCATGCACGGCGAGCCCCGGATCGAGGCCATGCGCGACGATCGCGCAGCCGGAGACGAGACCGCCGCCGCCGACCGGCGCGATCAGCGCATCGAGCCGGCCGACCTCAGTGAGCAGTTCGAGCGCGGCCGTGCCCTGCCCGGCAATCACGCGCGGATCGGTGTACGGATGGATCAGCGTCGCGCCGGTGGCGAGGCGTACCGCCTCGGCAGCGGCTTCGCGCGCGGCCATGGTCGGTGCGCAGGCATGCAGGGTGGCGCCGTAGCTCTCGATGGCCGCGAGCTTCGAGCGCACCGCCCCCTCGGGTACGACGACATGCGCAGGGATGCCGCGCGTCGCCGCGGCCAGCGCGAGTGCCGCGCCGTGGTTGCCGGAGGAATGCGTGACCACGCCGTGCATAGCCGCCTCCCCGGCGAGCGACCAGACCGCGTTGCAGGCGCCACGGAACTTGAACGCACCGGCGCGTTGCAGGTTCTCGCATTTGAAATGCAGCGCGCAGCCGGCCAGTGCATCCAGTGAGCGCGAGCGCAGCACGGGCGTGACGTGGGCATGCGGGGCGATACGTGCGGCCGCGTCGCGAATATCGGCCAGGCTCGGAGCGGTCTTGTTCATGGGCGCGGCACGATAGCGCGCAGCGCACTCGCCGTCACGCCGGCGGACGCCGCTGCCCACGCGGGCCTGCCGTGGACGCGGGGGCAAAGGTCGACCGGGCGACCGTACGCATCCAAGGTCAAGGGGCCTACCGCGGACACGGGGCGAAGGCTCGCTCGCGAGGCCGCTGCACCGTCCCGCTCGACAGCGGCAGGCCCGCTCGTCGAAGATCGGGGCACGCTTTCTCCGTCTGTCCGCCTGCAAGCCGCATGTTTCCCGATCCCGCCGACCCCACCGCCGCTGGCGGCATGGTCTTCCTGCGCGACTACATTCCGCCGCCGTGGCGCGTCGCCCACGTCCATCTCGAATTCGATCTCGATCCGGCCGATACGCGCGTCACCGCGCGCCTGCATATGACGCGCGATGCGACCCGGCACGAGCCGCTGCGCCTCGACGGCGAGGAGCTCGATCTCGTGGCGATACGCCTCGACGGCCGCGCACTCGGTCCGCACGATTACCGCCACGATGCGCATGGTCTCGAGGTGCCCGGCGCACGCGACGGCAGCGTGCTGGAGACCGTGGTCCGCCTCGTGCCAGAGCGCAACACCGCGTTGCAGGGCCTTTACCTGAGCGGCGCACGCGAGTGCGGTTTCCTGCTCACGCAATGCGAGGCGCAGGGTTTCCGGCGCATCACCTTCTTCCCGGACCGCCCGGACGTGCTGGCGCGTTACACGGTCACGCTACGCGCCGACCGCACGCGCTTCCCGGTGCTGCTTGCGAACGGCAATCCGGCCGGCGCCGGGGAACTGCCCGGCGGCCGCCACTACGCGACCTGGGATGATCCGCACCCGAAGCCGTCGTATCTGTTTGCGCTGGTTGCCGGCCGGCTCGAACGGCTCGGTGGCGAGTTCGTCACCGCCGAGGGCCGGCATGTCGCGCTCGGCATCTGGAGCGAGCCCGAATACCTCGCGCGCTGCGGTTTCGCGCTCGACGCGCTGGTCCGCGCGATGCGCTGGGACGAGCAGCGCTACGGCCGCTGCTACGACCTCGACGTGTTCAACGTGGTCGCGACCCGCGACTTCAACATGGGCGCGATGGAGAACAAGGGCCTCAACGTCTTCAACGCGAAGTATCTCGTCGCCGATCCCGAGCATTCGACCGACGAGGACTACCGCCACGTCGAGGCGATCGTCGCACACGAGTACTTCCACAACTGGACCGGCAACCGGGTGACCTGCCGCGACTGGTTCCAGCTCTCGCTCAAGGAAGGGCTCACGGTGTTCCGCGAGCAGCAGTTCTGCGCCGAGATGGGCTCGCCGGGCCTGAAGCGCATCGAGGACGTGCAGGTCCTGCGCCGCGCCCAGTTTCCCGAGGACGCCGGCCCGCTCGCACACCCGGTGCGGCCCGACCGCTACGCGGCGATCGACAACTTCTACACCGCGACCGTGTACGACAAGGGCGCGGAACTGATCCGCATGCTCGCCGGCCGGCTCGGCGCGGATGGCTGGCGGCGCAGCATGGACGAGTATTTCCGCCGCCACGACGGCGAGGCCGCGACGGTCGAGCAGTTCCTCGCCGCTCTCGGCGATGCGAACGGGCTCGATCTCGCGCCGTATCTCGCCTGGTATGCGCAGGCCGGCACGCCGGTGCTGGAAGCGCGCGGCGAGTACGATCCGGCCACTCGGCGCTACACGCTCATGCTTGCCCAGCACACGCCGCCGACGCCGGGCCAGGCCACGAAACACGCTGTGCCGATCCCCGTGCGACTCGCGCTGTTCGATGGCGCGGGCCGGATGCTGCCATTGCGCGTGGCCGGCGAGGCCACAGCGGCTGGTCACGAGCGCGTCGTGCAGCTCGACGTGACGAGCCAGCGCTTCGTGTTCCTCGATGTGCCCGAGGCACCGCGGGCCTCGCTGCTGCGCGGCTTCTCGGCACCCGTGCGGCTCGCTGCCGGCCACACGCTTGAGGATCTCGCCTTCCTGCTTCGTCACGAGACCGATGCGTTCAACCGCTGGGAGGCCGGCCAGAAGCTCGCCCGGCTTGCATTCACCGAGGCGCTCGCCGGTCGCCACGATGGCGCGGCGCTCGCGACCTGGACGGCGAGCCTCGCGGCGCTGGTCGAGATGGACGAGGTCGAACCGGCCCTGCTCGCCGAGCTGCTCACGCCGCCGGACGTGCTCGAACTCGCCGAGCTGGCCGAGCCGTTCGATCCGCCGGCCATACAGGCGGCCCGCGAAGCGCTGGAACATGCCCTCGCCCGCCAGCTCGGTGCCTGGTGTGCGCAGCGCCATGCAGCCCTGCTGGCAGACGAGACGGGCGCCATCGGCGGCGTGGCGCAGAATCGCCGCCGCTTGTTGAACCGCTGCCTCGCGCTGTGGGCGCACGCCGATGTAGCTGCCTGGCCGGTCGCGACTGCCCGCGCGAACGCGGGCCGGTGCATGAGCGAGCGTCTGGGTGCGCTCGGCGTGCTGGTCCGCGTCGGCGCGCCCGAGGCCGAGGCGGCCCTCGCGGCCTTCGCCGAACGGCATGCCGATGACGAGATCACGCTCGACAAGTGGTTCGCGCTGCAGGCCGGTGCGCCGCAGCCCGCCGCCGTCGAGCGGGTCGCGGCACTGCTCGGTCACCCCCGTTTCTCGCTGCGCAATCCGAACAAGGTTTTCGCGCTGCTGCGTACCTTCGCACAGCGCAACCTGGTTGCCTTCCACCGTGCCGACGGGGCCGGCTACGCGTTGCTCGAGACCGCACTCGGCGAACTGGACGGACTCAATCCGCAGATCGCCGCGCGTGTGGCCACGGCATTCAAGGACTGGCGACGCCTCGAGCCGCAGCGGCGCGCCCTGCTCCAGGTCAGCCTGCAGCGACTGGCCGGTCGGGCCGGGCTTTCGCGCGAGCTGGGCGACATCCTCGCGCGGACACTCGGACAGGCGCCGGTTTCCTGAGAATCACCGCTGGCAAGACTGCGTTGCGAGCGGGTGGCGCCCGTTCCCGCCCTGTCTGCGCGACGGACTGGGAAGGATGAAGAAGTCCGGGGTGACCAAACGGCAGGCCGGACGCATGCCGAGCCCCGCTCCTTGCCTCGCCCTGCAGGCGAGGCAAGGAGACAAGCCGACGCGACGCCATAGGAGGTTCGGTCTAAGTCGGCCTTGGCAGGCCGGATCAGGCCGGCAGACGGGTCAGCGCCTCGGTCAGGCGCACGAGGCGCGATTCGAGCGGCGAAACCAACGGCTGCGCTTCCGCGGCCGGGCGGCTCGCGCGGATCTGCTCGATCGCCATCTGCAGGCGGCCAACCTCGATCATCAGGTCATGACGCAGGAACAGCGGATTGGTCTCGGGCAGGATGGCCGTCGCGGACATCGAACGTCTCCGGAACTGGGGTCGAACGCGGCGGAACGTGACGCAAGTCGCGTGCCAGACGGAAGCGGGTCACGGTTCGGCGTAGTGATCGGCTCTGCGGGTGACACTTTGCGTCTCCTGCTGACACGCGCCTGACCTCTGGCGTCACCCGTACCGGGCGGTGGTATTCTTCGACCGCCTTCACGGAACGGCGTCATGCGCGACGGCAGAGTGAACCCATCGCGACGGCGCCGAATCCCGGCCACGATGATCCGCTTCACTTCTGGCGCCCGGCATACGGTCCTCTTGGATTCCCCCTGTTCCTAAGACCGCCGGGCGCCAGTCTCGTCTTTGCGCCGAAGCGCGCCCACGAAAAACCCCCGCCGGCCGGGCCGTGCGGGGGTTCGGGATCAAGTGAGGCCGCGCGGGAAACCCGCCACGACCTCGTGCTTCCTTCCCGCGACGCGGTGCCGACCCCTGAGTCCGGCCACCGGCGGGCTCGCAACCGCCGTGCGTCGCTGGAAGTGCAGGACAGGCTGAGCAGGATGCATGCCAACCGCGATCCCGGACGCTGACGTAAAATGCCGCGGATTCGGCACGGCATCCCGTCGGCCGTCGCGACCCGCACGGCATCCGCCCGCCGCATCGCTCGGCCGCGGGCGGCGACCTCGGAGTGCCGCGCCCGGTCTGTCGTTCCCGGACCCGCAGCCTAGCCATGATCGATCCCTTCCATCGTCATGATGTCATCATCGTCGGCGGCGGCCACGCCGGTACCGAGGCCGCGCTCTCGGCCGCCCGCTGCGGCGCGCGCACCCTGCTGCTGACCCACAACATCGAGACGATCGGCCAGATGAGCTGCAACCCGGCCATCGGCGGCATCGGCAAGGGGCACCTGGTCCGCGAGATCGATGCGCTCGGCGGCGCGATGGGTCGTGCCGCGGACCGCGCCGGCATCCAGTGGCGCACGCTGAACGCCTCGAAGGGCGCGGCCGTGCGCGCGACGCGCTGCCAGGCCGATCGCGTGCTGTACAAGGCGGCGATCCGCACGCTGATCGAACATCAGCCAGGTCTCGCGGTGTTCCAGCAGGCCGTGGACGACCTCGTCCTCGCCGGCGACCGCGTCATCGGCGTCGTTACCCAGGGCGGGCTGCGTTTCGAGGCGCCGTGCGTGGTGCTGACGGCCGGCACCTTCCTCGGCGGCAAGATCCATGTGGGCCTGGCGAACTATGCCGGCGGCCGTGCCGGCGACCCGCCCGCGCTCACGCTCGCCCAGCGCCTGCGCGAGCTGCCGCTCGGCGTGGACCGGCTGAAGACCGGCACGCCGCCGCGCATCGACGGGCGCACGATCGACTACCGCGGGCTCGAGGAGCAGCCCGGCGACACACCGCCGCCGGTGTTCTCGTTCCTCAGCAGCGCAGCCGACCATCCGCGCCAGGTGAGTTGCTGGATCACCCACACCTCGGAGCGCACGCACGCGATCATCCGCGCCGCGCTCGACCGCTCGCCGCTCTACACCGGCCAGATCGAGGGCATAGGCCCGCGCTACTGCCCGTCGATCGAGGACAAGGTCGTACGCTTCGCCGAGCGCAGCTCGCACCAGATCTTCATCGAGCCGGAAGGCCTCGACACGGTCGAGATCTACCCGAACGGCATCAGCACCTCGCTGCCGTTCGACGTGCAGCTCGACCTCGTGCATTCGATCAGGGGCTTCGAGCAGGCACGCATCACGCGCCCGGGCTACGCGATCGAATACGACTTCTTCGATCCACGCGGACTCAAGGCCTCGCTCGAGACCAAGGCCATCGCCGGCCTGTATTTCGCCGGCCAGATCAACGGTACGACCGGCTACGAGGAAGCGGCCGCGCAGGGCCTGATCGCCGGCCTCAATGCCGCGCGTGCCGCGCTGGGCCATGAGCCATGGACGCCGCGCCGCGACGAGGCCTACCTCGGCGTGCTGATCGACGACCTGATCACCAACGGCACGCGCGAGCCGTACCGCATGTTCACCTCGCGTGCCGAGTACCGGCTGCACCTGCGCGAGGACAATGCCGATCTGCGCCTGACCGCGCAGGGCCACGCGCTCGGTTGCGTCAACGACGCCCGGCTCGCTGCATTCGAGAGGAAACGCGAGGCGATCGAGCGCGAGACCGCACGCCTGCGGAGCCTGTGGGCCGCCCCGACCAATGCACTCGGCGCCGAGATCAAGGCCACGCTCGGCATCGAGATCAGCCGCGAGGTCCCGGCTCACGATCTGCTGCGCCGTCCCGGGCTCGACTACGCCGTGCTGATGCGCGTACCGGCGCTCGGCCCGGGCGTGGACGATCCGCGGGTCGCTGAGCAGGTCGAGATCGCGGCCAAGTACGCCGGCTATCTCGAGCGCCAGAATGAGGAGATCGCGCGTCAGCGCCGCTACGAGACCATGGCAATCCCTGCCGATTTCGACTACACCCGTGTCGCCGGCCTCTCGGCCGAGGCGCGCCAGAAGCTCGAACGCGCGCGGCCCGGCACCGTCGGCCAGGCGCAGCGCATCAGCGGCATCACGCCCGCGGCGATCTCGCTGCTGCTCGTGCACTTGAAGCGCGGCAATCAGCGCGTCGCCTGAACGCCACGTGCCCGCCATCCCGTTCCTTTCCCCCACACGGAAGACCCGCACGCATCATGCTGTCCATCGAACAACGCATCGCCCAGGAAATCGCCGCGCGTCCGGAACAGGTCACAGCGGCCGTGGAATTACTCGACGGCGGGGCCACCGTGCCCTTCGTCGCACGCTATCGCAAGGAGGCCACGGGCGGCCTGGACGATACCCAGCTGCGCCTGCTCGAAGAGCGCCTGCGTTATCTGCGCGAACTCGAGGAGCGGCGTGCGGCGATCCTCGACAGCATCGCCCAGCAGGGCAAGCTCGGTGACGAGCTGAAACGCGACATCCTCGAAGCCGACACCAAGGCGCGCCTCGAGGACCTTTACCTGCCCTACAAGCCCAGGCGCCGCACCAAGGCGCAGATAGCCCGCGAGGCAGGTCTCGAACCGCTCGCCGAAGGCCTGCTCGAAGACCCGGCGCGCGTGCCCGAAACCTGCGCCCTGGGTTTCGTCGATGCCGGGAAGGGTGTCGCCGACGTCAAGGCCGCGCTCGACGGCGCGCGGGCGATCCTTATGGAGCGCTTCTCCGAAGACGCAGCGCTGGTCGGCGAGCTGCGCGACTGGCTCTGGGAGCGTGGCCAGATCCGCGCGAGGGTCATCGACGGCAAGCAGAATGAAGGTGCCAAGTATCGCGACTATTTCGATCATGCCGAACCGCTGAAGGCGATTCCGTCGCACCGCCTGCTCGCGCTGTTCCGCGCGCGCAACGAGGGCATCCTCGATCTCGAACTCGAGCCGACCGCACAGCCCGAGCAGGGCCATGTCGAAGCCGAGGGGCGTGTCGCCGTGCATGCCGGCATCGCGTCGCGCGGCCGTGCGGCGGACGCCTGGCTCGTCGAGACCTGCCGCCAGACCTGGCGCGTGAAGCTGCACCTGCACCTCGCCCTCGACCTGTTCGGCAAGGCGCGCGAAGCCGCCGAGGACGAGGCGATCCGCGTATTCGGCGAGAATCTGAAGGATCTGCTGATGGCCGCGCCGGCCGGGCCGAAGGTCGTCATGGGCCTCGATCCGGGCATCCGCACCGGCGTGAAGGTGGCCGTGGTCGACGGCACCGGCAAGCTCCTCACGACCGGCACGATCTATCCGCACGAGCCGCGCAACGAGTGGGACAAGTCGATCGCCCAGCTCGCCGCGGCGGCGAAGCAGTTCGGCGTGAACCTGATCGCGATCGGCAATGGCACCGCCTCGCGCGAGACCGACCGGCTTGTCGCCGAGCTGATGAAGAAGCATCCGGAACTGAAGCTCGCCAAGGTCGTGGTCAGCGAGGCCGGTGCCTCGGTGTATTCGGCCTCGGAAACCGCCGCGAAGGAATTTCCACAGCTCGACGTCTCGCTGCGCGGCGCGGTGTCGATCGCGCGGCGCCTGCAAGATCCTCTCGCCGAACTCGTGAAGATTGAGCCGAAGGCGATCGGCGTCGGCCAGTACCAGCACGACGTGAACCAGGTGAAGCTCGCCCGGGCGCTCGATGCGAAGGTCGAGGACTGCGTCAACGCGGTCGGCGTGGACGTGAACACCGCCTCCGCACCGCTGCTCGCGCGCGTGGCGGGCCTGAGTCCCTCGGTCGCCGAGAACGTGATCAGGTTCCGCGATGCGAACGGCGCGTTCCGCAACCGCGAGGCATTGAAGAAGGTGCCGCGCCTCGGCGATAAGGCCTTCGAGCAGTGCGCGGGCTTCCTGCGCATCGCCGATGGCGACAACCCGCTCGACGCCTCGACCGTACACCCGGAAGCCTATCCGGTCGTCGAGCGCATCATCGCCCGCTGCGGCCGCGAGGTGAGGAGCCTGATCGGCGACAGCGGATTCCTGCGCACCCTGCAACCTGACGCCTTCACCGACGAGCGCTTCGGCGTGCCGACCGTGCGCGACATCCTCCGCGAACTCGAGAAACCCGGGCGCGATCCGCGTCCGGTGTTCGTCACGCCGAGCTTCGCCGAGGGCGTCGAGGACATCGGCGACCTGCAGGCCGGCATGGTGCTCGAAGGCCGCGTATCGAACGTCGCCGCATTCGGCGCCTTCGTCGACATCGGCGTGCACCAGGACGGCCTCGTACACGTCTCGGCGCTCTCGCACAAGTTCGTCAAGGATCCACGCGAGGTGGTCAAGGCCGGCGACATCGTCAAGGTCAAGGTGCTCGAGGTTGATCTCGCGCGCAAGCGCATCGCGCTGACCATGCGCCTCGACGATCCGCTCGGCGACGCGCGCGGCGCACGCGAGGCGAACGGCGGCAATCGACGCGACGAGCGCGGTCCGCGCCGCGAGCCGGGCCCGCGCGGCCCCGGCGTGAAGCCCGCCAGCGCACCGGCGCCGGGCAATCACGCCCTGGCCGATGCCTTCGCGCGGGCGCGCAAGAGCTGACCCGGCACGGCTGGAAGTGCGATATCCGGCCCGTAGCGTGCGGGCATGAAAAAGGCCGGGAGATCCCGGCCTTTTTCCTCAGGCCCGATCCGCGCGGTGACGCGCGGACCGCGCATGGTTCACGGCTTGCGCTTGGACACCATGTCGTACAGCGCGCGCGCGCGTTCCTGCAATGCTTTGGCATCGGCGTCGGAGAGCACGCCGGCATTCGCGCCGTCACGATGCACCTTGACGACCAGATTGCCCTGCTCGTCCCAGGCCGCGCGCGACGAGGCGCTGGCCCTCTCGGACATCGCCGGCACGTTCTCCCTGAAGACCAGCATCGGCTGGCCGTTGGCGCGATAGGCGAAGAACGTGTTGATGCGGCCCTTGTCGCCGAGATCCGTGATCTCGCGGATGTAGCGCAGGCCGCTCTTGTCGAAGAAGCCATCCCACGCGGTGGTGCTCTTCTCCTCCTCGCTCGAGCCCTGGGTGCGCTTCATGCCGCCGATCGCACGCTCGAGCAGGCGGTATTCCTCCTCGACCTTCTCGCCGGCGGTCGGCTCCGGATTGAGCTGCACATCGACACGCGCCGGCGCACCCTTGGTGATGACCGGATACTGGCGTGCCGAGACATAGCGGCGCTCGCCATCGACGATCGCGGCATCGACGACGTAGAACGCACCCTGGTCGATCTTCGCCGGATCGAAGTCGAGCTTGAATGTCGCCGGCATCGCCGAGACCGGTTCGCCGGCCTTCTCGACCAGCACGGAGGCGGGCTTCTGCGAGACGTTGAGGATCTGCACGGTGAGCTTGGCGGCGGGCGAGAGCGGCGCGGGCGTGCGCAGCGTCACCGAGCCCTCGACCGTCGTGACGGCGGCGGTCCGCGCCGGTTGGTTGCCGTGGCCGGCATCGTCGTTCTTCCCGCCGCCACCGCAAGCGGCGAGCAGCAGGGCGGCGGCAAACGCTGTGGAAAGCGGTACCTTGTACACGAATCACTTCCTCTCGTTCATGCCGGCAGTCCGGCGGGCGTCCGGTCGGTCCGGACGTGCGCAAAGGCATGCCAGCGGGCTTTTCGACCATCTAGGTTAGCCGTTTTGTCTTGCAGTGTCGCGACCATGCCGGCAAACACGGCTGAACGGATCGCTCGTCGCGTATGCCAGCATCACCCCACATCGGTCGGGCGTCGCATGATCGGCACTGCCGCCCGCCCGGTGGTGACGCTGCGCTCCGATCGCGCCGCCGGACGTGACCTCCGGCCTTGGCAGGAGGCAGCCGGCACCGGTAGTTTCGACAGCCTCGTCCGTCCAGGAGCGCCGCGATGGCTTCCCCCGCCCTTGTCCGTCCCCTCGTCGTCGCCCTGCTCGTCGCGCTCGGCGGCAGCGTTCAGGCCCGTCCGGCCGCGCAAGGTCCGGCGACGGCGAAGGACCGCTGGGCGGCCTGGCAGCGCCACGAGGCGCTCGGCCGCGATTCGCTGTTCGCAGGCCTCAAGTGGCGCGACATCGGCCCGACCGTGCAGGGCGGGCGTGTGGTGCAGATCGCCGGCGTTCCGGGTCAGCCGTACACGTTCTATGTCGCCTATGCGACCGGCGGCGTGTGGAAGACCACTAACAACGGCGTGAGCTTCACGCCGCTCTCGGACCATCTGCCGACGATGGTGACCGGTGCGATCGCCGTCGATCCGCAACATCCGGACACGCTCTGGATCGGTACCGGCGAGGCGAATTCCTCGCGCTCGTCGTACGGCGGCCTCGGCGTGTTCCGTTCCGACGACGGCGGCAAGACCTTCCGGCCGATGGGCGTGGACGAAACCGACCGCATCGCACGCATCGTCGTCGATCCGCACGACTCGGACACGATCTATGTCGCCGCACTCGGCAAGCTGTACAGCGAAGGCGGCCAACGCGGCATCTTCCGCAGCCGCGACGGCGGCAGGACCTGGCAGCAGGTGCTGAAGGGCGAGACTGCCTGGACCGGCCCGATCGATCTGGTCCTCGATCCGCGCGATCCTAAACGCCTGTATGCCGCGACCTGGGAACGTTCGCGCACGCCATGGAACTTCTCCGAGGGCGGCAAGGGTTCGGCCGTACACGTCTCGACCGACGGCGGCGACACCTGGACGCGCCTCGCCGGCGGTCTGCCGCAGGGCGACAAGGTCGGCCGCATCGGCCTTGCGATCGCGCCGAGCCGGCCGGACACGCTGTACGCGAGCGTGGACAACTGGGAATCCCTGCCCGAGGCCGAGCAGGATTTCGGCGACCGGCCGGTGAGTGCCCGACGCCTGCGTAAGATGAGCAAGGAGGAATTCCTGCGCCAGGATCCGGACGAGATCGAGAGCTTCCTCCGGGCGAGCGATCTGGACACCGCGCTCGACGCGAAGAAGTTGATCGACATGGTCAAGCGCGACGAGTTGACCGTCGCCCAGCTCGCCGAACACCTGCACGAGGCCGAAGCCGCCCTATTCGACACCGACATCAAGGGCCTGGAGGTCTATCGTTCGGACGACGCCGGCAAGACCTGGCGGCGCGTCAACGAGAAACCGCTGCGCGAGGTGAACTACACCTACGGCTACTACTTCGGCCAGGTGCGCGTCGCGCCGACCGATCCCGAACACGTGTTCGCCGAGGGCCTGCCGCTGATCGAATCCACGGACGGCGGCCGCAGCTGGCACGGCCTCAACCATCCGAACATGCACGTCGACTACCACGAGCTCGTGATCGATCCGGCCTTCCCGCAACGCATGATCGCCGGCAACGATGGCGGCCTCGACATGACCTACGACGGCGGCAAGACCTGGCTGAAGCTCGATGCGCAGCCGGTCGGCCAGATCTACGACGTCGGCTTCGACATGGCCGATCCCTACAACGTCTGCGCCGGCCTGCAGGACAACGGCACGTTCAAGGGCTCGAGCCGTACGCGCTGGGAACAGGGCCAGGACTGGACCGTGGTCGGCGGCGGCGACGGCATGTACTGCGCGATCGATCCGCGCGACAACGCGACAATCTACACCGGCTATCAGTTCGGCCACTACCAGCGCAGCGGACCGGGCGGCGGCCACGAGGTGCGTCCACGCGCCTCGATCAAGGCAGCGCCGCTGCGCTACAACTGGAACACGCCGGTGCTGCTCTCGCCGCACCACGCCGATGTCGTCTACATGGGCGCCAACCGGCTGTTCCGCTCGCTCGACAAGGGCGAGACCTGGGCCGCGGTCAGTCCGGACCTGACCACGTCGAAGCAGCGTGGCGACGTGCCATACGCGACGATCTCGACGATCAGCGAATCGCCGCAGCAGTTCGGTCTGGTCTGGGTCGGCACCGACGATGGCAACGTCTGGGTCAGCGATGACTCCGGCACGCGCTGGAACTACGTCTCCGAACGCCTGCCGGCCGAGCGCTGGGTGAGCCGCGTCGAGGCCTCGCACCATGCGCGCGAGCGCGCCTATGTCGCGCTGAACGGTTACCGCAACGACGACATCACGCCGTACCTCTACCGTACCGACGATCTCGGCAGGACCTGGACCGACATCGCGCGCGGCCTGCCGGCCGAGCCGGTCAACGTCGTGCGCGAGGACCCGGTCGATGCCGACGTGATCTACGTCGGCACCGACCGCGGCGTGTACGTGTCGCTCGATCGCGGCGCGAACTGGCAGGCCCTGCAGGGCAATCTGCCGAATGTGCCGGTGCACGATCTGGCCGTGCATCCGCGCGAGCGCGAGCTGATCGCCGGCACGCACGGCCGCAGTGCATGGATCCTCGACGTGCTGCCGGTCCAGGAACTCACCCCGGCCGTGCGCGACACGCCGCTCAAGCTGTTCCCGGTTGAAGACGTGCAGGCCGATCGCGACTGGCGCTCGCGCCCGGCATTGTGGTTCGACGAATCCGCCTATCTGCCGAAGCTCGAGGGCACGTACTGGGCCAAGGCGGCTGGCGAGGTCACGCTCAGCGTGCTCGACGAGGACAAGCATCCGCTCCGGGAACTGAAGTTCGACGTGAAGCGCGGCGTGAACACCTGGAGCTGGGATCTGCTCGTCGACAAGGACCTTGCCCTCAGCGCCGAACAGGCGCGCCTCGCCAAGGACAAGGACGCCAAGGAACCCGTGAATCTGTCACGCACACCGTATGCCGAATCGGTGCGGCTCGGTCATCGCCTGTTCGTCGTACCGGGCAAGTACACGCTGCGTCTCGCGCAGAACGGCGCGAGCAGCGAAACCGGTTTCGAGGTGAAGGCACCCGAGCCGCGCAAGCCTCGCGCCAAGCCGGAGCCGAAGCTGCGTGGCAAGGACCGCTGGGCGCGCCCCGAGACGATGATGCCGGCCAATCCATTCGCCGAGGAACGCGAGGAAGCCGGCAAGTAAGCACCGCGAGCCCCCTGCATGGAGCAATCGCTCTGCGCCTGCGGCGCAGGGTGGGCGCATCGACCGGCACCGTGATCGCACGATCCGGCAGCGGGTGACGGCCGTCGGCCGCCACCCGCCACGCGTGGACTCAACGGAAGCGCGGAGGCTCGTTGTCGACCGCCGAACACAGGTGCAGGACGACGACCTCGTAATGCGGGGTCTGTTTGCCGTGCATCGAAGGCGGGCTGAAGCAGAGCGCGGTATAGACGCCGACGACCGTCTGGCGACTGGCGTCATCGTAATAACGGATCTGATAAGCCTCTTCGCGCGCCGGCCGCGCCGCGAGCGCGACACTCGACGAAACGGCGGCGATGGCCGGGAACAGCAGCAGAAGCATCGGACCGAAGTTGCGCATGGTTACCTCCGTTCATGGCTTGGCTGGACGCAGGGTCACGCCCTGCGGATCCATTAGTCGCCAGCCCGCGTAACTACCGCGACTGCCGGGATATGCACGGATGCGCGACTCACGCGGACAGGGCCATCGTCGGCCCGCGCCATGCCCCTGATGGTCTGGCCGCATTGAAGCGGACACTACGCCCGAGAGCAGGCCCGGCCAACTCTGGATGCTCCTGACATTCAAGACGCGACCATCGATACGGGAAGCGAGCCGCTGCCGATCGCCAAGCCCACCCGATCAACCGCACTGAGTCGGTCGTCGAAGGCGTGAAAACGGCTGGCCACTTGCTGGCGGCAGCGATGACGCGCCCGCCAGGCTCAGTCCTTCGATGGCTGACCGGGCCTCATGACGTCGTCGAGGCAGTCCTTGCGCTCGATCGCCCAGTAGGCACTGGTACGCCCGTAGAGGATGCGATTGCCCTCGGCCCGCACTTCGAGCGTGCCGATCACGTTGCGGCGATCCGGGCCGTCGAAATAGATGATGGTCCGGATGGACCCGCAGTCCGGTTGGACACTCTGCTGTGCATGGACGCTGGTCGCCGCGGCGGCCAGCGCGAGGAAGATCAAGCTGCGCATGGTTCTCCAGTCCTTTGCCACGATGTCGGGCACCGTGCCCGATGCAGCGCGCATGCTGACGACTCCCGCAACCGGGGTCATCTGCCTTCTATTGCAGATCTCCCGAGTTGGATACGCATCATGGCGGATGGCTCTTTCTGGCCTAGCTGAGCCGCGCTTTGTGCCACCGCCACTGTGTGGGCCCACGAACGGCACCTTGTGCTCCGAATCGATCATCGGGCATGGCACGAGACTCGACTGACACGCCTGCGTAAACCAGCCTGCGCGGGCATGGAAATCCCCACGCCCGCGCCCATCATCAAGTGCACCAGGATGCGCTGCAGAATAACGACCAGCGAGCGCATCCTGTGCACACCTACATCGAGAAATCGTATTGGGCGCTCAGCCGGATGTAGCGCGGCGTCTGGAAATTCATCGGGATGCCGTAACGGTCTGCAAGGAACAGACCCGTATCGCTCTCACCCTGCTCGCTTACCGTGATCGCCCGCGCGGCGTTCAGCACGTTGAACACATCCAGGCGCAAAGCGAGGTTTCCATCCGCAAAGGCTGGCCGGTACTCCAGGTTCAGGTCGACCTGCGTAATCCACGGCGTGCGCCCCTGCGAGCCGCGTGGCGTCGGCACACCACGGCAGAAGAAGAAGTCATTTTTATACGATTCACTTTGCGACATGTTGGCCGGCAGCATACCGAAACAGTTTTTCGGACGACCCGACTGCAGCAGGAGATTGCTGCCCACACGCCACTCCTCGCCGAGCGCCACGGCGCCGAACAGTTTCAGGGTATGCCGGCGTTCGTTCGGCAGTGGACCATACGCACCGATCATCAGCTCGCGCAGATCGAAATCCTGGGTGATGCCGGTGTCGTCCTGGCCGATATCCGACTTCACTCCACCTTCGGTGTTGCCCTCGTTTCGCGCGTAGGTATAGGAGCCACGCAGGAACCACTTCTCGTCCCAGGCGTGCTGGAAGAAGAACTCGAGGGCCATGTAGCGGCGGCGCGCCTTGGGCATTCCAATCTGTCTCGCGGTCAGGTCGACGGTGTCGATCTGACCATCGTCGTCGATGTCGATCTGATACGTCGCCGCCTGGCCCGGGTTGAACAGGAAGCAACCCGGGGCAGTCCATGCGGGCGAATAGGTCTTGCCGTGCGCTTCGGCCCATTCTATGAATGGTCGTCGGTCACAGAAATCGTCGATCGCGCGACGCAGATCGCGGTGGATCGCGCGCACGCCGCCGGACCAGTTGTTGCCAAAGTCATTCTCGAGGCCCAGGATGAATTCATCCTGATACATCGGACTCAGATTGCGGCTGGCGATCGCACGCGGATCGTGGGCGTTACCGCGCGATTCGTTGACGTATTCCAGCTCGCCGATCCTGGGCCCGAGCGTCGGTACGCCGGTGCGCCGATCGATCGCCGTGAACGGGAAGTATTCCAGGGTGTAGAGCTGCGGTCCCGACGCGCGCAAGTTCACCGCCGCGGCTATGGGCAGGTGATAACGCCCCGCACTGCCGAAGATCTTCAGCGAGGCATCGCCACGGACGTCCCAGGAGAATCCGAGGCGTGGTGCCAGCTGGCGGTCGAGCTTCACGAAACTGATGCCGGACGCATTGCGGTTGTCGAGCTGCTCGTTGCGCAGGCCGAGGTTCAGAAGCAGGTTCGGCGTGATCTGCCAGCGATCCTCGACGTACTCGGCCGCCTGATCGACCCTGAACGTTCCGCCGGTATGGAAGACCCGCTTTATGACCAGCTGGTTCACGTCGGCGGGAACGATGCCGTGTGTCAGCTCTGTGCCGGGCTTTACATCCTCATAGTCCCAAAACACGCCACCGGCGTATTCCTGTCCTGCCGTGACCGTGTACCGTTCCGCATCGTATCCGAAGCGGAGATCATGATCGCCCCAATGCCACTCCGCATCGATGCGGAATGCCCGGTGATCACTGGCGGCATCGGGCCGTTCCGGAGCAGCGGTGACCCAGCACCCGGATGTCCTGTCCGCGGCATGTTTACGTTCGTCTTCGACATATGGGCAGACGGCGCCAGCTTCTCCGGCCGGCTGGTCGTAACGCTGGTTGCGTCCCTGACCATAGAGTGAGGACAGAGTGAAATTGTCGGTGAGATAACCCGTGTATTTCACGATGTGATTGGTGCCGCCGCCCTTGCTGCGGCTTGGTCCTCTCAGGGGGCCGCGGGTCAAGCTCTTGTATTCGAAATCGTAGTTCTCGCTGTGCTCGTAGGCCTTGTCGGAAAATCCGGTGTATTCGAGATGGTGGTTATTGACCCCTCCCCGGGATTTTGGACCAGCCTAAAGTAGAGAGGAATCGGCGAAACTGACCCGATAAGAGGAGAAGGTTTCGCATGAAGAAGTCGAAGTTCACCGAGGAACAGATCGCGTTCGCGCTGC
>Ga0208826_1001470_pt1 | contig 19752 bp, 13 predicted proteins | sample AD_UKC115_MetaG_FD_184451 | JGI IMG/M metagenome (GOLD analysis project Ga0208826, IMG submission 184451) | Active sludge microbial communities of municipal wastewater-treating anaerobic digesters from Hong Kong - AD_UKC115_MetaG (SPAdes)... | ecosystem: Engineered > Bioreactor > Anaerobic >...
GACCGAGAAATCTCGTCCTGACAAGAACCGCCGTTTTGCATGAGAAGCGCGCTTTTCGCATCACAACTTGTCTTTGAAAGAACCGGTCCGATGAAACGACTCAACTCGCTCTGTGTCGCCGCCTATCTGCTTCTAACTTCCAATCTTTATTCTTCCATCATCTATGTCGATGCTGCAGTGGCGACCAGCGGGGATGGAACTTCCTGGGCCAAAGCGAAGAAGACCATCAATGACGCCTTGATGGCAAGTTCAGATGGTGATGCCGTTTGGGTTGCGAAGGGAACGTATCAGGAACAACTTGTGATTAGCAAGAATGTTTTTCTTTATGGCGGATTTGTCAAAACCGAAAGCTCTCCCGAAGACAGAAATCTCAAAATCAACAAAAGCATTCTTGATCTAAGTGCATTTGCAAAAGGAGTGGGAGTTGATTTGGAAAATCTATCAAATATATCTATTGATGGTTTTAAAATAACCGGATCTGTTGATCGCGGGGGTATTTATATATACAACTGCGACAGTGTGCGTATTAGCAACATGGATTTCATCTCAAATACATTCTATGGCGTTTATGCTGATTATTCTACTTGTAGCATTGAAAAATGCTTTTTCCAGGACAATTTTCAAGGACTATCGGCTTGGGTTGGTAGCATCAATGTTGCAGATTGTTCCTTCATCGCCAATTATCATCCATTCGGGTTTGGTGGTATTGTAAGCGTGTTAACAAATTGTAAATTTTACCAAAACACCAGTCCTATGTATATTGCTGATGCCCAAACTAGTATTAATAATTGCGAATTCGTTCAAAATGATAATATTGAGGGAGCAGATCATTATACCAGTGGAGGTGGAGCCATCTTATTCAGTGTTTCGGTCGGCTCGACAAGCATAACTAAGACGAAATTTATCTGTAAATACAGCCTATCGAGGTGGAGCAATATCAGCTGATGCCAGCGATGGCTGGGATATGGGTCCGATCGAGTTTTCTCAATGCATGTTTGTCGGCAATACGGCAACCACCAGCGGCGGAGCGGTCGGAGGATATGGCGTTTATACTTATACAAATGCCTTACGAACTGAAAATAATCACTTGGATAGCTACCCGAGTAATGAAAGGAAAATGATTTTCAGGAATTGTTTGTTGTGCGGAAATCTGGCTTACAGGGCGGCGGTGGCGCAGTTGGAAGGGTATGAAAGCGTGTTTCATTCCTGCACGATGGCCAACAATCATACGACCATTGTAACCACCTCCTCTGAAGAGAGAGGGAATATAACAGTCGCCGGTGTGTATGGAAAAGATCGTTATGGCGGACCTCAAATTTATTCCGCTCCCATCTGGATGCGAAACTCAATTATGGCCAACAACCAGGGCGGGGAAGTTTGGTGGGCCAGTTTTATGACTATAGGTCAGAATCTTCTATTGAAGGACCTGTTTTGGGGTCAAACCGAACTAAATGCCAATGGCGATTCTGATTTGGGAGTACAATCGCCCGTTCTGGAAGAACCACGATTTATTGGCGGGGCGGCAGATACATGGGCCACCTCCGGCCAGTTCTCGCTGAAAAGCAACCGCACTACAATTCAGAGTAGTATGTCTTTTGCGGACAACAGCCTGAAAGGGCTGATTATCAATCCGGATACCTCGCAACCCTTGCAGACGGTGATCGACTCGAACCAGGGAAACACGATGGTCTTGATTGGCGACATGACGAATCTGGCCGGGACGGCAAAGCATTTTCAAATATACGACTACCATCTGAGGTCCAGTTCGCCAGCCGTTGACGCAGGCACCTCGGACGCCGCTCCAACGGTCGACCTGGACCGCAACCCTCGCCCTCAATTGTCTGGTTATGACATCGGGGCGTATGAATTTACACCATCGAAGAATGCAGCAAGGAACTGTGAGAGATATTGAAAATAATGATGCAATGCTGTCATTTCGAGGAAGCGCAGCGACTGAGAAATCTTTGATTTGAAACAGATGAGATTTCTCCGCTTCGCGTTCGAAATGACAATGCTGAGGGATTTCTCCGCTTCACGTTCGAAATGACAGAAAAGGGGCAACAGTAGGGCAGGCTTCGATGAAGCCGCCCAAGCCGCCGGAACATGTTTATAATTTTTGCAAATGGCCGCCTTCGTCGAAGGCTGGCCTACTTGTTCGACTCCTACGGAGCCGGGGATTTGGTATCGCATGGTGCTATTAATGTGTGCCTCCTAACGGAGGCCCGGCTTTTGGCGGAGAATCGAAGTTTAGAAGCAGTTGCGAAGCAGGTGTCCCGCCCGGCGGGCCGGACCTACCTTTTTTATCATTTCGAAGGAGCGAAGGGACTGAGAAATCTTTTTGCTACGAATAAGATTTCTCCGCTTCGCGTTCGAAATGACAATGCTGAGGGATTTCTCCGCTTTGCATTCGAAATGACAATGCTGAGGGATTTCTCCGCTTCGCATTCGAAATGACAATGCTGAGATTTCTCCGCTTCACGTTCGAAATGACAAAGGGGGGCAACAGTGGGGCAGGCTTCGATGAAGCCGCCCAAGCCGCCGGAACATGTTTATAATTTTTGCAAATGGCCGCCTTCGTCGAAGGCTGGCCTACTTGTTCGACTCCTACGGAGCCGGAGATCTGGTGTCGCTTGGTGCTATTAATGTGTGCCTCCTAACGGAGGCGGGCTTTTGGCGGAGAATTGAAGTTTAGAAGCAGGTGTCCCGCCCGGCGAGCGGGACCTACTTGTTCGACTCCTACGGAGCCGGGGGTTAGGTGGCGTGTGGTGCTACCGATATGTGCCTCCTAACTGAGGCGGGCTTTTGGCGGAGAATTGAAGTTTAGAAGCAGGTGTCCCGCCCGGCGGGCGGGACCTACTTGTGCGACTCCTACGGAGCCAGCGCTTAGTGCAAACGGGCAGTATTGCCAATTCCATTCAGCTTCAGAACCGCTCGCGCCAGTGCTCGAGTTGTTTGTAGGCGGTCATGTCATACCATAACGGGGTGAGGGCGATGTGGTTGTTGCGCACGGCCCAATCGTCGGTTTCCTCGCCTTCAGCCGTGTAGATCAATTCGCTGCCGACATTGCTCCACAATTCTTCTTCGCTGCTTCCGCCGGTCAGTTCGTAATGGTCGTGGATGCGGAAACCGCCCTGCGGAACTACCTTAATGCCTTGGATCTGGTCTTCGGGGATGAGTGGGACATTGACGTTGAGCGCTGTTCCCGGCGCCATTCCATTCGCGAGGATTTCGCGCGCAATCTTCTTCGCCACATTGGCGGCAGCGGTGTAGTCGATTTCCCCATGCGGCTTGAACGATCCCACCGAAACAGCCATTCCGGGCAGGCCGAGCATGGCGGCTTCAATGGCCGCGGCCACCGTTCCGGAATAGGGGACATTCGTGCCAAAATTCGGGCCGGAGTTAATGCCGGAGATGACGAGGTGCGGCGGGTGTTCCATCCATTGTGCGACAGCGAATTTGACGCAATCGGCGGGGGTGCCCTCGAAACTGTAGCCGAAGGCGCAACCATCGCGATGGCATTGGCGCAAGGCCTGGCGTTTGCGGATGCTTAGCGCGTGGCCGGTGGCGCTCATTTCCGTGGCAGGGGCCAACACGAAGACTTCGCCTAATTCGCTGATGGAGGACATGAGTGCGGCCAGCCCCGGCGCCCAGATTCCATCATCATTGGTCAACAGGATGCGCGGGCGTGTCATTCGGCATCCTTGACGGCGCGGTGCAATGTGCGGAGTTGATCGAGTTCGCGGCGGAATTCCGCGGCATGGCTGAGGCTATCGCGCATCTCATGGGTGCGCACGCGTTCGCGCAATTGCGATAGGATTTCGATTAGGCGGTCGAGCTGCTTGAGGATGGATGCATCGTTTTCCTGGCAAATCTCCGACCACATGGCCAAGTCGCCTTTGGCAAGGCGAGTGGTATCCCAAAAGCCATTGCCGACGATGGCGGGAATGAGATTCAAGTCTTCGCCCAATCCGGCCGCCAGCAAAGTCAATGCAACCGAGGAGAGATGGGGCACATGACTAACGGCGGCGACGAGCTCATCGTGGCGGGCGGGATCGGTGATGACCACGCGCGAGCCAAGCGTTTGCCACAACTGCGCCAGCGTGGAGAGAGCTTGCAGATCGGTTGAGGGCGTGGGCGTCAGGAAACAGGGATTGCCCTTGTAAAGATCGGCGCGGGCATGTTGCACGCCGCTGACTTCGGCGCCAGACATGGGATGCGAACCCACAAACAGGCAGCGCCCGGCCAGATGCGATTCGGCCGCTTCGACAATCCGCTGCTTGGTTGAGCCGACATCGGTGACGATGACGCCCGGCTGAACGCAATCAGCGAGGATTGTAAAGGATTCCGCCAGTGCGGCTACGGGCATGCAGACGACGATCAGATCGGCTTGGGCAAAGCCCTCGCGCGGATCGGTCGTGATCTCATCGCACGCGCCTAAATCCAGCGCCTGCTTGAGGCGATCGATGTTGCGTCCAACGCCGATGACGGTCGTGGCGAGCTGGCGCTGGCGCAAGGCCATGCCAAGGCTTCCCCCCAGCAGGCCGACTCCCCATACCGCCACTTGGTTGAAGTGCATGATGTGTGCGGCCTTAGTCGTGATGAGTCTGGCGCAAGACGGCCTCCAGCGCGGCAATGCATTTTTTATTTTCGCGCGGCAGGCCAATGGAAATGCGAATCCAGGCGTTCATGCCATAGCCGCCGAGCGGGCGAACGATCACACCTTTAGGCAACAGCGCATCGAACACGGCTTTTCCATCGCCCACATTGACGGCGATGAAGTTTGCATAACTTTTGATGTAGGGCAAGTTTAGGCGTTCGAACTGCTGCTCGTAATACGCTTTGCCTTCATTGGTCAACTCGACGGTCTTGCGGACATGCTCCTGATCTTGCAGCGCGGCCAATGCGGCTTGCTGGCCGAGGCGAGTGACATTGAACGGAGGGCGCGTGCGATTGAGCGCCTCCACGATTTCGGGCGTGCTGATGCCATAGCCAATACGCAATCCGGCCAGACCATAGGCTTTGGAGAAGGTGCGCGTGACCATGACATTTTTGCTTTTCTTCAGATACTGCATGGAATCGGGGTAATCGGGGTTGCTGACAGCGAATTCATAATACGCTTCATCAAGCAGCAGCAGCGTTTCATCGGGTGTTTGCTTCACCAATTGATTCACTTGCCGCTTGCCGAGCATGGTGCCGACGGGATTTTCGGGATTTGCCACGCACAGGGCGGCCGTTTTGGAATCGATTGCAGCAAGCAATGCGGGCACATCATGCGACCACTTCTTGAATGGCACGCGCTTGACTGATGCGCCTGAGACAATGGCGCATTGCTCATAACGAATGAAACTGCCTTGCGAGACGACGATGTTTTTTCCCGTGCCGGCGAAGGTGGTCATGATGAAGCTGTTCAGGTCATCCGATCCGGCGCCGAAGATAATCTGCTCGGGCTTGACGCCATGCTTCTCGGCAATGGCCTGGCGCAGATAGAAGGCATCGCCATCGGGATAGAGCTGGCTTTCGGCGGCATATTTACGAATGGCGGCAAGCGCTTTGGGCGAGGGGCCCAAGGGATTTTCATTGGAGGCTAGCTTCACAACATCTTTCAGGCCGAACATCCGCTGCACTTCTTCAATCGGGCGCCCCGGCGGATAAGGGAAGGCCTTGTTCAGGTGTTTGCGCATAACAGGAGGCATGGTTGTTTTCCTTTGATGATGATGTCAGCCCGCATCGGGATAGCGGCGCCCGGACACACGCGCGGGAGTGCGAAAGACTTCATCTTTCAGCATCTGGGCTGTGGCGTTGGGTTGATGATTCGGGAAGAGGTTTTCATATGAGAACAGACCGAATCCGCGCATGTGGTTTTGGCGCAAATATTCGATTTGTGTCTTCATGGCCGCATCCCCGCGATCGGCCTGAATTCCCATATAGACCAAGCCGCGTTTGACAGTCGGAATATACATGGCGGTGCGCTCGGCGAAGAGCTGCAATTTCGAAGTGTAGTTCATTGGCATCAGGCAATCGACGTAGCCGTTGTTGATCCAGTTCAGCGCATCCTGGCATTGCGTCTTCGAACCTTCATCGCGATTGGCCACACAAGCGGCTGAGACCATGACATTGGGCTTGATCGCCTTGACGCTGGTGTAGATCTGGCGGACGAGATCATTGATTTGCGAGGTGCGGAATTCACGCCATTGATCGGGCGCGGCGGAAGGCGTGGCATTCATTTGGCGTTTGAATAATGAAAGGCTGACGGGGTCGTAGGATAAATCGGCTTCCTTGTATTCAATGGGATAGCGAATGTAGTCCAGATGCACGCCATCGATCTTATAATTGCGAGTGACTTCCTCAAACAGCGATACCAGATGCTGCTTCACCTGTGGATGCGCGGGATTGACGAAGGAGTAGATTTCCTTTGTGACAGGCATGGGGAAGCCGCTGCGATCATACATCAGCCAGTCACGATGCGCGGTGAAGAGATGATTGGATGGGGGAGCGGTCTGTTGCTGCCATGCCGGAAGGACGTTGAGATAAGCATGCAATTCGATGCCGTATTGATGCGCATAGGTGATGGCGGTTGCCAGAGGGTCCCACCCCGGATCGCGCCCGGTGCTTGAGGGATTATCGCCGGTCAATTCCCATGCCCATGGCTCAATTTGCGAGCGGAAATAGACAGTTGCTTCGCCGCGCACCTGGAACAGAATAATATTGAAATAATGCGAGGCGGCGTTCTGGATGATTTTGCGAACATCTTCGGGCGAGGAGTAATCCCAGCGAGTCACCCATAATGCGCGGCCTTCATAGACGGCGGCGGCCTGCGATGCGCGCACGAATGGAGCGAAAACGCTGAAGGTGGCAACCAGCAAAAACACAATCAGCCGGACAACAGATCGTTTCATCATGTCAATGGTTCACTGTTACAAATTTGGACTTCGGGGGAATGCGAGCGGCTTGCTTCGGCCACTGCATTCATTGTTTTTACCCTGTCCTGCCGTGATTGTGTCAATGCCTTTCGTGCGAAGAACGTGGTGGAATTAAAAAAAGGTGATGGATCAGTTGAAATCGCCGCAAGAACTCCGGCAATATAGGTTTTTCAAGCGCGCTCCTATGCGCTTCCATTCCCGATTTGACGCCCTGCAATGATCCGAGAACTGCGCATTCGCAATCTGGCTATTATTGAAGATGTCCGGCTGGAGTTTTCGCCAGGATTAAACATTCTGACAGGCGAAACTGGTGCGGGAAAGTCGATTATCCTAGGCGCGCTGAAACTGATCTTGGGCGAACGCGCTGCGGCGGAAGACGTGCGCACTGGCGAGGAGTTTGCCGAGGCCGAGGCGCTGGTGGACGGCCCGCTGCCATCAAAGGTCATGCAATGGCTGGCCGAAGTGGGCATTCCGGCGGAAGAAGATGGCATTGTGCTGCGGCGCGAAATTTCGACGGCGGGCAAGAGCAAGGCCATCATCAATGGGCGTTTGGCGCCGGCGCACCAGTTAAAAGCCCTGGGCGATCTGCTGGTGGATTTGCACGGCCAGCATCAGCATCAATCATTGCTGGATGCGGATAATCATCTGGGCGCATTGGATGCGTTTGCTGACACGGATGACGAATTGGCTGACGTCGCGGCGCAGTATGGCGCCTGGTCACAGGCTAAGGCCATGCTGCATCGGTTGCAAGGCGATGAACGTTCGCTGGAGCGGGAAAAGAGCACGCTGGAATACCAGATTCGCGAGATTGAGCAGGCGCAGTTGCGAGCAGGTGAGGAGGAGGAACTGCTCAGTGAACGCATGCGATTGCGCAATTCCGAGCAATTGCGCGAGGCCGCAGTCAAGGCTTATGCACTGCTGCAGGATAGCCAGACTGACGCCCCTTCGGCGATGGAACTGATTGGCGCGGCGGAAGGCGAGGTGGCGGAATTGGCGCGATTGGATGAAAGCCAGTCGGCGCTACTGGAGCAGATGACGGAGTTGCGCATTCGCTTGGATGAGTTGGCGCAAGGCATTCAGGATTATGGCGAGGCATTGGAGGCTGATCCGAAGCGCTTGCAGCAGGTAGAGGATCGGCTGGATGTGATCAGGAATTTAAAGCGAAAGTATGGCGCGTCCATTCAGGAAATCCTGCAGGAGGCGGAGTCCTATCGTGAGCGTTATAATAGTTTGACCAATCGCACGGAGGAATTGGAGCGATTAGCGAGTGAAGTTTCTGCGGCGGAAGGAGCACTAGCGCAGGCCTGCGAAACACTTTCGGAAAAACGTAAGAAAGCAGCTTTGGTATTTGAAAAGAAGATTGAGCAGGAACTGAATGAATTGCAGATGGGGCGGGCTAAGTTTAAAGTTAATTTTGAATATGATTTTGCAGGGGCGGAGCAGGGGATTGCTTATGGCGAGCAGCGTGTTGTAGTGACTGCGGCGGGTGTGGATCGCGTGGAGTTTTTATTATCGACTAACCCGGGCGAAGCATTAAAGCCGTTGCGCAAGATTGCCTCGGGCGGCGAACTGTCGCGTATCATGCTGGCCATGAAAAGTATTCTGGCGCAACGCGATGCTATTCCGACGCTGGTCTTTGACGAAATTGATACCGGCATCAGCGGCGCCACGGCGCAGGTGGTGGGCGAGAAGATGAAGAAGCTGGCGCAAAGCCATCAGGTGATTTGCATTACACATCTGCCGCAGATTGCCGCGCGCGCTTACCGCCATATTGCTGTGCAGAAAGTGCCCCACGGCAAACGCATGACCACACGAGTAAGCGTGCTGGCCAAAGAACAGCGCGTGGCGGAACTGGCGCGGCTAATGGGAGGAGAATCCTCCTCGGCGGCTGCGCGGAAGCATGCCGAGGAATTAATTCAGCGGCATGAGAAAAGTGTAGCAAGCTAATTTCATCTTGCGAGGTTTCAGGTGCCATTCCTGACTCACCTTAGTTTAACGAATTTCAAATCCATCGCCTCGGCTGAAATTCCTTTTCAATCTTTGAATGTGCTGATTGGCGCGAATGGATCGGGCAAGTCGAATTTAGTAACTTTCTTTAATTTCATTCGCGCGATTGCCAATGGAGGATTGCAGGACTATCTTGCGCATAGCGGAGGAGCGCAAGCTTGCGTGCATTCCTGTGCAAACCGTCATGAAGAAAAAGATGTCGTTGCGGCAATGCAATTTGAGAATGAAAAGGGACATTATGAATACTTCATCCGATTGCAGCCACTGCAGAATTTATTATTATTTACGCAGGAAATGGTAACTTATACTCCGAATGAGGCAGATGCCGTTGCGCAGCGGCTGGAGTTGGGCGCGGGGCATCAGGAATCCATTTTGGCCACGGCTCTTCCCGATCATCCTCTGGCGCAATCGGTGTTCTCCTTTCTGCAACAATGCCAATATTATCAATTCCATGATACGTCCTCAACGGCTGCAATCAAAAATGGCAGTATGGAAGAGGATAAGAAGACGCTTTCCAGCAATGCGGGCAATCTGCCTTCTTATTTGCTTTTTCTGAAATTGAATTATTCTGAACATTATTGCCGGATGATTGAAACGATTCGCCAGGTGTTTCCTCATTTTTCTGATTTTGAATTGCAGCCGGATGAGCATCGGCGCGTGATGCTGAATTGGCGTGACACGACATGCAGCACTGTTTTTAGTCCGCATCAATTTTCTGATGGTACCTTGCGTTTTATTGCGCTTACGGCATTACTGCTGCAGCCCGAAGCCTGTCTGCCAAAGTTAATACTTATTGATGAGCCAGAGCTTGGCTTACATCCTTTTGCGATTCAATTGCTATCTTCCATGGTCGAAAATGCTGCTTCTCATGCACAGGTAATTTTGGCAACTCAGTCGGTGGATTTGGTGGATGCATTTGAGCCTGAGCAGATCATTGTGGCTGAACGTCCTGATCATGAAACGAAGTTTCGCCGCCTGAACTTTGAACAATATGCGGAGTGGCTGGAGACGTATTCGCTGGGCGAATTGTGGAAGAAAAATGTGTTTGGAGGGCGTCCTTCCCGATGATTCGCCTGAATATGATGGTCGAGGGGCAGACGGAGGAATCCTTTGTTAATCGCGTGCTAAAGCCTCATCTGCTCAAACTCGATATCGTCCCAACTCCGAGACTGGTTTTTACTGGCCGCAAGTTTGGAAGAACCTATCGCGGGGGCGTGACACGATATGGAAACTTCAAGTGGGATTTGCTGTTGTGGATGCGCGAAGATTCCTCTGAGAACACGCGCTTTACTACGATGCTGGACTTATACGGTCTGCCTGGCGATTTTCCCGGGCAGGCGCAGGTACGCCGGATAAATAACCCGATGAAGCGAGTGCATATCCTGGAACACGCCATGTCGGATGATATTGCCGATTGGCGGCTGATACCATATATCCAATTGCATGAGTTTGAAGCTTTGCTTTTATCGGATGCGGAGCAGTTCGGGCGTTTCTTTATTGAATATAAAGATAGGGCCAATCAGTTGGCGTCCATGGTTCGCAATTATAGTTCGCCCGAGTATATTAATGGCGGCGAAGATACCGCTCCATCAAAGCGCATCATGTACTTCATTCCTGGGTTCGGCCGCATGAAGGCTATTGCCGGGCCGCAGATTGCCTCAGCTATTGGTTTGGAAAAAATGCGCCAATGCTGTATGCATTTTAATGATTGGCTGGAACAGTTGGAAAGGCTATCCCCGTTAAGTGCTGCATCTCAGGCCAGCTTGCGCATGCCCAGGCAGGAAAAAGGGAATGGCCAGTAATATAACTGCATTGTGCCGTAGTGTTGTCGTGGTAAGGTGAAACCACAACGACATTAAGACACGATAACAAACAGAAACAATTATCGCATCATCTACAGTTAATCTAAGCCGTAACCGTTGCCTTCGATTCCGCTTCCTCGATATCAAACTCTGTCGGCGCGCTATCGCCAATCAGGCGGGCATATTTCCCCTTGCGCATTGTTAATGTAATCAGACAGGCTGCAACAGACATCGCCAGGCAAAGGATATATGGCAGCCTGTAATTAGCATTCACAATAATTGCATTTCCCAGGTAGGTTTCAATTATGGCGCGCTTGAGTATTATGTTCTCAGCATTCGTGCGATTTGTTTTTTGTATTAAAACACGGGCACGACGCGGCAAAATCTGATCTTTGGCTGCCACAATGAGTTCATTGCCCGGCGAGGCAATCGCTGCGTTTAAACAGGAAGTTAGAATAAGTTTCTGTTCTTCGGGTTTGCTCGCCATGAATTGCTTTTTATCCATGAGCGAAATGGAATGGATGATCTTGGCCAGCGCATTGGTTTCTGTGATTTTATTATACACTTGCGCGGGAACGCGAAAATCAGCGGGAACGAATTTTACCGGAGTATCCGGCACGGCATACTGAACAAGAAATCCCATTAAGGCCGAAATGACAAAGGCGGAACTGCTGCGAAGGAAGGATATCGAGCCATAAATGGCGCCGCGTTCGCGCGGGGCCACATACTGGAATAAAATAGAAACCATGGGCAATCCGGTCAGGATCATGGCCAAGGAACGAAAGGCAATGGCAACATACATCATGGTGTAACTATGGACGAACCATGCGATCAATGCCGAGGAGATGGCAAAGAATACAAAGCCAATGGCAACCAGAAATTTGGGTCCCAGCCTGTCGATTAAGTAGCCCAATGGCAGCGCAAGCGCGAATCCAATAATAATGTCCACGGACATGATTTTGCCAAATTGTTGCTGGCTTAAGCCGATCGTGCGGGTGGCCAGCAGGGCTAAGTTTAGTGCAAAAACGGCAAGAATGGATAAATAGCACGCCCCCATCAATGCCACTTTGATATAATCGGGGCTTTTCCACATCATTCCAATATGTTCTAAAGGATTATATTTTTGCGGAGGAGGAAGGTCCTTCGGCTCGCGCTCGCGCACAAAAAATAACAGAAGAAAAAATGAAATAAGAAGGCAGGCGGCGGTGCAGCAGTAAAACAGGAATTGATTGATTGCCGCGAGTTGCATGGCCACATAGGTCATGAACAAGCCAACCAGCAGGGTGGCGTAATTGCGAATGCTCATTGCGCGACCGAGCTTTTCATGGCTGAACGTATCGGCGTATAACGGATCAACTCCGCCGCAGTTAAGATCCTGAAAAAATTGCATACAGAAATTGAATAAACACAGCAAGGCAATGGCGAGAACGCCGGTTTGAGCTGCTCCCTTTAACCACAACGGCATTGATCCTAAAAGCAGCATGGAAAACAATGTCATCGGCAGGCCAATGAGAAAGAATGGCCGCCGACGCCCAAACCGGGTGACGAGGCGATCGCTTTTCCATGCGACATACGGGCCAACGGTGAAGCCGCACAACCGGTTCAAGGCAATCAGGAAGTTTATGAGAATAAAGCTGTTCGTAAATTTCAGGCAGGTCTGCGGGACCATCATGTCGGTGGTGCGATCCACCGCATTAAATCCGGCATACATCAAGCCGAGCACCAGCATATAGCCGTAGCCCGGCTCTTTCTTGAAATACGCCATTGCGGGGTTCTCCTGCGCGGGAAGTTACATTTCGTAAACCGCGTCTTCTTCGGTTTCTACCGACGCATACTTGCCTTTGCGCACAGTTAGCGTCAGCACGGCGGCAAACAGGGACAGCACAATGCAAATTTTATAAGCGACGCGATAATCCTGCTTGGCTTGGATATAATCGGGATAGCTGTCCTGGATTAATGAACGATTGAATACGAATTTCTGCTGGTCATTTTTGGGCGGTGTGGCCAGGAAATGCTGCGATTGTTTCCGCAATTGGACGTTTTTAAACAATTCTGGAGAATAAGTTAAATCCTGGCGGGCAATTCGCGTTAATTCCGCCGCCAGGTTCTTTTTAAAGTCTTTATATGCCGGATTCACTTGTGGTTCTTTTTGCTCCGGGATGGTAATTTTTTCCAAGGAAGCTGTATTCAGTTGCGCGCGCAAATCGGTGGGCAAATGGGTGAAAAGATACTGATCCACCGGGGTTTTCTGGGATTCAATGGCCATGGCCAGCGCATGCGTTTGCTTTAGATCCTCGTCATAAATGGGCATCGAGTCGTACGATGGCACCCGGGCAATCATGAACCCGAGAACCAAGGAGAAGACAAAGGCGGAGAAACCGCGGACAAACTGTATTAGGCCAAAAACCTGGCCGCGCTCTGTGGGCGAGGCATACTGGAAGACAATGGGTGTCATGGGAATAGCCATCAGCACGCCTGAGATACAGTAAACGATTGTAATCGTCATCAGTGCCCAATAGCCGATGTCGCCGTAGCTCATCCATATTGAAACGAACAGCAGTAGAAAAAAGCCAGATGCCAGGACCGGCTTAGGCCCCAATCGATCGCACAAATAGCCGGCGGGAAAAGAAAAGAGGAATGCCGCGGCAGTGCCGATGAGATTCATCGTCCCAAAATCGCCCAATGTAAGTTGAAGTGTTCGTGTGACAAACAGCGATTGAAATAATGAAAAGCAGGCCATCAGCACCAGCCACATGGCGCTAATGGTGGCAATACGGAAATAATCAATACTTTTAAACAGCATGCCAATATGAGCCAAAGGATTATAGCGGCTTCGTGTGATCGTCTTATTTGGGCGTTCGCGAACAAACCGCACGACTGTAGTTATGGAAATAAGCATCCACGCCGCCGCAAGCAGATAGGGCAGGAATTCACCTAAGGAAATGATCCGGTTGCCGAAGGCGGAATTTTTCAAGCTTGGAAAAAATTCGCCGATATTGACAAGCTTCATACCCAGAAAGGTAATTGAAAGGCCGGCAATGAGTTGCCAGTAATTGCGAATGCCCGCTGCGCGCCCCAGATCCTGATGCCGGAAGGTATCGGCATACAGCGGATCCTGCGTGCCGGCATTGACATCCTGAAAAAACTGCATGGCCACGTTCAGCACAACCAGCAGGGCAATGACATAAGTGGAGTGGCGCAATGTATCGGTGGAGAAGAGGAAAGGCATGGCGCCAATCATTAATAAAGTAATAAGCGTCAGCGGCATGCCAATGAGCATGAAAAAGCGCCGGCGGCCAAAGCGGGTATTGATGATGTCGCCCTTCCAGGCGATATACGGCTGCACCAGAAATCCGAACAAGCGATTGGTGGCGATGATGCAACTAATCCAGAAGGCATCAAAAATGAAGTGGCGCAGCGTGATGGGGATAATGGCATTGGTCATGGAATCGACGGCCGTGGAGCCGCAATTGACCAGGCCGATGATCAACATGAAGCGAAATGTGGAGGTAACGCTTGTGGTTGTGCCTGGTTTTTTCGTTTGCTGCTGAAGAGTTTCCATAATCACCCTTTCGGTGGCTGCGCCTTTGGCAAGCGGCCCGTCCCCATGATCTGTCTGTGATCCGGTATCCACGGCAGGAGGTGCAAGGCAAATTCTATGAAGCGCGTGTTCCATGTGTTCTACGAATTTCAGGGGGCAAGTGTCCAGCACAATTGTGCAAATTGAGCGGAATCAATGCTCAAGAGCGAAAATAATTCACTTCAAAGCCCGTGCTCGCGCAGAAAAATGCACTGCGAGCAGGTTCGCTCGTTATTATTGCAGCAGATATGAAAAACGTGAAACAGGCCTTGCTGCATTATTTCGCTGTCGATGAGCGATTTGGCGCGCGGGGAGGCGCCGAAAAGGCGGTAGCGCATGAATCGTTCGACATTGTTGCTCTCCAGCATGGGAAACGCCGAGTAGATTTTCCACAGGCGTTCCTCCAGGGCATGGTTGGATTTTTGGCGCGCGTAATGAAACAGCAGCGGAAATGCGGCATTCAGCACGACTGACCGGGCGCGTTCGCCGCCAATCAGGCTCATAGGGTTGGCGGTCGGTTGAGAAGTAAAACTGAAATGCCGGCTCCAGAAATCATGGGGCGCATGCACGCCCAGCAGTTGCTCGGCGGCTTTGAGGAAAGCCCGAATTTCCTTCGGCGATGTTTTTTCCGGCAGAATAAGCGTAAATGCCTTTTCGAAATGATCAAACAAATCGCCATGATCGGGAAATTGCGCCACGAATCGGGCAATGCCCGCCAACCGGCGCTCGGGAAAGTTCACCGGTCGTGTGCCGCCATGCCATCGTTTGGTCGGCGGGATCATTCGGTCGGAGAAATACCCGGACAAGTCGCTCCAGTGGCCATTGATGCGATTGAGGTAATCCATGGTGCTAGAGGGAATTTCTTTGGCGTGATCTTCGGCGCGCGGCGTCAGCCCGGATACGTGCAGCAGCAATGCCTGCATGCGTTCAACTTTCTCCTCTGCTTTGGCGCTTTTGGAATGCATGAGCAAATCGGCAAGCGGCACGCGCTTGGAGAGCAGGAAAAAGAGCGTCTTATTCCCTTTAAAGCCCATTGAGGTCATTACGGCTTGATAGAGCAACTGGCCAAGGTTTTCGCTGATGGCCTGACGCTCAATGCGTCTGATTTTGGCCTCCATGCGCTCGCGTCCACCAGCGGCCAGGAATTGTCTCAGAATCTGCTCGTCTTCCTGCAAGAGATGATCATAGCAACGCCCCAGACCCGCTTCGGAATTGTAAGGATAATCTTCGGTCGAGAACGTCTGGCGAATCGATTGCAAATCGGGAAAGAGCACTGGCTCCATTTCGAATCGTTCAATTTGCTGGCCGTTATGCAGTTGCTCATACGATTTGTCATCATCGCGTGTGAGGAAGGCATGCAGGATGACATTATTGTAATTAAAGTCACTGATATGACGATGGCGAGTCCAGTCGCCTGAAAGCACATGAACCTCGACATCGCCCTTAATTCGCTTGCCGTTAATCAGGAGTTCCGCGCCCAGAAAATCTGGCCCTTCGGCGGCATTCCATCGCCCTGCATCAACAATTTCCAAGGAACTTCCGGCAATGGTTTTGAGGCCCGTAGGTTGAAGTAATTTTTCATACCAAATCGCCTGCACCAGGCGCTCGGGAATGCGCGGCGAAACAGGAAATTCGGCGGCGGTGGTTTCGCCAGTGCGCAATCCCAGCCAGTTGGCGCGGATGGTTTCCGCAAGGGATGCAAAATTCCGCGTAGCGTGGGGCTCCATGTTGCCCATCCTTGCATGGCGCTTTGGTGCTAATGAATGAGTCATAATCACAATGGGCCAAACAGGCAATAAAAAAACGAAACTGCTGTAAATCGTTGTGATGAGTTCATAAGAAAAGACTTGCTAGCATGCGCTTGAAAATACTAACTTTAAGCGCTGAGAGAGGAGCATGCCTCGCTCAGGTTCCTGTTTTTCATCTTTGTCATTACTGCGAATGAGCTTGATGGACATCCGGCAGGATCAGACCTGCCTCTTGGGGGTGATTCGCCTTGGCTACTTCATTGAAATTGCGCCTGATTCTACCGCAACTTGCGCTTACCACATGGCTACTGCTGTGCTGGCCTCTGCTGGCCCAAGCGCCGGTGAGTTCGCCGGAGCAGGCATTCCGTACGTTTATCGACAGTGCAAAAGCGCAACCTGCATTGGCTGAGAAATATCGAGAGCCGGCAGATAAAGTTTTTAATAAGGCGCTCCAGGCTGCTTCGGCACAAATCGCGCAAGCGCAGGATGCTGCTTCGGCACAAATCGCAGCAAATAACTATCAAGAAGCGCTGAATCGATTAATCGCTGTTTGGGAAGCGATGAATGGACCTAATGCGCCCACGGCTCGGTTGTTATTTCCCGGTAGCAGTTATTCTCTGCAAAATAACAAGCTTACGGAATTGATGGTAAAGGCTTCGCTACCATTAGCCGAAAGTTTGCGTCAGCAGGGCAACTTTCAAAAAGCACAGCAGACAATTGAAGGAACGTTGCGTTTGGATTCAAATAATATGCACGCACAAATGATTTTGGCGCAGGTGATGGCTGACCAGAACAATCGCGGGCGCGCTATTCAGATTTGGGAGCAAGTATATAATCGCACCATCGGGGATGCCAATAATACGGACATAAACTTGCAGGCGAAAAAGAATATTGAAGCTTTGAAAAGCAAACCTTCAGTTGCCGTTGCGACTCCTAATAATGACGTTGCCGCCGCCACGCCCGAGGGGCGTACCCCGCTGACGGCCGAGCAGATTGCCGAGCAGGCAAAGAATACGATTGCTTCGGGCGAGCAGGCACTGAAAGAAAATACGGAGAAAATTAAGCGATTAGATGCTTCGACAATCACAAATAAGATTCTGATGTATATTCAAAGCCCGAATTTTATCTCCATGGCCATTCTCGTCCTATCAGTTATTATTGGGTATTGGGTAATCTGGTATTATGTAATGAAGTTGCTGGTCAAAATGGGCATGATCCGCGCCTCCATCTGGCTGCCGCACGTAAAAAAATATGGATTTATTGCATTTCTGGTATTTGCCCTCAGCAATATAAAGTTTGAAAAGAAAGTGAAGATTGACCGCAAATTATGCCCCAAATGCAAGAAGCCCATTGATGAAATTGAATCCTATGGCAATCTTAACTTCTATGCTTGTCCTTTTTGTAATGAGACCATCAAACCGATCTTCCATCTGGATAATTATATCGAACGCTTAACGGAAAATGTGCAGAGCATTGCCTCGGCTACGCGCGGCGATTCGCCGCTGGAAAGCGACGCCATGACAAAACTGGTGCGCGGCATACTCACAAAGGCCAGCCGTGAACGCGCCACGGACTTGCATGTGGAAAGCACGATGGATGGCGTTACCATTCGCGCGCGGCGCGATGGAATGCTGGGTGAATTCCTGCACTTTAATAAAAATGCAGGCACTCCATTCCTGAATGCCTTGATGATCCAGGCGCAGTTAGATATCACGCAGCACATGATCCCGCAGGACGGAAAAATTAGCGCGTGGATTGATGGAGCCGATCTGGATATTCGCTTGAATTCGGCCCCCGGGCCGTATGGTTCCAATATCACCATGCGATTGCTGGATCGCCGGCGCATTCAAGTGGATTCGACGCAATTGGGCTTGGAAAGCCGAAACTTGGAATTATTTGAGCGCAGCATTCGTCACGCGCATGGATTAATTCTTGTCACCGGCCCGAGTGGATCGGGCAAATCCACAACATTGTATGTGGCGTTGAATACGCTGAATAATGGCGATCGCAGTATTATCACCATTGAGGATCCGATTGAATATCAATTGCCGGGCTTGAAGCAAATGCAGGTGAATGTGGCGCAGCATTTTACATTTGCCACCGGCCTGCGCTCGATTCTACGCCAGGATCCTGATGTTATTATGGTGGGTGAAATTCGCGACAAGGAAACGGCGGAAATTGCGCTGGATGCCGCCATCACCGGTCACTTGGTTTTCACAACGCTGCACACCATCGACTCGGCATCAGCCATTACGCGCCTGCGGGATTTAGGCATTGAGCCGCGGCGTTATGCGGAAGCATTGGATTTAGTGGTAGCGCAACGATTGGTTCGCATTAATTGTTCAAATTGCAAGAAGACGTATAAGCCTCCGCAAAAGGAACTTGATGAGCTAAAAATAGTAATGACGAAGGATCAACTTTTTTATCGCGGCGCCGGATGCGAGGAATGCAGCCATACAGGTTTTTATGGACGCACCGGTCTTTTTGAAACCTTGGAACCCACGGCGGCAATTCGCGAGGTGCTGGAGACCAATGTCAGCGCCGCGGTGATCCGCGAATTGGCGCGCAAGAATGGCATGCAAACGCTGCGCGAGGAAGGAGTGCTTCGCGTGCTGCAAGGCAGGTCCACCACGGACGAAATTTTGCGCGTTACACAGTAGCTTAGTCAGGCAACACCTGCTTGTTTAACGCCACGATATGCGCTTCAATGGTGGAGTCGGCATGGCGGCGCGAATAAGTGACGAACAGCAGGCAAATCATGAGCAGGAAAATGGAAGCGCCGCGAGCCTTCCATCCGTTTTTCCAACTATACCAGCGCCCCAATCCGTCAAATAAGAACAAGTATCCAAATGGAAGTATAATTAGATTATAACGTTCCGCTTGATAATACCAAAGCGAGTGGAGCACCCAATACCCGATGCAAATCCATGCGCTCACAAATGCGGGACGGCTAAGGTAGCCCCGTGCAGCAACTACCAGAGATGCATAAAAAAATAAAGTCCAAAAAAACATGACGAAATCAATCCAGAAGATATAGGAACGCACATTGGGAATGGAGACAAAATAACCGGCAAGAAATGTAAACATATTAGCAGCGCGTTCCATGCTGAAATTATGAATTCCCTCCATTGCATAAGAATTGCGTTGTGCGAAATGTATTGTTACCCACAGTTGCCAAATGGCTACTGGCAACATGCTGAGTCCAGCAATGACGGCCCCAATAGTCCACTTCAACCGCCTCAACAGAACCATGAAGAATAAGGATGCTAATATAACATATAACACTTCTACTCGCGTGAGGAATCCCGCCGCCCCGAATAGTATCATGCCTGCTATTGCAATGAAGTAATGGATAGCCTTCCGCTGGCCCACCACAGGATTGGCGCGCCAGGCGAGCATGGCGCAGCAGGCAAAGCCGCATGACATCAGGCAGGCCAAAGGTTCGGCCATTGGCACGGCGCTCCAGCGAATGAGCAGCGGCGAAGAAGTGGCAAGTGCGGCATACCCCAAGCCAGATATCCAGTCCTGCCAAATAAGGCGCCCAAGCAATACAAGGATTATTATTAAAAAAAAGATTACCGCTGATTGGCAATTCACATAATTACGAACTGCTGTGAGAGGTTCGGCGTTTGGGGAAAGAAACATGCACCACCAATAAGAAAAGCCAGGGAAATACTTATTGGCTGGCCCAGCGG
>Ga0208826_1001472_pt1 | contig 19743 bp, 18 predicted proteins | sample AD_UKC115_MetaG_FD_184451 | JGI IMG/M metagenome (GOLD analysis project Ga0208826, IMG submission 184451) | Active sludge microbial communities of municipal wastewater-treating anaerobic digesters from Hong Kong - AD_UKC115_MetaG (SPAdes)... | ecosystem: Engineered > Bioreactor > Anaerobic >...
TCCTTTTCCTATGAATGGAAGACTCAAATATGGAATTTATGGCGTTTTGATAGGATTGGCTTTAGGTCTGACACTTGCCGCTTGCCTCGAACAACTCCAAAAGGTAATTCAGTTTTTCAAAAAGTAGGGCTTTCTTTTCCCGACTTAAAAAATCTGATAAAAGCAGATTATTTTTCTGCGTCTATTTGCGTATTTGATCTGCGTCCATCTGCGAGAGATGGTTTTTCTTTTTTCTCGCGGATTTACGCTGATCCCTTTTCTGATATTATCTGCATCTATCTGCGTATTTAATCTGCGAACATCTGCGAGAAATGGTTTTTCTTTTTTTTTCGCTAATTTTCGCTGATTTTCTGCTATTTTCTACAAGAAATATTTTAAAATATCATTCCTCTAAATGATTGACTATTCTTTTGATTGAAGCCTCAATGTTATCTGTATTGAAATTAACCAAAATTCCTAATTTTTTCCCGGATAGTTTCAAATACGTCAGCAATTGTTTGTAATGAACATCCGCCAACTGATCAACTGATTTTACTTCAATAATCACCTTGTTTTCAACCAAAATGTCCACTCGATACCCAATTTCCAATGCAATATCTTCATAAACAAAAGGAAGTTCTACTTGCGTTTTTACTTCAAGTCCAGCATTTTTTAATTCATAAGATAATGCTGCTTCGTATGCGGATTCCAATAACCCAGGACCAACTTTATTATACACAGCAAAAATAGCTCCTCTAATTTTATAAGATATTTCGTTTTCTGTCATAATGATATAAAAAATTTTCTCACTGATTTTCTGCGCCTTTTTGCGATTATCTAGCGAACTCTTTTTTCTCGCAGATTTGCGCTGATCTTTCTCGCTGATCTACGCTGATTTTTTCTCGCTGATTGACGCTGATTCTTTTTCGCAGAATAACGCTGATATCTCTCAATTGAATTAGCAAAATTAATCTAATGTTATTGACTTAAAACAATTTTCTCAATAACAATTTCTTTAGTTTGTAGCATCTCCTCTATATCAAAATGAGAATATTCTTCTAATTGTCAGGAAAATAATCTTGAAGTATTCTTTTACTGATTGATGCTCGATATATTTCATATTATACCTGATTTTTTCTGGTATGATTGCATCAATGTATGTTCTTTCCGGATCATCCGATTTAGCCAATACTTTATTTTCATCAATATAATGAATCGATGCATAATCCGTGAGTCCCGGTTTTACAGACAATACTTTTCGTTGGTCCGATGTGTACATTTCCACATATTTGTGTACCTCCGGACGAGGACCAACTAAACTCATATCGCCTAACACTACATTTATCAGCTGAGGCAACTCATCCAGTTTATATTTTCTAAAAAAATACCCTGCTCGAGTAACTCTCGGATCACGCTCGCCTACAGTAATCAACCCATTATTATCGGCATCCACCACCATTGTTCGGAATTTATACAAATAAAAATCTTTACCATCTTTCCCAACCCGTAATTGTCTGTAAATACCTGCCCTTTTGAATCGAGTTTAATCCATACGGCTAATATTATGCATAAAGGGGAAAGAATGATCCAACCAAGCGAAGAAAAAAGAATATCAAAAAAACGAATAATCATTCTCATTTCACTTTTTCATAAGCTGTAATCACTGTATCAATCACATACTGAACTTGTTCATCGGTAAGTTGAGGGTAAATGGGTAAAGAAATTTCTCTTTTATAATTGTTGTATGCTACCGGATAATCGGCTATGTCATAGCCCTGTTGTTTGAAAAACGTCAACATGGGCATCGGGATAAAATGAACATTTACCGCCACTTCTTTTTTGGAAATCTCATCAATCATGGCATCCCGTTTCTCTTCTGTAAAATCTTTGATTCTTAAGGCATATAAATGATAGGAGGTTTCTCTACCGTCTTTTTCCTTTGGAGGAAGAATAGCCCAATTACATTTACTGAATGCTTTATTATAGAGTTGAAAAACTCTTTTGCGTTCCTTCAAGAGAACGTCGTATTTCCGTATTTGAGCCAGTCCGATAGCTGCATTTACATCTGCCATATTAATTTTCATGCCAAAACCAATTACGTCGTACCGCCAGCCTCCTGCTTTGCTCTTTGAGAAAGCATCTTTCGTCTGACAGTTCAAACTCATCATGCGTAATTCTTGATAAAGAGCTGCATTATCAAAAGGTTCTGGCAAATTTAAACAGATAGCACCACCTTCGGCTGTTGTGATATTCTTTACAGCATGCAGCGAAAATATAGCAATATCGGTTTCACTTCCTGTACGATTTTTCCCAATTTCATACCATGCGCCTAATGAATGTGCGGCATCATTGAGCACCAATATTCGTCCTAATTTTTGTTGGTTTTCCGTTTCGGGAGTAAACAAGGATTTTATTTTCGGCTCATTTACCAATTTCATAATAGCATTGTAGTCGCAAGGAAAACCGGCAATATCCACAGGAATGATGGCTTTGGTTTTTGGTGTGATGGCTTCGCGAATGGCTTCGATGGAAATATTAAAATCATCTCCCGAATCCACCATCACTGGTTTAGCTCCTGCATGCATCACCGCCAATGCCGTTGCACAATATGTATAAGCCGGTACAATCACCTCGTCACCTTCTTTCACGCCCCACCATTTCAACATCATGATGGCTCCCGATGTCCATGAATTGACACACAGTGCTTCTTTTGTTCCCGTAAACTGTTTGATTTCATGTTCCAGTGCTTTTACTTTCGGACCGGTGGTGATCCATCCCGACTGCAACGAATCTACTAACTCATCGATAACATCCTGATCAATATAGGGTGGTGAAAATGGAATTTTCATTGAGTTACAATTTAACTTTTTTATTGTTGATAATTGAAGAAATGCTTTCCAAATATTTATTGGCTAAAATATCATAAGAGTGATTTTTTATAACATATTCCTTGCCATTATTTCCTAATATTGCTCTTTGTTCGGATGTTAGAGATTTTAATTTTAATATCGCATCACTCAATTCATCAATATTCTCAGGTTCTACGTAAATACCGCAATTCGCTTCTTTAACTAAATTATTTCCGGCATCTATTGCTTGAATAATAGGCTTCCCCGCCATCATATAATCGAAAATTTTATTAGGGCTTATACCAAATTTAAATAGAGGTGAACGTTGAAGTCCTATATATAAAACATCAAATTGTTCCAAATATATTGGAATATATTCTTTGGAAACTTGTGGAAAAAAATGAACATTTTCTATCCGATTTTCAATACAATAATTTTTTAAATTTTCTTTTTCTATTCCGGAACCTATTAAAATAAGATGAATATTTTCTTCTTTAAGTTTCTCTACAGCCTTAATTATGAATATGAGGGAATTAGCTAATCCATGAGCACCAGTATATCCAATTAAAAAAGCATTGTTTTTTTTCAAATTTTCAAAAATGTTCAAATGCTCTTTTTTAATGGTAATTTTAAGATCTGATATTATCCAATTTGACTCTATTACTCCATTAGGTATATAAAAAAAAGGCTTATCTTTCAATCCATGTTTTTTCATATATTCATGAGCGTAAGGTAATAAAGACACAACTCCGTCGGTATGAGAATAAGCATAATTTTCTGCTTGTTGCATTATTTGGATAAAAGGGTGCTTACGCGAATAACCACCTATTTCTATAGGAGTAAGTGGCCATAAATCCCCTACTTCCAATAATATTTTAGCGTTTGCTTTTTTAGCAATGCGGTTACAACCTATAAAATCCAAAGGAGTTACACCTGCTGCAATAACAACGTCCGGTTTAAATTCATCAGCAATTTTTTTTGCATTTTCCCAAAGGCGAAAATTATAAATAATCATATGCATGACTCGATCTAAACCGTTCCCTTGGTATTTTGGAGTTTTTATCCATCTATATTCTATGCCATTTATATTTTCTTTTGTTATAATATTTTTCACAATAGGATTTTCTCTTCTCACATGCGAATAAGAAGCACCAACAATCATTACTTCATGGCCTCTGTGAATAAACTCTTCAGAAAATTGGTAAATACGGTGAGTCATTCCATATTTTCTTGATCCTGCCAAATCTGATTCAAATAATATTTTCATCGTCTTCTACCTCAACTACAATTTTGTTTAATGCATTAATAGAGATTTCTTCTGCTTCTTGATAAGAAGAAGATTGCACAATAATATATCCCAGTCGATCACCGCTGTTTTTTATGTTTCCTACTTGTTCTCCTATTTGTTTTGTAATAGCAACCTCTTTAATACCGGGGATTTTTTTTGCTTGTTCTATGCCTTTTATGTTTTTTAAAATACCTTTAGTCGATGGAATATATTTTATCATTGATACTTTTTCAATGGTTTTATTTAAATCGGGTTTATGTCCCATTGCCAAATCAATAGAAGCTTTAACCATATCAATTCCGGTAGATAGAGGAACAAGATGTGAAGTAATGCAGTCTCCTCCTAAACGTGCACCTAATTCCACTAATTTAGGTCCGTTATCAGTTACAATAATTTCTACATGAGCTGCAGAATTATTGATTCCAATAGCTTTTACAGCTTTTATGGCTACTTGTGCTATGTCTTTTTTAACTTTCTCAGATAATGCAGAAGGTTGTTTGTGCCCTAATTCAACAAAATGGGGAGCTCCAGTTGTCATTTTGTCGGTGATAGAAATAATATGAATTTCATTTTCATAAACTATAATTTCCACGCTGACTTCCGGCCCTTTCATATATTCTTCAACTATAACCACTCCTGATGATGAATGAGATTTAGCATAGGAATACACTTGCGAAGCCTCTTGTTTATTATTCAACAAACAGACTCCTCGACTACCAGAGGAATCTGCTGGTTTAACAATGCATGGATAAGTTACTTCATTAATAAGAGAATGCCAATAATTTTCATCCCGAACTTCATAATACCAGGGATGAGGAACATTATTGTCTTCAAAACATTTTATCATGGCAACTTTATCAGTTGCTCTATAAGCTATTTCAGGACTAATGCCTTTTAATCCTATTGTCTTAGCTACAGCTGCTACCGTACGCATAGGCATATCTGTTGCTAAAGTAATAACCCCTTGAGGTAAAAATTTTTTTGCAGCAGTTGTTACGCCGTCAATATCGATCGTACTGATTTCAAAGAATTCATCTGCATATTTTCTTCCTATAGCATTTGGGTTAAAATCTACTACACCAACATATAGTCCCATTTCCTTGGCTTTTTTTATTGCTGGTAATTGTAGTATACTTCCTCCTATAATTAATATTCTATTCATTTCAATGTTTCAATAAGAATGTGAGCTATATCATCAATGTCTTCACTATTATATCTTTGGTCTATTGGAATTGCTAATAAATTGTCATAAAAATTTTTACAATGTATACATATACTTGTATTAAGATAGCGAGGCCAAAGAATTTGTGTATACAATCCTTTGATTGCCAATTTTTTTTGTATTTCATTTCTGTTATTTAGGATTAAAGGATACATAAAAGTACCATTAGAATTTGGTTGGAATAAAACATCTTTAGGCAATGTTTTCCTTAATGTTGCATCTAATCTGTCATAGTTATATTTTCTTCTTTTTAAAGTAACCTCAATATCCAATATAGATAAAATGTCCTTTGAAAGTTTTGAAATACCTTCAGGATGAGAAGAATTTGCAATATACTTCTCAGCAGTTGAATTTAAATTCAAATATTTTTCTTTTCTCGTTATATCTTTGTCCGAAAGATATAAAAATTTTTCTTCCATCGCTTTTCTCTTTTGTTCTGATAAGGGATCAATTTCAATTTCAGAAATTTCAAAAGAATGAGCATGAGAAACACATATTGCTCCATCAGGGATAGGCAACCATTTTCTTAAACTACATAAAGTAAAATCCGCAAAATTATTTGCAAATATAATTTTATTTAGATCCTGGGTTGCATCTTCTATAATGAGTAAATTGGGATAAAACTCTTTTAGCTGTATTTTTAATGAATTAAAGTCTGTATAACCATAATAGTCAACTAGCATTAATATAGCATCTGGATAAATATTGACCAATTCAAATAATTTGTCAACATTTGGAGAAAAATCGGCATTTAATGAATAAAATATAACTTCAAAACTAGTATTTTCAAAAGGTTTTATCATTGATTCACAGAAATATTCAGGCATTATTATAAATTTCCGATTTTTATAACATGCAGCTATGTATGATAATATATCTCTGCCTGAACGAAAAAGACCAAAATTACAACATTCTCCTATAATAGACAGAATATTTTTTTTGCTATTGTAAGTACCTTCTATGAAGCTCCCATATTCTCTCATTTTTATTTTATATAATTGATGTAAATATTTTGTCTTGAAAATACGGTTTGCAGCGTTTTTAATAATATCTTCAAATCTAAGATAAATGAAATATTTTCTGCATAAAAAATATCATTTTTAATTTTTGTATTAGCGTCAACGGAATTTCTAAAATATGCCTGATTATAACCTGTTATACCTGGTTTGACAGTCAAAAACACTTTTTCTTCTTCCGTATATTTGTTTAGCCAATCAACAGGATCTGGCCGTGGACCTATAAAGCTCATTTCTCCTTGTAATACATTAAAAATTTGTGGCAATTCATCAATGCTGGTTTTACGAAGAAATTTTCCGATTTTAGTAACTCTGGGATCGTCTTCTGCATTATAAGTTGATCCATCAGGTAATCTTATATCAGGAGCATCGACAATCATTGTTCTGAATTTAAACATTTTAAAAGGTTTTCCATTCTTTCCTATACGTTTGGCGTTATAAAATATTGGTCCTCGATCGTATATATAAATAAGTGGCGAGACAATAATAAGACATAAAATTACTATTGGCAAAATGAGTAAAGCTACGAATAAGTCCAAAAAAGGTTTAATGTACAACTTATACATAAGAAAAATAATTAGAGATAACAATATTAAATTTTGTAACCGATGAGTCTTTTGATTTTGGGTTTAAATACTTCAAATAATTCTTTTGCAATGCCCACATTTCTTATATTATAATATAGGGTGGGGGTTGCATTGAATTGTCTTATGAAATGCTCAATCCCTTCTATCATAGATCCTTCAAAATCAAAGACTTTTGATACAGTTGATGCAAATTTAATTCCTTCCCAAATTAATAGTGAATTTGCTCCACTGCTCCGAAATTTTGGATCGGTTCCTGCTACTAAATAGTAACATACCCGTTCGTCATAGACGAATAAAGCCCCTGAATGAACATTTTTTTCATTATCTACTGCATAAATTAATTTACATGCATTGTGTTTTTTACACGCCGAATAAATGTTTTCTAATAATTCTTGCTTTATTGGATATTTCCTTTTTTGCAATTGAAATGTCTTTCTCATCAATTCATACAAAATTGATATATCGTCTATTTCTTGTACCGAACATTTATTTTTCCCTGCTTTAATATTTTTCTTTACTATTTTGTTAAAACGGGCATAAACAGCATTTATGTTAGATAAATCATTAATTCTATAAGATACACATGGTTTAACTGAAAAACCTTTCCAGATAAATGGTAGGAAATAATGATTTTTAGAGTCCAAATCGAGGACGGTATTTTTTGATGGAAGTTTATCAATCAATTCTAATATAATATTTTTCTGTTCATTTAAATAATGATCATTTTCAATTATATATGGATCTATCCAGAATCCTATAGTTTGTGTTAATTTCGGCATACGAATTTTTTTCTTCTGAATAGGAACCGCCCATCGAGCCGCCACCTTATCATCTTTTTTTATAAAAATTTCTTTCCATGTGTTTGGAGAAACAGTATCTAACCACCATGATTCTTCGAAAATCGAATTTGTATATTTTTTTGAATTATTCCTCTGTCTATTGTCGTTCATGTCGATTTATTTCTTCTATAGCTTCTTTATATGAAATGAAAGAATACTGTTTTTCTTTACAATAAGAGATAAACCATTCATAATATGCTTTATCATTAGGATAAGTTTTCGGATTGAATAAATAATCATGAAAAAGAAAAGTAAAATATTCTATACCTTTTATTGAAGCTTGTTCCAATGCACTAATAGTGTTTCTTTTGGCTTCATTCAAATTATTTTTCATTACATAACCATCCATAATATGAAGCGGAAACTCCCACATTTCGCCAATTTTATAAGGAGATTTTAGTTCTATTTTTGTTTTATTGAATTCGGATGAATCAAACAAATACCCAATTTTAGCCATTTTTTTGAAAGTCGTTTCATTATATCGAACATAATGTGTTCTTATTCCAAAATTTAGCATTCCCGATATTTCTGAAAATGATTTGTATTCCTTTTCCATTTTTTCCACATTATCAATGTCAACTCCATGAACTCCTACATCAAAACCTTTATCTTTAACGAAATAAATCCAGGGTTTTGCTGCTTCTTTTTTGTACGACATTCCCAATAAATTATCCATTCCAAAGAAAAAAGTAGAAGGAATTTCATTCTTTTTATCGAATTCAATAATTTCGGGTATACGATTCATTCGGTACTCAAAAATTGATATGATGCGATAAAACCATGTTTTAAAATCAATTTTCCCTTGTAACATTTCAATCGAACTACGCACCCAAAGTTTAGGGAATATCAGATCTCTGAAAATATGATCAGATGGATATAAATGATCTACATCATGAGATACAATAATTTTCATTGATTAAATCGTATTATAAAGGTCTATTAATTTCTTTTCTTCCACTTGCCAATTATATTTTTCTTCAAAAGCTCTTCTTCCATTTCTTCCCATTTCTGCAGCTATTTGTGGATTATTATTAAGATATTGTATCGCGTTTGATAATTCTTCAACATTGGAGGGATCAACACATATTCCTGCAGAATTTTCCTCTATGATGGAAATCCATTTCTCGAAATTTGAAGCAATTACTGGTATCCCGGAAGCCATATATTCAAACATTTTATTGGGACAAGCATTATTATGATTTGGTGCAGGTAAAAATGTTACTACTCCAGCAAATGAGAGCGTTAAAATATTTTGTATCCCTTCTCTACTCAGGTATCCTAAATAGTTAACACTTTTATTTGCTAAAATTTTAGTTTTCAACATTTCATTTTCAAATTCGCCGGCTAAATTTAAGGTAACTCCGGCTTTTTCGCATGCTGCAACGATCTCTTCTATTCCTCTCAGTTTTGTAATTCCACCAATATAGCATACGCTATTATTCCTTTTATTAAAATCAGGTATTTTGTTAAATTCGCTAACAGAGGCATAATTGGAACAAACGATGACTCTTTTTGCAATTTGTTGAAATCTGTCTGCTATATAATCAGACACTGTCACGACAGCATCAATTTGTTTTACATAGCTGTTTTCTATGAATTCAAATATTACGGATATACTTCTTTTAAGAAAATCGGGGATCCATTCTTTTTGAAATATTTGGCGTGGTAAATCTTCATGAGAATCATAAATTACTTTTTTCCCTTTTCTTTTTAATTTTTTTCCTATGGGCAATAGTTCGGGGTCATGAAAATGATAAATGTCGGCATCTATTTCCAATGCTTTTTTGTAAATAGCCTTGGGGCGTTTAATCATTCGTTGGAAACGATTTTTTACTGGAATATATAACGAAATACATTTGACTCCATTTTTGGTTTCTTCGTATTCTCTGTCACCACAAGCAATAAGAGTTACAACAAAGTCATTAGCAGCGAGATTAACACATTCTTTTACAAATATTCTGTCGTCATAAATTGAATGAACTGAAGTGAGGTGACAAACTTTTTTAGTCATATATTGATAAATTTTTATTTGAAATAATGTTCATATTATTGTTCAATTCCTCATTCCCATATATATAACCTAAAAGTATCATAAGTGGTGCCATATTCATTTCCATATATGCCATAGAAAACAAAGTTTTCATAAACCATATAATTAAAATCATTAGCAGCATAAATTTTTTATCCAATTCTTTTGTCTTTTTCATCGAAATATATAAACAATAAAACAATGACAAATAAATTAAAACGCCCATTATACCGCAATTGGATAAAAGTTCCAACCAATCATTATGAGCGGCATTACCAGCAATTTCAATAGAAGACCAAAGACCATAACCAAATATTAGATTTATAAAATTACCACTATTCTTCCAGAAATTAAATATTTGAGAATAAAGAATGTCTCGATTACTATATCCTCCTTCTAAAAGTGATAGAAAACGATACTGAAAAAATTCATTTGTTATAAAAAAATAATAAATAAAATATGTTGATGCTAATAAAAATATAATAACCAATAAATAATTACTAAATTTTATTTTCCTGGTTGATTTAATTATATACAAAAAATAAATCAACAATATAAGTCCCGCTGTGAGGATAGCCCCTCTTTTAAGACTTAGCATAATTACTAAAAAGAAAAATAAAGACAAAATATTTGAATATATTTTTCTATTACTTATTAATAAGGCAAAAGGAAACAAACTTAAAATATCGTAAGCAGCATTGTTGACTGTATCATAATTTTCCATACTATATGCAACATTTTCACCTTGTAATAAAGCTTGATAGAAAAAGAATCTTCCTATGGTTATTATGCCAAAAACATAAAAGAAAATAATAATATCCTTGCTCTTTAAATGATTGTTTTTTGCTAAAAAATAAAATGAGAAAAAACTTAAAAAAGCAAAAAGAACTCCTTTTAAATATGAAAATGTATTTACGGATTCCCCATCATATTTAACATGTACTTTTGAACTAATTAAATAATAGAACACAATCATTAACAAAAAAATAATCAAGGATATGGTAAAAGGATTTTTCTTTTTTAATAAAGTAACCTTTACAAAATAATATAAACAAATAACAAGGTAAAGAGCTAATACACTTTGAGAAATAATAGATCCCGATGGGTAAATTAATCCTTGTAAAAAATATACAATTATGAGTATGAAGAGTGTGCTTTTAACAAATGTATATTTATTCAACATATATTCAAAATATATTAGAAATAGCTCTAATTAATTTTATTTTCGTTTTCAATCATTTTAAGAATTTTCTGAGCTCTTACCTTTAATGATATTTCTTTTGAAGAGTTTTCTGCACCTTTTGTTAATTTAGTTCTTAAAACATCATCATTTTTAAAATTTCTGATCGCTTCTGCAATAGCTTCAATATTCATTGGATCAATCAAAATAGAATTAGTTTTATTTAAAATATCATAATTAAAAGGTCTATCAGAAGATATGACAGGTAAACCACAAGCTATCGCTTCTGCAATAGCATTGGAAGAACCTTCAGCTAAGGTTGGAAGGACAAAAACATCCGCACAATTTAAATAATCGACAATTTCTGCATGAGCTAAAAAACCACAAAACAATATTCCGTTACAATTGGGAATTTCTTTCCCGGAACCAATAAAAATAGTCTTTATATCGTTATCATTTAATTTTTCTATTGCATCGGATAGTCTTAACGAGCCTTTCTTCTCATCAAACGAACCACAAAAAGCTACTATGAAACTATCAATTGGAAATCCCAGTTTTTTCCGACATTCTATTTTGTCCTTTTTGTAAAAAATCGTATCATCTGCTGCATTAGGAAAAACATGGCATTTTTCTGCTATTGCCAAGCCTTTTTCTATACTTTCCATTTTATTTTTTGTTGATACACAAATGACACCCTTCACATAATTGGCAAATTTTTCCCTCTCGTTTATAGGAATATTATTCTGAAAAGTGATAATTGATTCACCTGATGCCACAAATAAAGGTTTATTCGTAGACGAAATAATATCATACAATGTAAATCCATTGTGCCAGAAGTGCCCATAGAAAACATCTGGAAGCTCTTCCAAGTGTTTTATTGTTTTTGACACAGCTTTTTTTTGAATCAGATAACTTAATTTCTGAAATATTTTCCAATTGCTAAATGTTATAGTGTATGGTTGAATAACTTTTATATTATTTCCTTTTTTGGTTTTATGTGTGAAATTCTTTCGATTTAATGATTCACTACGAATTAAACTTTTTGTTAAACTTTGAGGTGCAATGATGGTAACGCTATGGCCCAAATCTGCAAATTCTTCGCATAATTTTACAACAAAAATTCCCTTGTAATTATTTTTTGATGGATAACCATCTGATAATACACATATATTCATTTCACTTGAATTCACTATGATTTGTGTTTTTTTATTTATTATTTTCTAATGGCAGCCTGATCCAATTTCCAAAAATTGAACTCCATTCTTTAGGTTCAAATTTTCCTAATCCACTTGTTGGGTAAAGAGTCATTTCACTAAAATAAATGCATTTATTAATGTTATATAAGTCGATTCTTATAAAAGGAATATTTTTTGAAAGTTTTTGAGCAATTTCAATCATTTCTTCATAACTTGATGGCATTTCATGAAATTTTGATGCATTTTGATAATCAGCTGGTTCACGAAATTTTACATGATTCCATTCTTTGTCATAAAAATCAATTGTCATTCCGGTTCTTCTATTTGCAATAACTTGACAATATTTTACATCACCATTAAAACAAAAAAACTTATAATCCTTTAGTTCCAATCCGCTTTCATCTTCTAAATATTTTTCAGCTAATATGCATGGTTTAATTTTTTTGTAAGGCCATTCACGCGTTGTATAAAAATAATTTGTTCTTAATGATTTATTTAACTTCCTCCTTGCAGATTCTATGTTCAGAGTCGATTTATCTTTACATATCACTACGCCATTACTTCCTCCGCTATGGTTTGTTTTAAGTACAAACTGATTTGGCAATTTATCAAAATCGATATCTTCGAACGTATCCCAAATTCCAAGAGTAGGAATAATATATTCTTCGCCAATAATATTCGCAACGTATTTTTTTACCGCAATTTTATCTACCATTTTGATATATTCTGGATTTCTATCGTAAAGTTTCAACCATTGTAGTTTTTCGTTAAAAGTTTGGGGGCTTTTTAAATCTAATTTACTACCCATTACTAATCTGTAATGAGCTTTTATGTAAAATTTATCTGGATATAATCTCGCTGTTTTTTTGAGTAATCCCAATAAAATCAATTTTGGATTATCAATATAATTCCGAATTCTCAACATATTATTCAATATATACTTTTAAAATAACCAATAATTTTATCTCTGTGTGATTCACATTCAATTATGTTTCTTAATAATAGACTTTTTTTCTCATTAATAAATGAAGGAAGCAAATGATGTTTGTATAAGAATTTTGTATATCGATTTGAATAAGGTTCGAAGAAAGAAACGAGATTTTTACCCTCTTTACGATAATAATTTTTTACGATGTCGTTCAGTTGCTTATCATCATTAATAATCGAATTAATTTGTTGAATATTTTTTATGAATCTGTCTTTTTCTTCATTGTTCAAAAGAACGACACATGGATTATTACTCCCTTGAATGAATGGATATAATTGAAAAGTAACTTTGTCATTTATGAAATTAATCTCCACTAAGTAGCCTTCATTCCATGAACTATTTAGAAAATTTTCCTTGTCAAAACTAAAATTTCCTATTCCATAAAAAATTGGTTTCCCCTTATAAACTTCATACCCACTGTAACAATGTTGATGGTGGTTTATTATTGCGTCTGCTCCAACATCGATAAAAAAACGATACGTTTCTTTCATCCTTGGACTTGGAAATTGAAAATGCTCATGTCCTCCATGAACAATTAAAATTATATAATCTGAAATCTCCTTCGCTTCTTGTATTTGCTTATAAATGGAAACTATATTTAAAGGATTTGCTCCTCCATTTGCATCGTTAGCTATAGAAAACTCGTGTTCGCAACAATTTATAAAGGAAAAACATTTTCCTTTTATTTCATGACTGACATTTTTTTTAGCCTGTTCTAAATTAACACCTGCACCAACAGTAGTTATTCCGTAGTTTTTACAAACTTCTAATGTGTCTTTTATCCCAATTTCGCCATAATCATAAATATGATTATTGGCTAAAGTTATCATTTCAAACCCTAACGATTTAATGAGTTTTATGGTTTTTTCATCACACCTGAGATGCGGACCGATTTTTTTTATTGGTCTTGCTTCTTCCCCTAAAACTACAGGGCATTCAAGATTAACAATTGAATAATCAGCATTTTTGACTATCGATTGGATTTCGTTAAAAATAACTGTACTATCATCATTTTTCTCAATAAAATTTGCCACTCTCAATTGAGGACAAAAATCACCTGCTATTAAGATTTTTGCCATAATTAAGGTTTAAATTTAATTTTCTGAATCAAATTATACAAAATAATTCTTTCCTTGGGGAAAAGAAATAAAAAACTTATATAGCAAATGCCACAAAGTATTATCGACATAAAAGACCACCAAATTGATTTGCCTATTAGATTTAGTCCATATCCTAAAATACCCATTAAAAAAGCAGCTATCAATGAAGGAGCAATGTTTTTTATCATTTGTTTTGGCGATATATTTACATAAATATACATCAACAACAAATTAACCAATATTAATTCCAAGCGAACTAGCGCCCGTCCATAATACAGAACTTGAAAACTATATTTCACACATATCAGTATTGTGGGAATTAATGCAATAAGATGCAATATTTGAGCCAAGAAAGATAATTTTGGTTTTCCTTTTGCTCGATAAACTTCACTACAATATGCAGAAAGCATGATGGTTAAAGCACTTGTCAGACCCCAAATTCCAATAAACCCTGCAGCCTCTTTCCACTGATTCCCCAATAGAATAAAAGTTACAAAATCACTGTAAACAAACATGCCTACACCTATCGGAATCACTAATAAACCTACAATTTTTTGAAATTTAAAAAACATTTCTTTAAACGCTTTTTCATCATTCTGTAAACGCGAAAGAGTTGAAAATAATATAGGCGTCGTTGCTGCAGTAACTAATCCCATAATTTGACCCACTGTAGCTATAGAAGTTTTGTAAATTCCCAAATAATATTGATTCAAATATATGCTTATGACAAATATATCAACATATCCGGTTAACCATATAGAAACACTTTCTATCATCGTCCAAACACTGAAGGAAAACATTTGTTTAAGACGATTAAAATCATAAAATAAATTCGGTTTCCATTTTGACTTGACAGTTAGAATAATTGCATTGGATAAATTTAAAGCAATCGTTCCTGCAATTAATGCCCAGTAATTTTTTAATAATATTGCAAGTGGTATAGTAATAAGTAAAGGAATAAAAATTCCTATCATTCTTACTACAAATAATGTTTTAAAATCAAAATCACGTTTAAACAATGCATTTTGAATACTAGAAAAGGCAGATAGAGGAATATTGACACAAGCAATAATAATGACATTCCCTAAACCTGGATTCCCGACTATCTTTGCCAAAGGATCTGCAAAAATTGCAATTATAGCTAAAAGTAATAAAGAAATAATTAAATTGGTCCAAAAAGCAACTGAAGTACATTTATTTTTATCTTCATTGTCCTCAAATTCATGTTGTATTAAATATTTATTGAAGCCGGCATCTGTAAAAATTTCCGCAAAACTAATAATCATTGTTACTGTTGCAACAACTCCAAAAGCTTCCGGAGTAAGTAATCTTGCTAAAATTATCGTAGTTATAGGAGCTACAAGTTTAGCAATTATCTCAGTAATAGTTGACCATTTTGTAGCAGTAACAACAACATTGTTAAACTCTGACATTCAATTCTTTTTTGACGCAAATTTTATTTCAATATAAATTAAATTTAAATATTTTGTTTTTTATGATTGCTTATAGTAAGAAACATACCACTTTACAAATTGCTTGACACCTTCATTAATATCTACTTTAGGTTTGTAATTTACAACTTTTTCTAATTTATTAGTATTTGCCCAAGTTTGTTTTACATCACCAGGTTGCATAGACATTAATAATTTTTTTGCCTTCTTTCCTAAAGCATCTTCCATAACTTCGATAAATGACATTAAATTGACTGGTGAGCCATTTCCTATATTCATGATATTGTAAGGAGGTGAGGTTTTGGGTACAATTGATATAAGGCGAATAAGGCTTTCAATTATATCATCAATAAAAGTAAAATCACGTTCCATTTCTCCATTATTAAAGACTTTAATAGGTTTATCCTGAATAATGGCGTCTGCAAATAAAATTGGAGACATATCTGGCCTACCCCATGCCCCATAAACTGTAAAAAAACGTAAACCTGTACATGGAATATTATATAAATAGCTATAAGTATAAGCCATTAATTCATCACTTCTTTTTGTAGCTGCATATAAACTAACGGGATTATCCACCCGATCTTTTTCAGAGAAAGGTATTTTTTTGTTGTTTCCATAAACAGAGGAAGAGGAAGCATATATTAGATGTTTTACTGAATAATGTCGACAAGCCTCTAAAATATTAAAAAAACCAACTATATTACTTTGAATATAAGCATAAGGATTTTCTATACTATAACGAACACCTGCTTGCGCTGCCAAGTTTATAACGTAATCAAATTTTTCAATAGAAAATAATTTATTTATATCATTTCTATTCTCTAGATCTAGGCGAATGAAACGATAATTAGGAGTTATTAATGACTGAATTATATCTCCGAAATCAATTTCTTTATATTTTCGTCTTTTACCACCTGAGTGGTCTAGTTCCTTAGGACTATAAATTCCTGTTTCAGCTAAACGTGCATATTTAAGATTAACATCATAATAATCATTTATGTTATCTATACCTACAACTTGATATTCTTCTTTTAATAAACGATTAACTACATGAAACCCTATAAACCCTGCACCACCCGTAACCAATACCTTCATATGTAAAAATTTATAATTTTATCCAAACAAGCTTTGATAACAAATTTTCTTTACAAATTAAATACTTATAGTGATAATATCAAAATACTTTTTTGTGTTATTTGAATATTTTTATGAAAAACGACTTATTACATTCTCTATCAAGGGAAAAAATCCTAAATAATTTTAGAACCGTAGTATGCAATGGCTCTACTAGATGTATTGGAAAACAAATGGCTTTTTGGATAAACTCAATATCAATAATTTCAATAACCTTATCCTGCTGAAAACCTTAATAACAGCAATAAATATAACAAATCTAAACCTTATTACCTTATTTTTAATAAACACAATTTCCACATTCCTGCTCAGCCGTTGCATGCAACGGCTCTACTAAATGTATTGGAGAACAAATGGTTATTTGGATAAACTCAATATCGGTAATATCAATAACCTTATCATGCAGAAAACCTTAATAACAGCAATAAATATAACAAATCTAAACCTTATTACCTTATTAAAAATCTGAAGATTATATTTTTAACTTTGAGGTAAACGGAGCCAAAAAAATGAAGAAGATAAGTTCATAAAAGTCAAATCTCCATATATAATTATTCTTTTCTATCCTTCAACCATAAAGTTTTGACATTTACTCCTCTTTCATTTCTATTCCAAAGCGTTTTTTTATAAAGTTTTTTACTTGCTCCCAATAATCAATGATAAGTTGGTAATTTTTACCTAGTAGGTTTAACCCCTGAATTACTTCATCAGTTACAGTAGGATACTCATGTGTAACAATGTTTCTCGTTTCGCGAAGCAACAACCATTCATCAGTCGATGGAATGATATTTAATTCTTCAAGTTTTGCCAATCGATCAATAAAAGGTAATTCTCTGACTTCTTCGCCAAGATTTTCGAGAATAACAGGAAATAATCTTCCACCCATTGTGTCTTGCAGTTTAGCAAAGCGAAAAATCAACTGGTCCAAGAAACTTAATTCTTCAGGTTGTAGATTCAAATATTTTTCATTATCGAGAGGAAAATGACTTTTAACTTTTTCCCACGCAAAACGCATGCGTTTAGCATGTATATTACAAAGTTGAACTGTTTCGATTAATTTATCCCGCTTTTCAGATGATTTCAGCATACACAACAAGATTTAATTATAGCTTTACTTTATTTTGAGTAATAGAACGATAAAAAGTCTTTTTCTCTCTGCAATTGGCATTATCAAAAACCACATCGATTTTCCGGTCTCCAATATTTCTTTTGAGCTCCGCCAAAAACCGAACTTTAGCTTCGATGGTTAATATATCTTCATCATCATTACTTATAAACAAATCGATATCCCCGCCTTTTTTATTTTCGTCGGTTCGAGAACCAAACAGATAAACATTAGCCATCGGTCCGAAATATTTCTTTGCGAGTTTATTGATAATTTCTATTTGAGATTCACTTAAACGCATAATTGAGGATTTAAATAGAAGTATTGATAGACTCCTTAACAATATAAAATGAACATTTTCTACCAAATACCCTTTACAAATTAAATACTTTTAGTGATAATATCAAAATAAATTTTTTTGTAATTTGAGTGTTCTCAGTAAAAAAGCTATTGCATTCTCTATGAAATCTATAGAAAAAATTAATTCAACTTGAGTTCGATATAAGAATATTATATAAGCAATTATAAATAAGCTAATAAGGTTGATGAAAAAGAAGTATTTACATGTTACTAAGGTTAGTTGTGTTAAATAAAGTCTTCAATATTCAGAAAAAGTTTTTTGTTAACATTGGACATACTTTTCTCGCTGATTCATAGCTGATTTGCGATGATTCTTTTCTGTGTCCATCTGCGCTTTTTATCTGCGGTTATCTGCGTGAAATATTCTTCATTTTCTATTTTTGAAGCGAGGTTCTGCAGTTTCCCTAAACTCTTTACTCCTAACTCGAAAACTCTAAACTTTTAACTCAGTACTCCATACTCAATACTCAGAACTCTAACTATTATCTGCTCATTTCTTCAGAAATCCTTCAATAGCCGTATAGATTTGAGAAATAACGTCTTCCGTCAAGTAGGGATGCATGGGCAATGAAAGCACTTTACCACAAAGAGATTCAGTAGCCGGAAAATCGCCGGATTGATAACCTAAATCGAGATAAGCTGTCTGTTCGTGCATGGGTTTGGGATAATAAACCATTGTCGGAATACCTTGCTCCTTTAAATAAGCCTGCAAACCATCCCGTTGCTTTTCGTCCTGCAACTGAATGGTGTATTGAGCCCAACTGGAAAGATAGCCTTCAGGAATAACAGGCGTTTTTACCAGATTTTTTAATTTTTCCGTATAAAGATTGGCTGCTTTGTTGACATCGTTTAATTCATAATTTTTGAAAGCATCAAATTTCACTTTCAAAATGGCAGCCTGTAAAGTATCCAGACGGGAATTCATGCCGATACGCACATTGTCGTACTTGAAAGAACCTTTTCCATGAACACGCAAAGAGTCCATCAACGAAGCCCATTCGTCGCTATCGGTAAAAATGGCTCCACCATCGCCATAACAACCCAGCGGTTTGGCCGGGAAAAAAGAAGTAGTAGAAATATCGCCAAAACTGCAAGCCTTTTTACCATTAATTTCTCCTCCAAAACCCTGAGCTCCGTCTTCCAAAATCAATAAATGATATTTGTCGGCAATTTTTCGAATAGCAGGATAATTGGCAGGAAGCCCAAACAAATCAACTGTAATGATAACTTTGGGTTGGAGTTTTCCTTCTTTTATGGTTTTTTCGATAGCTTTTTCCAACGCTGCAGGATCGATATTGAACGTATCGACATCCACATCCACAAATACGGGTGTAGCCCCTTCGAGCGATACTACTTCGGCAGAAGCAAAAAAAGTAAAATCGGGAACAAAAACCGCATCACCGGCTTTGATTCCCCA
>Ga0208826_1001477_pt1 | contig 19693 bp, 26 predicted proteins | sample AD_UKC115_MetaG_FD_184451 | JGI IMG/M metagenome (GOLD analysis project Ga0208826, IMG submission 184451) | Active sludge microbial communities of municipal wastewater-treating anaerobic digesters from Hong Kong - AD_UKC115_MetaG (SPAdes)... | ecosystem: Engineered > Bioreactor > Anaerobic >...
ACGCGCGTGGGCCTTGGTTACGACATCGGCCAGACAGTCGTAACCAGGCTGAGGCGTGATGTTGATGCCTGTCGGCGCCAGGGATGACGTGTAGTATGCATCGCCGCGCTTGCGTACCTCGACGAACACCGCGTTGCAGTTGCTTGCGGCGACATAGTCGAGCATCGTAGTGGTAGCGGTCGGGTTCTCATAGCCCGACCCCCATGCATCCACCCAGAAACCGCGGAACTCGGCCGCATGTCCCTGCTGGGGCGCACAGAATGCTGCCACCGTCAGTACGGCGAGCAGTGCCCATGAAAACTTTGGGAATTACATACTTGACTAGCCAGTGAGCGTATCGTTGATGAGTTGGGGCAGAGTCGCCGGATTGATTTGGCACTCCCATATGACGGCAGGCTTCCATCCTAGGCCGGTCAACTCCGCTTGCGTTCTGGCGTCGCGTTCGACGTTCCGCCTGATCTTCTCTCGCCAGTAGTCTACGTTCGTTGTGGGCTGGCGCCGTCCGTGTCGGCAATCATGCCCATGCCAGAAACAGCCGTGAACAAACAAGGCGATGCGGCGCGAGGGGAAAACTAGGTCTGGTTTGCCGGGCAGGGCCTTGCTGTGCAGTCGAAACCGAAAACCCAGCTTGTGGGCCGTCGAACGGACGCGCATTTCAGGTTTGGTGTTCTTAGACTTTACGCTCGCCATGACGCGGCTTCGCGTAGCTTTGTCAATCTTGTCCATACACAGTGATCCAGTTGGGATCGAAGTTTATTCCTTGCAGAACCGCCTCAACGGAAACGATGGGAACATTGCGATTGATGCTGAAGCGCCTTGCCGACGCTGGCACATGACGTAGAATAGTGAACTGACTCCCGTGCGGTTGCCACGTGAACTTGTGCTCTCCGCTAACCCGATCGTATCCTTCCAGGTTGCCGCGCGGGTTGAACTCCCACCGATAATCGCCGGGCGTGAACCGTTGGGCTTCTTCCTCGAATATGCGGTATTCTCTGGCTTCCATATTGCGAATCAAGACGACTATCCGCAAATCATCATGCTGATCCAGAGCCTCGTTCACTCGCGCGTTCCATATCGACAGAACCGCCCGCCCGGTATTATCTGGATTGGCGTGAGGGTCGGCGATTCCGAGCGAGTAATCGGGCGAGCATCGCCCTGAGATTAGCCTGACGGACGCCTGCTCGTAAGGTCGCGCGGCTTTTACCGTCTTGACAGACCAGGCGCAACCATTCCATACCACATCAGCGATGCCGAGAGGCCGTCCGCGATGCTCTCCGCCTATGGCGTTGGCGAAGATCGTTCCGAAATCGTCTCCGGTAATGTCGCTACATCCTATCGCCAATCTGTGAACCAGTTGTTTGGCTATGTCGAACAGAACCACGTCCGTGGGTTGCCCCAACGGATACGGCCCTGTTCTCCTGGCGGCCATTCCCCGCAGTCTCGGATTGTCCGATGACATCAAGTACCCCCTTGATAGCCGCTTCTACGAGCGGTATTGGCACTGCGTTTCCCGCTTGCTTTCGAGTCTGCGAATCCGAGCAAACGATCTTGAAACTATCAGGGAAGCCCTGTAGCCGCAACATCTCGCGCGGAGTCAGTCGCCTCTCTCCGTTGACAAGCAGATAGTTGTATGACGCCCCGGCCCTCAGAGCGCACGACCACGGATAGCTGGATATGTGTCCGGCCTTGTTCTCATGCCAGATCGACGGAACGGTTTCCGCCTTATGGTTCTCATGGCGCTTCGCTTTGATCCTGTCGGAAACGAAGTATTTCGGGTCCGGGTCCGTCTCTAGTATATCAGCGAGCGGCTTCATGGGAATCTTCTCTTCTGGCCAAGGGAAGTCCTTGAACGCTGGAAGCGTAGCCACGATTATGACGCGCTCGCGCTTCTGCGGCAGTCCGAAATCCAGAGCGTTCAGTATACGCCAGTCAACCGAATAGCCCATACCCCGCAGATCATCAAGGATCTGTCGGAGTATCGTCCCGTGCTGAGCGGTCGCGAGTTGCTTGACGTTCTCCAGGACGATGCCGAGCGGCTTCTTCGTGCGAACTATGCGAAGAATCTCAAGGAACAAGGTTCCGCGAGGATCGGCGGTTCCGCGTTTGCTTCCGATGATCGAGAATGGCTGACAGGGAAATCCCGCGAGCAGGATATCGTGGTCGGGTATGTCTTCGGCCTTGATAGCGGTGATATCGCCCGACGGAACCATTCCGTAGTTATACCGATACGCGGCCCTGGCTTCGGCGTCGATATCGGACGCGAAGATCACATCAAGCCCCAAGTTCTTCGCGGCTACGTGAAAGCCGCCTATGCCGCAGAACAAGTCGATACAGGTCAAGGGACCGTCGCGGACTTCGCGCGGGGGCGGTCCCAGGACGGCATCAATCATGGTGTCGAACTGACCGTAAAGCGTCGTCATGATATCAACTCCTTGTATGACAACCTTCGCCCAATCATACCATCTATGGTTCTCGCGATGCAATCCAGCGTGCCGCAGGTCCGCGCGGTGTGGCGGCGCGAGAACTCGTTGACGTACCGATGAAGGTGTTCAACGTTCATGTGATGGTAGATGCCCACATAGCCGCGCTGTAGCAAAGCCCAGAAGGATTCCACTCCGTTAGTGTGAGCCTTGCCGCGCACGTATTCGCCGACTGTGTGAGCTACGCTGTGATGAGCGTATCCCTTGATGCCAGTATACCCAGCATGGGAATCGCTGTAGATCGTAGAGCCGCGCTTCACGTTCTCGACTATCGCCGACTGCAACTTGATCTTGTCGGTTCCGTCGATGGGAAACGCTCTGGTCGCGCCGTCCCTCTGGTGAAGGCCGAAGACGGGTTGCTTTCCTGCGGTTCCGCGCCCGAGGTTCTTCTTCTTGGAGGCATGTCGGTTCTTCTCTTTTCCGCCGATGTATACCTCGTCTACCTCGACTTCTCCGGTGAACAAGCCGCCTCTGTGTTTCATAGCTTCGCGGATTCGATGATTCAGGAACCAGGCTGTTTTCTGTGTGACGCCCAACTCCTTCGCCATTTGAACGCTCGACACGCCTTTGCGGGCCGTATGTAACATGTAGATCGCCATGAGCCATTTGTGAAGCGGGAGCTTGCTTTCCGCGAGAACCGTTCCGGTGCGAACGCTGAAATGCTTTCTGCAATCCTTGCACCGATAAGGCATCGGCTTTCCGCTCGGAACGCTCGACACGGAGATCGAACCGCAGTGCGGGCAGAAGGGCTTTCCGCCCCAGCGTCGATTCTCGAAGAAGGCGACGGCGGACGCTTCATCAGGGAACTGCTGGAAGAACTGGTATAGACTCAACTGCTCGGGGCTCTGGTTTGCGCTTTTCATGGAAGCAACCTCTCTATCGATCTGGCTTCATTATAGCACAATCCCGGCGGCTAGTCAAGTATATAATTCCCAAAACTTTGACATTAGCTGTAGCTCCTTCCCGATAGTGAGGCGATCTTCATCTCCCTCATAGGTAGAACAGGACTGCCGGCGGTTTACTGGCCGGTCATCACCTCCTGACGCGATGGCAGGGTCGCGGTACTACAGGTACTACAGAATGAATGATTAGAGAATTGCTGGATAGTCTCCAACCAGGGGGGTCGGATTTCTGCCTCGGTGATGCCGTTGTTCTGCCCTATTCGGTTGCCTGGCTATCGAGTCGCAGCACGAAGCTCATGCGCTCAATGAAAACGGTTACATTGCCGTCGTTCTAGCCTCCTTTGCGGATTTCTTGATGTGGAAACGCTACTGAGAGCGATATTCGGGATAGTAATGCGAACCACCAGGCACAGCTAGCCCGTCATCCGTGACAAGCTCGTTTGTACGAGGAATACGGGAGGAATACGAGTTCCGCTGTTGCTGTGTTTGTTTGCCCGTTCTGCGATTCTCAAATTGCTGTCTAGCATCCTGTCTCGGTCTTGCCTTGCTGGGTGCAGGTCTAGCTTCCTACAATCCAGAATTACAGTTGGGCCTGTTGCCTGAAGGTGCTGCAGTAGTTGGCACAACTTGCCTCAATACCAATATGCAGCATTTGTCAAGGTAAGTCAAGGTTTTTTTTGCAGTGCGGCGGACTTTTTTAGTCACATATCGTTCGCCAACTAGACATATCTGCCCTTCCGGATGTTGATTCACGCCGACTACAGCGGTCGGATCCAGATGTTTCGGTACCGGACCGCATTGCCGTGGTCCTGGAGCATCACCGGGCCGAGGGACTTGGGATCGCCCAACGTTCCGGCGGTCGTCGGTCCGGGTATCTCCACATTCTCATGGATGAGGACGCCATTGTGGAGGACGGTCATGCGCGCTCTGCTGGTCATCTCGCCTTTGTCATCGAACTTCGGAGCGCGGAAGATGATGTCATAGCTCTGCCACTGCTCCGGCGGCCTGCATGCGTTCACCATCGGGGCGGCTATTCCGTAGATCCCGCCGCAGTCGTTGTCCTTGCTTTCGAGCCCATAGGAATCCAGCACCTGGACCTCGTACCTGCCCTGGAGATAGACCCCGCTGTTCGCCCGGCCCTGACCTTTGGCATCGGGCATCAGCGGCAGCCAGAACTCCACGTGCAGTTGGCAGTCGCCGAAAGTCTGCTTGGTCTGTATGTTGCCGCTCGATACCTCCATGTATCCCTTCTCGACCTTCCAGTTCGCGGGTTCGCCGGAGCCGGCTCGGACCCACTGCGACAGGTCTCTACCATCGAAGAGCACAATGGCGTCCGACGGCTGCCGTTCACCGCCCGAGAAGAGCGGCTTGTCGCCGGATGTAGCGGAGAGCGCGGCAAGAACCAGCGCTGAGCCGACAATGAGTGCGGCGCGGATTCGCTTTGTGATCAGCAAGTGAGTACCTCCCGGTTCGCTGTGGATCGGATGCCGGGTGCGCGCCGTGCAGGTGAGCACCCAATCATGACTTCGGCGTCTCTCGCCATACTCCTGCAAGGTTGATCCGGCGTTTATTCATGTCCGCGGCGTCGGACTCGCCGCATAACTCCACTGACTTGGGGGTAAAGTCATTCACGACGGATGCCGGATGCTCACGCTCCCAGCGACGAAGGAGAAGTATCGGTGACACGCATAGACATCGAACGGACGACTCCGCCGGGAAGCCGCCTGCTGTGGTTGGTCTTCGGCCTGATCGCCATCATCGTGGTCGGTGTCATCCTCTGGTTCTTCTTCGGCCGGCGAGTGATGCCGGGCCGCGATACGGAGCGAATGATGGCAGCCCGATCGGTCGTCTGTTCGCATGTGCGAGGTGAGGCGGCATCCCATGTATGAGCCCGCGCCATCCGCCGAGATCGATGTCTATGCTCGCCGCCCATCCGACCTTCAGGAGCTTGGTGATCTGCCCGACTGGCGCGTGGCCCGCGGGGAACCGGACATCCGTGGCTGGGCCGTGTTCGATGCAGACAACAGCATCCCGCTGGGCAGCGTCGAGGAACTGCTCGTCAGTACGCAGGCGGGCCAGGTGGTCTTCATCGTCGTCCACACCGGCGAGGTCATCGGCGAAAGCGACGTCGACTACGGTCTGCACGGTCATCTGAACAACCGACACATTCCCATCTCGCTCGATCGGGTTGAAATCGATATACCGGACAACCGAGTCATCTTCACGGGCTCGATCGACGATCTCCAGAACGCCCCGGAGTATGATCCCGCGAGCCGGGACTTCGACACCTACTACGACTACTGGTCGCGGGTATAGGACTCGGATGCGCGCTGCGCACCTCCGCCGCCTCGCGCAGGCGCCGCATAGCGCGCACGCCTACGGGGTACAGGGTATGTGTGCCGGGCATGGGTCTTGACGCGAGGACGCGGGGATGTCGCGTAGACCGGCCCCACGACTTCGGCCATCGATAGCGATTGTGATGTCAGTTCGTCACGGCACAAGGAGGATATGCGATGGAAGAACGCACTACCGACCAAGAGATGATGGAAGAGGAGGAGTACGACTACTACGTCGAGAGACCGAACGATCTGAGGCGGCTCAGCGATATGGAGGACTGGCAGGTCGTGGAGGGTGAGCCGGATGTCCGCGGCTGGGCTGTGGTAAACCAGAACGGCGACCAGATCGGTACGATCGATGATCTCATGGTGAGCGAGGAGGCCGGCGCGGCCATTATGGCGCTCGTCAGCTACGGCGGGTTCTGGGGTATGGGCACCAGCCAGACCCTGGTGCCGATCGACTGGCTCGAGCTGAACCTGGACCGCAACCAGGCTCTCTTCCTGGGCACCGATGAGGATCTCAAAGATGCGCCGAAGTACACCGCCGATGAGCGGGACTTCGGACGCTACTACGACCACTGGAGCGAGAGAGAGCCTGAGTGGATGACCGGCGGCGAGGAGGAGATGGAGGTCACCGATCTGACGGGCTGGAAGGTCCTCGATGAGCACGGCCACGAGATCGGAGAGGTCAGGGACCTCACGTCGGACGATCGCGGGGCGCTCGTCGTGGTGCGTTACGGCGAGTACTGGGGAATCTCCGAGAAACAGACCCTGGTGCCCCTCGATAACCTGATGGCGGACGAGGAGAACCAGCGGCTGGTCCTCGACATGACCGCCGACCACCTGAAGTCAGCTCCTGAGTACACCGGTCAAGCCGAGGACTACGGCCCCTGGTATGACTACTGGGGCGTGCAACGTCATGCGGCATAGTGTGCCTCCTGCCTCCCGGTAATCCTGGAACGCAGATGCGGCGGCGGCTCGAAGTCGGCAAGCAGGAGAAGCATGCTGAGGTGATCAGACAGGTCCGCAGCGAGCCCACCGCTGACAGGCTCACTCCTGCCGTGTACGGTTGCCTCTGAAATGCAGAACGGCCCGGGCGCGAAGCCCCGGGCCGTTCAACACTACTTCCCCGGCGCGATCAGGTTGATCACCGCATCGTCTGACTGCGTGCACAGCATCAACATCTCGGCGGCCCCTGACTGCGGCTCTCCGGTTGCATGGATGGCTGTGCTATAATGAAGCCATGAAGACGAGACAGGAACACGATCTCCTGGGCTGCATGGATGTGCCCGCCGATGCCTACTACGGCATCCATACGCTCCGCGCCGCCGAGAACTTCCGCATCTCGGGAGTCGGCATTCACAGGGAGCTGATTCGCTCGCTCGCGCTGGTGAAGAAGGCATGCGCCGTCGCCAACATGCGCACCGGCTACCTCGACGAGCGCATCGGCAGCGCGATCACGGCGGCGTGCGATGAGATCGCCGCGGGCAAGCTGCACGATCAGTTCATCACCGATGCCTTCCAGGGCGGCGCGGGCACCTCGATGAACATGAACGCCAACGAGGTGATCGCCAACCGCGCGATCGAGATCCTCGGCGGCACGAAGGGCGACTACGATCTCGTCCATCCGCTCGATCACGTCAACCTCTCGCAGTCGACGAACGATGTCGTCCCGACCGCCGTGAAGCTCACCGCGATCCGCCTGCTCCAGGGCACGAGCCAGGCGATGGCCGATCTCCAACACGCGCTCCAGGAGAAGGAGAAGGAGTTCGCCGGCGTGCTGAAGGTCGGCCGGACCGAGATGCAGGACGCCGTGCCGATCACGCTCGGCCAGGAGTTCTCCGCGTGGGCGCAGGCGGTCCAGCGCGACTGGTGGCGGCTCTACAAGGTCGAGGAGCGGCTCAGGCAGGTCAACCTCGGCGGGACTGCAGTCGGGACCGGCCTCAACGCCGACCGCAGGTACGTGTTCCAGGTAGTCGATATCCTCCGCGAACTGACCGGCGTCGGGCTCGCGCGCGCCGAGAACATGATCGACGCCACGCAGAACTGTGACTTGTTCGTCGAGGTCTCGGGGATGCTCAAGGCGGCGGCGACCGACCTCGCCAAGATCGCAGGCGACCTCCGCATCCTCTCATCCGGGCCGCGCGCCGGGTTGGGGGAGATCAAGCTGCCGGAGCTTCAGGCCGGCTCGTCGATCATGCCGGGCAAGGTCAATCCCGTCGCCACGGAGGCGGTCAGCCAAGTCGCGTTCCAGGTGATGGCGAACGACCAGGCGATCACCCTCTGCGCGATGAACGGCCAGCTCGAACTGAACGCGTTCGTCCCGGCGCTCGCGCACAACCTTTTCCAGTCGCTCGATATGCTCACGGCGGCGGCGAAGCTCCTCGCCGAGAAGTGCGTCAAGGGCATCGAGGCGGACGAGTGGCACTGCTTCCAACTGCTCGAACGGAGCTTCATCCCGGTGACGGCGCTCTCGCCCTACATCGGCTACGAGGCGGCATCCGAGCTCGCCCGGGAGGCGCAGGAAACCGGCAAGACGATCCGCGAGCTTGCGCTCCACAAGGGCCTCTTCACCGAAGAGCAGCTCGACACCATCCTCTCCCCGTCCGAGATGACGCACCCCGGCATCGCCGGCCTGAGCGCTATGGATGCCGAAGTGAGGTCCGACGGCACTTCGTCCGATGATGAGACGCCGCCATCCGTCCCATAGGTCCTACTTGTCCCATTCGTCACGCGAAAGGAAACGCCAGAATGCTCACGCATGAACAGATCATCGAGATCACCAGGGAATACGGCGGCGACTGGGCGCTGATGCACGCCGAGCGCCTCCTGAAGCTCATCTCCATGCTCGACGAAGGCATCGAGTACGATCGGGAGGCGGTTTGGGTCGCCGCCTACCTCCACGACTGGGGCGGATATGCCAAGTGGGCGAAGCCGGGGGTGGAGCACTACGACCGCTCGGCCGAGGTCGCCGGGGAGTTCCTCTGCGAGAACGGCTACCCCGAAGACTTCAGCCGCCTGGTGCTTGAGATCATCCGATACCACCACGGCGGACCGGCCGACCGGAGCGTCGAATCGAAGCTCTTCACCGACGCCGACGCGCTCGATATCATCGGGGTCGCCGGTACGGTCAAGGTCTTCGGGATCTGCGGCCGCGACCTCCGCACGGGATACGCCGCCGCGAAGAGATACCGCGACATGAGCATGCAGGCGATCACGTCCTCCAGGGCCCGTCAGCTTGCCGACCAACGCGTCAAGGAAACCAACGAACTCCTCCGTCTTTTCCAGGAAGAGACCTTCGGGCTATACTGACCTACCGTGCCTTGAAGGCATGCATTCCCGCCGCTGACGGCGAACAAGGGAATGGCGCCTGACTTTGGGATGAGGAGAGAACGGATCTGCGTCGTGACATGTTTGGAGAGATTCTGACCTGGGTTGTCGCAGCCGGTGCCGCCCTCCAGCTTATCCTGACGGCGGTCCACTGGAACGACCCGTGGGCGTTCTCGCACCGCCTCATGTGGGCGTGGAACGGCGAGACACCCCCATGACTATCTTCTGGAGCCTCGCGCCGGTCGTCACCGGCGCAGCCTCCGCCATGCGCCGGGGTTGGGGATTTCACGCGTTTGTCATCGCTCTGTTCGCCCGCTTCGGCTGCGACTTAGCGTTGTCGGGCTTCAGGCAGATGCAGGTCGTCTGGCCCGTGATTGGGGCCTCACTACTGGCGAATCGGTATGTCACGGCGTCTGAGCGCGAGACGGATGCTGCTGACTCAACCGCCGGGGCGGACTTCCCGGATGAAATCGGTCCCGTCAGTTTCGGTTGGAGCGCTCGGTGGCGGAGCCGCTTCCTGGTCATGGGAATCTCGGCGGTGGGTGGTCCGCTCTTGGTGTTCACGCCGATCGCCCGAGCGGGAATAGCCCCCATGTGGTTGCCGATCCTCTTTCCGGGGGCGCTCTTGGCCGTATTCGCAGTCTACTTCTTCAGTCTCTATCCGACGAGAATAGAGTTTGCGGAGGGTCGGGTGAGCATCTGCCATCTGTTCGGCAAGGAGATCCACCTGTCTCGTCCGGATATCGAGTCCATCGAGCCGGAGTACGAGATATCGCCTTCATCACCAAAGGGCATTGCGCTTCATCCGGTGGGCGGCAGAAAGTTGATCGTCCCACCATTCTTCGAGGGCTTCGGCAAGCTCAGAGCGCGCCTTCAGCATCTAGCGTCTGACTAGGGCATCCTTGGCGTACCTGGCGTCTTGGCGGTTCCGATATGTAATCGAGAGGTAGTAGCATGAACAACAACCAACTCATCTGGGCGGACCTGATCCACCTGAGCTTCAACATGTGGATCGACCGCGAAGACCCCGTGTGGGATCGGGACCACATCGCCCGTCCCTATCTGAGCTTCGACACCGACGTCTGGAACGACCTCGTCCTGCGGATGGTCGATTCCGGGATCAACATGGTCGTCCTCGATTTGGGTGACGCCGTCCGGTACGAGAGCCACCCCGAGATCGCCGTCCAGGGCGCATGGACGGTGGATCGGCTCAAGCAGGAACTCACACGGCTGCGCGAACTCGGCATCGAGCCGATCCCGAAGCTCAACTTCTCCGCCTGCCACGACGCCTGGCTCGGGCAATACTCCCGGATGCTCTCGACCGACATCTACTACGGAGTCTGCAAGGACCTGATCAAGGAGGTCATCGGCATCTTCGACAGGCCTCGGTTCTTCCACCTCGGCATGGACGAGGAGACCTATCCGCACCAGCAGCACTTCGAGTACGTCGTCTGCCGGCAGTTCGACCTCTGGTGGCACGATCTATACTTCTACTTCGATCAGGTGGAGTGCGAGGGCGTGCGGCCGTGGGTCTGGTCCGACTGCCTCTGGCATCATCCCGACCTCTTCTGGGACAAGATGCCGAAGCACGTCCTCCAGAGCAACTGGTACTACGGCGAGCCGTTCAACAAAGAGGATACCTACGTGAAGGCGTACCTCGACCTCGAGGAGCACGGCTACGACCAGGTTCCGACCGGCGCGAACTGGTCGTGCGACACCAATTTCGGCGATACCGTGAAGTTCGCGCGGGAGAACATCTCGCCCGAGCGCCTGAAGGGCTTCCTCCAGACCGTCTGGCGCCAGACGAGCCCTCGCTGGCACGAGAAGCAGATCGCGGCCATCGAGCAGGTCGGCGCCGCGAAGAAGTGGTTCGAGAGACCGTAGTCAGCACAGCGTTGTTGTACAGGCCAAGCATTGGCCTATCGGGCTATGCCGAGTCTGCCGAGACAATCGCCAATGCTCCGTCCCGGCTGTGAGAGCCTCAATCCCTGCCTCGCCGCCGCCATCAGCGTCCGTGACGTCGATCTCGCCGCCGAGGTCGAACCCCGGACCCCGTGGAGGTTCCTCAACGCCGCCTGCGAGCAGTTCATCAAGCGTTCAGGCGTGTCTTGACCATCTGCACACATGCGTTGTACAATATCATGATCGATCAGAAAAGTGTTGAACGGAGGGCGCAATGGCAGAGGTTACCGTTTCCAGCAAGTATCAGATATGCATTCCTCAGGAGATCCGTGAGCCCTTGAAGATACAGAAGGGCCAGAAGCTGATCATGCTCGCGATTGGAGATCGAATCGAGATCGTTCCAAGTCGGGACATCTCGGAGATGAAGGGTTTTCTCAAAGGTATGTCGACGGACAACATTCGGGAGGAGGAGGACCGGTTTTGATAGTAGTTGATTCCTCCGGATGGATCGAGTACTTCGTTGAGGGGCCATTGGCAGAGCGCTTTGCCGGCTACATCAAAGGATCAGAGCCATTACTGATGCCTACGATCATCCTCTATGAGGTCTACAGGAAGATAGCTCGCGATGCCGGCGAGCGGCAGGCAGTCGATGCGATGGCCGGCATGCGAAAGGGGATCGTGGTATCTTTGTCGGAGAGACTTGCGCTTTCGGCGGCCGACCTCAGCCTGCGGTGCAAGCTTCCGATGGCCAATGCCATCATCTACGCCACTGCCCAGGCCGAGGGAGCGACCGTCGTTACCAGCGACGAACACTTCAGAGGCCTGCCGGGCGTGGAGTTCATCCCAAAGCCATGAGCAGTCTGAACCAGACACCATCCGGTGAACGGATGCACATCACGATATTCGGGCGGCGCAACTCGGGCAAATCGAGCCTGATCAACGCGCTCACCGGACAGAAGGTCGCGATCGTCTCCGAGGTCGCGGGCACCACGACGGACCCCGTCACCAAGGCGATGGAGATCCTCCCGATCGGTCCCGTCGTCATCACCGACACCGCCGGGATCGACGACGTCGGCGCGCTCGGCGAACTGCGGGTCGAGAAGACGCTCCGCGTGCTCGAGAAGACCGACCTAGCCGTCCTGGTCATCGAGGCCGGGCAGACGCCGTCCGACTGGGAGAACAAGCTCGTCGAGATGGTCCGCGAGCGCAAGATCCCCATGGTTGTCGTGGCGAGCAAGACAGACCTGCAGACCAGTGACCAGTATCCGGTGACCAGTATCCAGTCTTGGGCGTTGGGGAACGGCCTGCCTTTCGTCGCCGTATCCGCCGTCACCGGCCAGAACATCGACGGGCTGAAGCAGGCGATGATCTCCGCCGCGCCGGAGGGGTTCGCCGAACCGACGATCATCGGCGACCTGATCGATCCCGGCGACATCGTCGTGCTCGTCGTGCCGATCGACAAGGCCGCGCCGAAGGGACGGCTGATCCTCCCGCAGGTCATGACTCTCCGCGACGCGCTCGATCACGACGCCTACGCGGTGGTCGTCAAGGAGCGCGAACTGAAGAGCGCGCTGGAGAGCCTCAACCGCAAGCCGAAGATCGTCATCACCGACTCCCAGGCGTTCCTGAAGGTTGCGGCGGACACCCCGAAGGATGTCTGGATGACCAGCTTCTCGATCCTGATGGCGCGCTACAAGGGCGAATTGGGCGACTTCGTCGAGGGGGCGAGGGCGCTCCGGCGGCTGAAGGTCGGCGACCGCGTGCTCATCTCCGAAGGATGTACGCATCACCGGCAGGGCGACGACATCGGCACGGTGCAGATTCCACGCTGGCTCCGGCAGATGGTCGGCGGCGAGTTGGAGTTCGGCTTCAGTTCCGGGATCGAGTTCCCGGCGGACTTCAAGACCTACGACCTGATCATCCACTGCGGCGCATGCGCGCTCAACCGGCGCGAGGTCTGCTACCGCCAGCAGGTGGCGAAGGACGCCGGCATCCCGATGACGAATTACGGCGTCACGCTGGCCTACGTCCACGGCATCCTCGACCGCGCGCTCGACCCGTTCCCGCTTGCCCGGACCCTCTGGGAGCAGCAGGAAGGTCCGGCCCCGAAGCCGAAACTCAAAATTGCCAGGACGAGTGGGTAACGTTCCAGCATATCAGCCGTCCGTGAAGGAGAGCCACAATGGCTACGATTGAGGATAAGATCAAGAGATTGCCTCCTCACCTGCAGCGCGAGGTCGAGGATTTCGTTGAGTACCTGCTCGACACGAAAGCGCGTGCTAAGCACGGAAAGCTCAGGCTGACTTGGGCGGGCGGTCTCAGGGAACTGCGCGATAAGTATACGTCCGTCGAACTGCAGAAGAAGGCCATGGAGTGGTGGGGTGACTGATGCTCTTGCTCGCCACCAACATCTGGCTGGAGTTGCTTCTCGACCAGGAACGGTCTGACGAGGTTCGTCGTCTCATCGATGACAACGACCCGGCGGATCTGGCGATCTCCGAGTTCACTCTCTATTCGATTGCCGTCATACTTGGCAGAAACCGAAGGTATGATCTATTCGACGATTTCCTGTCGGATGTGCTCGTCACCTCCGGTGTCACGAGGATCTGTCTGGACAGCGCCGAGTTGCAGCAGGCGTCTTCCGTAATGGCGCGGTTCGGTCTGGATTTCGATGATGCCTATCAGTATGTCGCCTCATCAGCTCGGAACTGCACGCTAGTCACATTCGATAAGGATTTCGACAAGACGGACATCGAGCACCGTACCCCTTCTGAACTCACGAGTGGCTGATCGTACCGAGCTACCCACAGGAGACTTCACGTGCAGTACGTCGTCATCGCCGTTATCGTCCTGCTGCTCGCCTACATGTACTGGTCGGGCAAACGGCGCGCCGAGATCGACAACTCGTTCCTCCGGCTTGCCGTGCCCCTTCCCGAGCCGGTAGAGTTCGACCCGGCGGAGTTCACGCGGGCGTTCCGGGAGCAGTGGGGCGGCGACACGACCTGCGACGAGAATGCCGAATGGGCCAGCCCGCAGGACAAGGCCCGACGGTTTGCGGTCGATGACGGCGTCAGCCGTGCGGTCATCTCGTCCTACGGCATCCCACTCCCGAAGCAGTTGACCGACCTCGCGGTGATGACCTCGCACGGGCTCACCAATGAGGAAAGAGACCAACTGGAGTTCCACAAGGCGGTGCTGACCATCGAGTCCGTCCCGGACCCGGAGCAGGCGGTCCAGTGCGTGCGCTCGGTCGCCCGGATGCTGCTCACGCTCCTCGGCCTCTATCCCGGCGTCGGGTACGTCAACGTATCCTCACCGGCCTACCACCAGCGTTCGAAGGTCGAGCCGTTCATGGATGAGGACCTGCTCAGCGGTGAGGCCCTCTTCCTGCTCGCGGCGTCGGTGCATCTCGTGCCCGACGGCGGCGGGATGTGGATGCACACGCACGGGATGCAGTACTTCGGCCTTCCCGACCTGGAGGTCCGGTTCCAGGATGAGGAGAACGTCAACGAGTATCACAGCTTGATCACGAACGCCGCCGCCTACACGATCAACACCGGCGCGGTGATGAAGGCCGGCGACACCGCCGAGATCGAGGGAGACGGCGTGATCTATGACCTTAGGGCCGCATCCTGGCGATCGAGGCGCCACTACGGCAAGTTCGGCGCACTGGAGATCGTTCGCGGGCCGACGAACCCGTGAGCTGATCGGCTATCGTCCGCTCTCACGGTTGTCGGGCGTTCCTTGACACCTCCCTGCGTTCCCGACTATGATTCCGGTAGAAGCAACGCCGCAAGGAGTCAGCCAATGAGCTCGCGCAAGGTCGCACGCCGAGAGTTCCTCACGCATGTCGGAGCCGCCGGAGTCGGTCTGATGGCCCTCGGAAGCCTCCCTCTCATGGCCGAGGACACGAAGCGCCCGAACATAGTGTTCATCATCTCGGACGACCACCGCTGGAACGTGATGAGCCACATGGGCCATCCGTTCATCAAGACGCCGAACATGGACCGCCTGGCGCGGGAGGGCGTCCGGCTGAGCAACGCTTTCGTGACGACATCGCTCTGCTCCTCGAGCCGCGCGTGCTTCCTGACGAGCAAGTACGTCCACCTGCACGGAGTCCGGGGCAACCAGCAGCCGTCCCCGACCGACAAGGAGACCACCTTCCCGCAGCTTCTACAGCAGTCCGGCTACGAGACCGCCTATGTCGGCAAGTGGCACATGGACAGGCAGGTCGTGGTGCAGCCGGGCAGCGCGCTCGACAAGATGGTGCTCAATATCGACCTCGCGCCGACGCTCCTCGACATCGCAGGCGTTAAGGTCCCGTCCGACATGCAGGGCCGTTCGTTCCGGCCGCTCCTTGAGGGCAAGAAGGTCGAGTGGCGCGATGACTTCTTCTACGAGTACTTCGCGGAGAAGGCGTATCCCCAGACGCCGACGGTGCTGGCGGTCCGGACCGAGGACGGGAAGTACGTCGAGTACCCGGAGATCAACGACATCTCCGAGTTGTACGACCTGAGAAACGATCCGACCCGAGATGCGCAACCTCGCCCAGGACCCGAAACACGCCGCCAAGCTCGCAGAAATGAAGCAGCGCATGGCTCGGCTTAAGAAAGAGACGAAGTACTGGGAAGAGGGGTGATACCGGCCGCGCTTCGTGTCGGGAGGGCTCATCCAGAGAGTGAGGCAGCGTAGCTATGGAAGACAACGAATATCCTTGGCCGCAAGAGGGCGATACGCCGTTCGTCGAGGACGGGGATACCATTGAGACAGCCCGACTAGTCCTCAGTCGAGCGGGCTGGTGTGACTATGCCAAGAGCTATAAATGGGCAGCAGATCTGATTGCCCACCGCATCATCAACTGTCCCCATGCAGACAATGTCAGAGACCTGTCGGAGTCCCCGGATATGCTGGTGTACCCAGTGGTGTTTATGTACCGACACTATCTAGAACTATGTATGAAGTTGCTGATCGGCTATGACTATATATCACGCCGAGCCGTACCGATTCCAAGAGAGCACAAGCTAGAGCTACTATGGGGTAGGTGCAGACCCATACTTGAGGAGATTTGGCCTGGAAAGCAATGCAAGGACTTGGATGTGATTGAGCGCTCCATAAGTCAGTTCCCAAGGGTAGACCCTGGGTCTACAGCATTCAGGTATCCGCCGGCTTCAACGGATGAGCAAGCGTTTGGCCAACTCAAGTCGGTGAACCTGCGCGATCTCTCGCAAGTGATAGACGGAATCGACGCATTCTTCGATGCCGTCGATGCAATGCCAACCGCCTGGATGGATGGGCAGGATAATGCTCAGTTTCCCCTTGCAGTGGAGGACGATGAGGACGTATCTAGTCCATATTGGCCTGGCGACTGGTGATCCTTCAACCTGACGAGCAAGTAACGCCCGTATCGTGGGCTGTTACAGGAGGTACTCCCATGCTCACAAAAGCAACTCAGTTGTTCGTGTTCACACTGGTCGCTGCCACTTACGTCCACGCCGATTTCACGTTCGTGCAGATCAGCGACACGCACACCGCCAGGGACAAGTCCGCGTACAACTCCCGGTACCGGGAGGTCATCCGGCAGGTGAACGAGTTGAAGCCCGCGTTCGTCATCCATACCGGCGATGCACTGGAACTCTGGTCGCCGGAGAGCGCCGCGTTCTTCAAGGAGATCAGCAAGTCGCTCGCCGCGCCGATGTACGTCGTCCCGGGGAACCACGACCTGCTGAACATGAAAACCGTCGGCGCGGACAAGGCCGCCCGCCGGATCGCCGACTGGAAGAGGTTCGTCGGGCCGGATCGCGTCTCGTTCGAGCACGAGGGGTGCGTCTTCATCGGTCTGAACTACACGCTCTGGAACACCGGATACGCCGCCGAGCAGAGGCAGTTCGCGTGGCTCGAGTCGGAGCTGAAGAAGGCTCGGGGCAAGCGGATCTTCGTTTTCGAGCACGCGCCGATCTTCACGAAGACGCCCGGCGAGCCGAACGGCGACTATTACGCGGTCGAGAACCCGGCGCGGGGGAGGATCCTCGACCTGCTGAAGGCATATAAGGTCGAGGCCGTCCTGACCGGCCACTACCACCGCTCGATGGAGGCGTCCTACTGGGGCATCAGCTTCCTGACGACCCCGGCGATCAGCTTCTCCACCGGCTCCGACAAAGGGCTCACCGGCTACTCGGTGTTCACGGTCAGCGATGGCGGGTTCACCCGACGTTTCGTGGATCTGCGCACGACTGGGACGCCGCCGAGCTTCGAGACGCAGCAGTAGGGGACCACGGAGGCACGGCGGACACGGAGGATACTATGTCGTTCCATGAGCTTGATCACATACCACAGCAAGAGATCTTCCCGAAGTGCCATGTGCGCTTCGTGCATTCCGACAACATGACGCTCTCGTACTGGAACCTGGAGGAGGGCGCGGACCTGCCGTCCCATTCCCATCCGCACGAGCAGGTCTGCACCATGATCGAGGGCCGGATGGAGCTGACGGTCGGCGGTGAGACGAAGCTCTTCACCCCGGGCTCGGTCGCCGTCATCCCGCCGAACACGCCGCACTCCACCAAGGCGCTCACGCCGTGCTACGTGATCGATGTCTTCTACCCGGTCAGAGAGGACTACCGATGACGCAGGTTGACGGCAAGACGGTGTTCGACGAAGCCGCCGTGCTGTACGACAAAGCACGCCCGTCCTATCCGAAGCAACTCGTGCGCGACACGATCGAGTATGCCTCCATCCCGGCGGACGGGCGCATCCTGGAGATCGGATGTGGGCCCGGCAAGGCGACCGTCCTCTTCGCGCGGTATGGATATCCGATCCTCTGCGTGGAGCCCGGGCCGAACCTGGTCGAGATCGCCCGCGAGAGGACACGGGGCTGTCCGGTTGAGTTTGAGGTCAGCTCCTTCGAGGGCTGGCAGGCGGAGGAGGGGGCCTTCGACCTCGCCTACCTCGCCAGCGCATTCCACTGGCTGCCGGAGGAGATCGCCCTCCCGAAGCTCGCATCGGCCCTCAAGGTCGGCGGTGCGCTCGCCCTGTTCTGGAACCGGCATCCCGGCCCGCAGTCGGAGACGCTGGAGGAGGTTGCCGCCGCCGTTGCGAAGTATAGGTCGGACCCCGGATCTCGGATCGATCCCAACAGGGAGTTCGAGCGATCGGTCCGGGAGCAGGTCGGAAAGCTCGACGCGTCGGGCCTCTTCGGCGAAGTGACCGTCAAGACCTACCCCTGGGAGCAGACCTACAGCGCTCGGGAGTACGTCGAACTCATGGACACCTACTCCAGCTTCCGGGTCATGCCGGCTGATGCCAAGCGCGCTCTCTACGACGAAGTGTACACGATCATCGAGCGTCACGGCGGTTCCGTTACCAGGAGTTACCGATCGCTGCTCTACCTGACGAGGAGAAAGTGATGAGCGAGATCACCGTTCGAGTCGCACTCCCGGAGGACCAGGCCGGCGCTGACGAGGCATGGGCTTCCGCGATGGAGACCCTCCGCGAGACCTACCGCCCGATTCCCGGATCCCTCGATGGATGGACGCCGCCGAGCGAGCTCACGCGGATAGTCGCTCTCATCGACGGTCGTGTCGCCGGCACGACGATCTACTACACCGAGGACGACCACCTGCACCTCATGCGCTTCGGGACTCACGCCGATTTCAGACGGCGAGGCGTCGGGCGGGCGATGGTCGAGTTCCTGGAAGGCGTCGCCCGGAGCACGGGATTTCGCTGTCTCTCCGTCTATACGGTCAAGGAGTGCGGTGTCGTTCCGGTCTACGAGAAGCTGGGATTCCGGGTCATTTCCGAGGAACCGGCCAAATGGGCCGAGAGCGATACGTACGACACGCTGACCGATGTCTACCTGGAGAAACATACACGGCACTGAATGAGGAACCCACCATGCGATTCATACTCCTGCTCCTGATCATGCTCATGCTCGCTTCGACCGCAGCTATACCGGCCGACCGCCCGTTCGAGACGGGGATGTACGTCTCTATCTACAACATCGACAACTCCACTTGGGGGATGACCCCATCGAACCCGCAGTACGAGGCGTACAGGGCCTCGGACCTCGATGCGATCCTCCGGCGCATCAAGTCCGACGGCTTCGACACGATCTACTTCCTTCCCGGCTACCAACTCGGCCCCAGGGCTCCGTGGAAGACCGATCTGCCGTTCCTGCAGACCGCCGAGGAGTGGACGAAGGCTCATCGGGATATCGTCGAGGAACTCCTTGCCGCCGCCGACAAGCACGGGCAGCGCGTCTACCTCTGCCTCGTCAAAGTCGTCCGCGACGACCCCGAGTGGTGGAGCAAGGCGTTTCCCGATCAGCGCTGGCACGACGAGAAGGGCAAGCGCGTGAATGCGCTCCTCGCCCAGGCGGAGAAGGTCGCCATCCCCGCGATGCAGGAGATCGTCCGCAAGTACGGCCACCACAAGTCGCTGGTCGGCTTCGGGACCGACGAGGTCATCTTCGGCGGGGACTATTTCGGCACGGGGCTCACCACTGATATCATCGGGCAGGAGGCGATCGAGCGGTACAAGCGTGAGTACGGCGAGGATGCCCCGCCGATGGACCCGTTTCCTGCCGAACTCACCGAGAACATGGACCGGCTGCTGCAGGTCCGCGAGGACATCATGGTCGAGTACCACGACATGATCGGCAAGGCGTGCAACGCGCTCGGCAAGGAGTACACGACCACGCTGAACGCGTCGATGCTCGGGAAGATGCGCTGGACCGGTCTCGATGGAGAGA
>Ga0208826_1001479_pt1 | contig 19673 bp, 16 predicted proteins | sample AD_UKC115_MetaG_FD_184451 | JGI IMG/M metagenome (GOLD analysis project Ga0208826, IMG submission 184451) | Active sludge microbial communities of municipal wastewater-treating anaerobic digesters from Hong Kong - AD_UKC115_MetaG (SPAdes)... | ecosystem: Engineered > Bioreactor > Anaerobic >...
GCCGATACAAGAACAACAGCGCGTTGAGCGCCTGCCGGTGGGTGGCCGGCGCCACTTGCTTCTCGGTGGCGAGCATGGTCAGAAAACCCTCGACTTCAGTTTGCCCCATTTCGCGCAGATGTCGAAACCCACCATGGCTGCGGGCCGTCCACAACACAAACGCCTTGGCCCAGTAGACATACGCCTTCTCGGTCTGTAGGCTGTAATGCAGGTAGCGAACCCGTTCGCGCACCTGATCGAGCAGCTTGATGGATCGGGGAGGGACCCAGTCAGGTTTGTCAGATCTGTTATACCTGTTCATACATCCAGTATGATGCTTTACAGGATTGATTTCAAACACTTTTTGGGGGTGCCGTGCGACTTTGTTTAACGACCACGGTTGTGGGTATCCGGTGTTTGGTCAGATAAACCATAAGTTAGCCATATGCCAGATTTTTGGATTGCCATATTTTCAAGCTCACTTCTGTCCGGTATCGTTGGCGCACTTATCGCTGGTGCATTCGGCCTACGTGGTAAACACAATGACTATGTAAATGATTATTTCAAGATAATCATCAAGCGCAGATTAGAAGCGTATGAACGCCTAGAGCAGCTGATTAATGCCCTTAAATTGACTGTACTTGACGACGACCAGCGGCCCTACCATCAAGTATTTTCAAATGAGACGACCTGGACTGCGGTTTACAAGTTATTTCTAGATTCAACATCCCATCCTCTTTGGCTGAGCAGCGAAGTTTTCTCAAAAACACGGGAACTTAATATTATGTTTCTGAAAGCCAGTCATGACAAAAGAGATCTTGTCGAATTCGGAAAATCCAACTACGCGCCTATTGCGGAACTACGAGAGGAAGTTGAGCGGCTTCATGCGAAAGACATGCTGAACCTACACAACGTCGAAGACTTCCTTAAACAAAAAAGGGAACATAGAAGTGGGTTTGCACCCTTTGACCCCCATGGCTAACTCGGCGCTCAAGCGGACGGCTACGCCGCCGCTTAGCTTGGTTCGTTAGGCGTTACTGCATCGCCAGCCATGCAGCAATTAGTTGGAGGCAATCATGAAAAAGACCCTATCTGCATTTCTTCTCGCCGTTTCCTTAAGCCCGGCCACCTTGTTGGCCCAAGGTGCAACCTACGGCCCAAACGGCGAAACCTACATTCATACACCGGGCGCAACTTATGGGCCGCGAGGAGAAACCTATATCCATACACCCGGTGCAACCTACGGCCCGAATGGCGATACCTATATTCATACCCCGGGTGCTACCTATGGGCCAAGAGGAGAAACCTATATCCACACACCCGGCGCGACCTACGGGCCAAATGGTGACACCTACATTCACACCCCGGGTGCCACCTATGGCCCGAATGGACAAACCTGGATTCATTCAGATTGAAACGCCTAACACTGCGCTCCAAGGGACGCGCCGCAAGCGGCGCGCCCCTGAGCTTCGACGTTGAGAGTCTGCTTTCATCTGCCGCCACAGGCCGCTCCTGGCCGAGACCAGTCACGCAGCGCCAGAGAATGACTGGCTGCAATCGCTGCGAAGCCGTCATTCGGTCGTACAACCCGAACATCACTCCGAGGTCGATTTCTACCGTTGGCCTGTCCCACGTAGCAGCCTCTTTCCATCCGAACGCCCGGCACCAGCACCTAAGCGTCGGCACGACATGCCTCCGAATTTTCCGTGCGCGCAGTGGAAGAATCAGCCACCTTTGACGCGCGAAGCACATCGGATCGAAACACACAATTAACGCGCGTTATGAATAAATTACGCAAACAAACTGCACACAATTTGCCTTAAAGACACAAATAATTGTGCATTTCGGCCATTGGTTTACGTCCTGCGTTTGATCCAGATCAGTGCCTTTGCCCCCCAGCCGCCACGATCATCCGGGCTTTGCAGAACCCCCCGGAGACATCCCCATGACCCTCGGCCTTGCGCTGTGGCGCGCCCTCAAGAACCACGGTGCGCAGGAAATTTTTGGCATTCCCGGCGACTTCATCCTGCCGCTGTTCAAGCAGATCGAGGAAAGCAACATCCTCCCCCTGGTCACGCTGAGCCACGAGCCCGCGCTTGGCTTTGCCGCCGACGCCGCCGCGCGCATGCACTGCGGCCTGGGCGTGGTGGCGGTCACCTACGGTGCGGGTGCGCTCAACGTGGTCAATGCCGTGGCCAGCGCCTATGCCGAGCGCTCGCCGCTGGTGATCCTGGCCGGCTGCCCTGGCGAGGTCGAGGCGCATTCGGGCCTGGTGCTGCACCACCAGGTGCGCCACATCGATTCGCAGTGGCGCATCTTCAGCGAGATCACCTGCGACCAGGTGCGCCTGTCCAACCCCGAGACGGCGCCCAAGGACATTGCCCGCGTGCTGCGCAACTGCCTGGAGCTGTCGCAGCCCGTGCTGATCGAGGTGCCGCGCGACATGACGCTGCACCCCATGGCCGAGGTGCCGGTGCTGCCGCCCAGCGCCTTCAGTGCGGATGCCGTGGCCGAGTGCGCGGATGAATGGATGGCGCGCATCCAGGCCGCCAAGCGCCCGGTGCTGGTGGTGGACGTGGAGGTGCGGCGCTTCGGCATCGAGGCGCGCGTGGCCGAGCTGGCGCGCCGCCTGCAGCTGCCCGTGCTCACCACCTTCATGGGGCGCGGCCTGCTGGCCGACGACGGCGTGCACTCCGGCGTGCAGTTGCACGGCACCTACCTCGGCGTGGCCGGCGCGCCCGAGACCAGCGCTCTGCTCGACGATTCCGACCTGCCCGTGATGCTGGGCGCCATCCTGTCGGACAATAACTTTGGCGTGAGCGCGCAGCGCATGGACTTCCGCCGCGCGCTCATCGCGGCGCACCGCGAGGCGCGCGTGGGCCACCACCTGTACCAGAACATCCCGCTGGCCGCGCTGGTCGAGGCGCTGCTGGAGCGCGCCCCGGCGGCGGGCCACCGTACCGCGCACGCCGCGCCGCCGAAGCTGGAATACCCCACGGGCCTGGTGGCCGACGACGCGCCGGTGTGCGCGGCCGACCTGAGCCGCGCGCTCAACGACCGCATCCTGGCGCACGGGCCCATGAACATCGTCTCTGACATTGGCGACTGCCTGTTCGCCGCCATGGAGCTGATGCCCACGCCGCTGGTGGCGCCGGGCTACTACGCCACCATGGGCTTCGGTGTGCCGGCCGGCATCGGCGCGCAGGTGGCCACGGGCCAGCGCAGCCTGATTCTGGTGGGCGACGGCGCCTTTCAGATGACGGGCTGGGAGCTGGGCAACTGCCCGCGCCTGGGGCTGGACCCGATCGTCATCGTGCTCAACAACCAGACCTGGGAAATGATCCGCGCCTTCCAGACCGAGTCGCGCTGCGCCGCGCTGGGCGACTGGCACCTGGCCGACGCCGCCGACGCCCTGGGCGGGCGCGGCCACCGCGTGCACACGCGCGCCCAGTTCAAGGCCGCGCTGGACGCCGCCTACGCCGAGCGCGGGCGCTTCCAGCTCATCGAGCTGATGGTGCCGCCGGGCGACAGCACGCCCACGCTGCGCCGCTTTTCCGAGGGCATCCGCGCACTGCGCGCGCGGGCCGCGGCGGCCGCCACCACCTGATTGCTTCCCCCGCGCGGGGAATGCTCCGCAAGCCCCGCGCAGACGGGGCGCGGGAGCGGCGCATCCGCGCCTTGCCTCGCGTTTCTTTGCCAGCCACCACCACAGGAGACAACCATGCCCGACTTCACCCTCACCATTGGCGGCCAGAACGTCGCGGGCGCTGCCCGCCCGATTCCGGTCATCGACCCGTCCACCGGCCAGGCCTTCACTGAAAGCCCCGCCGCCACCGTGGCCCAGCTCGACCAGGCGGTCGATGCCGCCGCCCAGGCCTTCGCCAGCTGGCAGCACAGCAGCCACGCCGAGCGCAGCGCTGCGCTGGAGCGCGTGGCCGCGGCCATCGAACAGCACGCGGCCGAGCTGGCCGACCTTGTCGTGCGCGAGCAGGGCAAGCCCCTGGCGCTGGCGCAGATGGAAGTGGGCGGCGCCGTGGCCTGGACGCGCGCCGCCGCCGCGCTGGAGATCCCGGTCGAGGTGATTGAGCAGCGCGAAGGCAAGCGCATCGAGCTGCACCGCAAACCGCTGGGCGTGGTCGGATCGATCACGCCGTGGAACTGGCCGTTGATGATCGCCGTGTGGCACATCATGCCGGCGCTGCGCGCGGGCAATGCGGTGGTCATCAAGCCCTCGCCGTTCACGCCGCTGTCCACGCTGCGCCTGGTGCAAATCATGGCCGCCGTGCTGCCCGCCGGCCTGGTCAACAGCGTGGTGGGCGAGGCCGAGGTCGGCCAGGCCATGGCCGAGCACCCGGGCATTGCCAAGCTGGTGTTCACCGGCTCCACGCGCACGGGGCAGGACATCATGCGGCGCGCAGCCGGCAACCTCAAGCGCCTGACGCTGGAACTGGGGGGCAACGACGCCGCCATCGTGCTGCCGGGCACCGACACCGCCGCGATCGCCGAGGGCCTGTTCGCCACCGCCTTCCTCAACATGGGCCAGACCTGCGCCGCGCTCAAGCGCCTGTACGTGCACGAGAGCCAGGTCGATGCCGTGTGCGAACAGCTCGCCGCCATCGCCGCGCGCCAGGTGCTCGGCGGTGGCCTGGAGCCGGGCGTCACTTTCGGCCCGGTGCAGAACGCGCCGCAGCTCGCGCGGGTGGAGGCGCTGGTGGAAGACGCCCGTGCCCAGGGCGCGCGCATCGTCTGCGGCGGCCAGCGGCTGGACCGGCCGGGCTACTTCTACGCGCCCACCATCGTCGCGGGCCTCACCAACGGCGCGCGCCTGGTGGACGAAGAACAGTTCGGCCCCGTGCTGCCCGTCATCGCCTACCGCACGGTGGATGAAGCCGTGGCGCTCGCCAACGCCAGCAGCATGGGCCTGGGGGGCTCGGTCTGGGGCGAGGTGCAGGCCGCCACGGCCCTGGCGCCGCGCCTGGAGTGCGGCACGGTCTGGGTCAACGGCCACGCCGAGGTGCTGCCGCACTGCCCGTTTGGCGGCAGCAAGATGTCGGGCGTGGGCGTGGAGTTCGGCCTGGACGGCCTGCTCGAATACACCCAGCCGCAACTGCTCAACATCAACGGCTGAAAGTGATGGACGGCTACCTCGCCCTGGTGCGCGCCCAGCCCCTGGCCATGGCCATGCTGCAGTTCGCCGTGCTCGGCACGCTGGGCGACCTGCTCGGCGCCTGGCTGGCGGCGCGGCGCGTGCACTGGCCGCTGGGCGGCGGCCTGTGGTGGCGCAAGATGGCCAAGTGGGCGCTGCTGGCCGTGCCCATCAAGGTGGCCTTCGTGGGCTATGCGGGCTTCGTGCAGGCGCTTGCCGCCCACGGCTGGCTGCCCGCGGGCGAGCCGCTGCTGCTGGCGCTGGCCACCTCGGTGGCCATCAACCTGCAGTTCGGCCCGCTCTTGGTGCTGGGCCACCGCTGGCTCAACAACCGCATCAGCGGCACCAGCGGCTGGCAGCACATTGACCGTAGCCTGTGGAGCCTGGCCTGGTTCTGGGTGCCCGCGCACGCCGTCACCTTCGCGCTGCCGCCGGACTGGCGCATCGGCCTGGCGGCGCTGTGGTCGGTGGTGCTGGGGCTGATTCTGGGCATGTACAGCCCGGTGCGCCAGCGCCCGGTGGCGGCGGCCTGAGTGTGATATTTGAATAAAAATATCTATTCATCTGCGGTGCTTGCAATAATGAAAACATCGCATAAATATCTATTCATATAATGCTGCATGGCAGCACCGACCCCCCACACTGAAGGCATCCTGCAAGCCCTGCGCCGCCACGGCGGCGTGGCCACCAGTGCGCAACTGGTGGACGCGCTGGGCGTGAGCCAGCCCACGGTGTCGCGCGCGCTGGCGCCGCTGGTGCGCGCGGGCCGGGTGCGCAAGGTGGGCGCGGCGCGCTCGCAGCGCTACCTGTTGCCGCGCGTGGTGGCGGGGGTGGGTGATGACATCCCCATCCTGCGCGTCAACACCGCAGGCGTGCCCGCACCCTTTGGCCGCATGGTGCCGCTGGTGGGCGGCGCCTGCTGGGTGGATGAAGTGGATGGCGTGAGCGAGCGCCACGACGGCCTGCCCTGGTTCCTGTCCGACATGCGGCCCCAGGGCTTCATGGGCCGCAACTTCGCGCAGCTGCACCCCGATCTGCACCTGCCCCAGGACCCGCGCCACTGGTCCGACGACGACATGCTGCGCGCCCTGGCGCTGCGTGGCGAGGACCTGCCGGGCAACCTGATCGTGGGCGATGCCTCGCTGGCGCGCTTTCACACCCTGAGCCAGCGCCTGGCACGGGCCGCCTCGCCCGACGACTACCCGCTGCTGGCCCGCAGCGCGTTGCAGGGGCAGTTGCCGGGTTCGTCCGCCGGGGGGGAGCAGCCCAAGTTCTGCTGCGTGACGCAGGGGCGCAGCGTGATCGTGAAGTTCTCCGGCGCGCTCGACACCCCTGCCGACCAGCGCACCCGCGACCTGCTGCACTGCGAGCACCTGGCCCTGCAGGTGCTGGCCCAAGCGGGCCTGCCGGCCGCGCCTACGCAGGTGTTCGAGCGCGCGGGCCGGGTGTTTCTGGAGTCCGAGCGCTTCGACCGCTGCGCGCCATGGCCGGACGATCCGGCGGGTGCGCCGCCGGGGCGCATCGGCATGGTCTCGCTGCTGGTGTACGACGCGCAATACGTGGGCGAAATGGATCACTGGGCCGCCACCGCCCAGCGCATGCAGGCGCGCGGCCTGCTCACCCCCGAAGACGCCCGCACGCTGCGCCTGCTGGACGCCTACGGCGCACTCATCGGCAACACCGACCGGCACTACGGCAACATTTCACTGGTGCTGGTGGAGGACGACTGGCACCTCTCGCCCACCTACGACATGCTGCCCATGCTCTACATGCCTATCGCGGGCGAGGTGGTGCCACAAACCCTGGCCCTCGACCGCATGGTGCCCACGGCGGCCACGCTCGATGTGTGGCCGCAGGCGCGCGCGCTGGCGCGTGATTTTTGGGGCGCTGTGGCGGGGGATGTGCGCGTGTCCGGGGCCTTCCGGGACATGGCGCAGGGCCATGCCGAGGCGCTGGCGGGGATGGTCGCTCGATAGACCGGCTCGCAAAGGCTTCCTACAATTCCCGCAATGACGGCACGCAAAAAGCTCCCCATAGGCATCCAGTCTCTGCGCGAGATACGCGAGGACGGGCACTACTACGTGGACAAGACGCCGTACGCCCTGCGTTTGGTAGAGCAGGGCAAGTACTTCTTCCTCTCGCGCCCGCGCCGCTTTGGCAAGAGCCTGTTCCTCGACACGCTGAAGGAGCTGTTCGAGGCCAACCAGGCGCTGTTCACGGGGCTGTACGCTGGGCAGCGCTGGGACTGGTCGGTCAAACACCCGGTGCTGCGCTTCAGCTTTGGTGGCGGAGTGATCCAGGATGCGCCAGATCTGCAATCGCGCCTGGATTCGCACTTGCAGCGCTACGAGACCGAATGGCAACTGAAACCGACAGACCAAAGCCATCCGGAGCGCTTTCGCAGCCTGATTCAGCACCTGGCCAAGGTGACAGGACGAACGGTGGTGGTGCTGGTTGACGAATACGACAAGCCTATTCTCGACCGCATCGAAGAACGCGAGAAGGCCGCCGCCATCCGCGAGGTGCTCAAGGACTTCTATTCGGTCATCAAGGACAGCGACCCCTATTTGCGCTTCGTGTTCCTCACGGGCGTGTCCAAGTTCAGCAAGGTGAGTCTGTTCTCGGGCCTGAACAACCTCAACGACATCACCGTCGATGCCGCCTATTCCGCCATCTGCGGCTACACCGATGACGACGTGGACACCGTCTTCGCCCCTGAGCTATCCGGTCTCGACCGTGCAGAGATCCGTGCCTGGTACAACGGCTACAACTGGTGCGGCACCTCGGTTTACAACCCGTTTGACCTGCTGCTGCTGTTTCAAAAGCGCATCTTTAGGCCTTGGTGGTTCGAGACCGGGACGCCCACGTTCTTGATCAAACTGCTGACCGAGCGGCACCAGTTCACCCCGCTGCTGGGGCAGACCTTTGCCTCAGAGCAGCTGCTTTCGACCTTCGACGTGGACACCATACCGACCGAGGCATTGATGTTCCAGGCCGGGTACCTGACGGTGGACAGTTGGCGTGCCATCCCAGGGCGGCTCGAATTCCAGCTGCGCTACCCCAACCTTGAAGTCAAGGCCAGCCTCAACAGCAGCCTGCTGGGCACGCTGTGCGGCAGCCCCAGCATTCCGGATCGCCACATCAGTCGTTTGTACGACCTGCTGGTTGCCGCCGACGTGCCGGGCATGCGCGAACTGTTCCACGCCTTCTTTGCCACCATCCCGCACGACTGGTACCGCAACAGCCCCATTGCCCGCTACGAAGGCTATTGGGCCAGCATCTTCTACAGCTACTTCGCCTCGCTGGGGCTGGACATCGTGCTGGAAGACGTGACCAACCAGGGGCGCATCGACATGGCAGTGCGCTTTGGCGGCCATGTGTATCTGTTCGAGTTCAAAGTAGTGGAGCTGGTACCCGAAGGCAAGGCGCTGCAGCAACTGCAGGATCGCAACTACGCAGAAAAATACCGCGCCCTGGGTCAGCCTATCCACCTGGTCGGTGTCGAGTTCAGCCAGGACAGCCGCAATGTCGTGGCGTTCGACGTGTTGACGCTTGAAGATGCCGCATCCCTGCCGCCATCGTGAAAGCGGGCAGCGTCACTGCGGCGCCCGCACCACGCGCAGCACGTCTTCGCCGTAGGCTTCGAGCTTTTTCGCGCCCATGCCGCTGATGCCCTGCAGGTCGTCCAGCGTGGCCGGGCAGCGCTCGGCAATCGCCGCCAGCGTGGCGTCGTGGAAGATCACGTAGGCCGGCAGGTTGTGCTCGCGTGCGACCTCGGCGCGCCAGGCCTTGAGGTTGATGAAACGCACCTGCGCCTCCTGCCCCAGGTTGGCGGCGGCCGCGGGCGGTGTAGCGGCGCGGCGTGCCTTTTTGGGTGCGGCGTGGGCCGTGGCCTCGCGCAGCAGCACGCTTTGTTCGCCGCGCAGCACGGGGCGCGAGCCGTCGGTGAGGGTCAGCGTGTCGAAGCTGTGGCCGTTTTCCATGCTCACCTTGTGCAGGCCCACGGCGCCGGTGGCCAGCAGCTGGCGCAGCACGCCGCGCAACTGTGCCTCGGTGTAGTCCTTGCCCAGGCCGAAGGTGGAGAGCTTGTCGTGCCCGAACTGCTGCACCTTGTCGGTGTCCTTGCCGCGCACGATGTCCATGATGTGGCCGGTGCCAAAGGTCAGCCCGCTGGCCGCATGCACGCGGTAGATGGTGGAGAGCAGCTTGCGCGCCGCGTCGGTGCCGTCCCACACCGGCGGCGGGTTCAGGCAGTTATCGCAGTTGCCGCAGGGTTGCGAGTCCTCGCCAAAGTAGGCCAGCAGGCGCACGCGGCGGCAGTCCGTGGCCTCGGCCAGGCCCAGCAGCGCGTCGAGCTTGCCGCGCATCACGGCCTTGAATTCCTCCGCTGCGGGGCTCTCGTCGATCATGCGGCGCTGGTTCACCACATCCTGCAGGCCATAGGCCATCCAGGCGTCGGCAGGGAGGCCGTCGCGGCCCGCGCGGCCCGTCTCCTGGTAGTAGCCCTCGATGTTCTTGGGCATGTCCACATGGGCGACGAAGCGCACGTCGGGCTTGTCGATGCCCATGCCGAAGGCGATGGTCGCCACCATCACGATGCCTTCCTCGCGCAGGAAGCGGTCCTGGTGGCGCTGGCGCACCTCGGGCGCCAGGCCCGCGTGGTAGGGCAGGGCGTTGAGGCCGGCCTCGCACAGCGTGTCTGCCAGTTCCTCCACGCGCTTGCGCGACTGGCAGTACACCACGCCGGCGTCTTCGGGGTGTTCGCGCTCGATGAAGCGCAGCAGCTGCGTGGTGGCGTCCTTCTTTTCTTCGATGCGATAGCGGATGTTGGGCCGGTCAAAGCTGCTGACGAACTGCCGCGCCTGCTGCAACTGCAGGCGCTCGACGATGTCGGCGCGCGTGAGCGCATCGGCCGTGGCCGTGAGCGCGATGCGCGGCACGCTGGCATAGCGCTCGTGCAGCACGGTGAGCTGGCGGTACTCGGGCCGGAAGTCGTGCCCCCACTGGCTCACGCAATGCGCCTCGTCGATGGCGAACATCGACAGTTGGCCGCGCTGGTGCAGGCCGTCGAGCAGTTCCAGGAAGCGCGGCGTGGTCAGCCGTTCGGGTGCGGCGTAGAGCAGGGTGATCTCGCCGCGCGCCAGGCGCCGCTCCACGTCCAGCGCCTGCTGCCAGTCCAGCGTGGAGTTGAGGAAGGCGGCCTCCACGCCCGCCTCGTGCAGCGCGCCCACCTGGTCGTGCATCAGCGCGATCAGCGGCGACACCACGATGGCCACGCCCTGGCCCGCCCGCTGGCGAGCGATGGCCGGCACCTGGTAGCACAGGCTTTTGCCGCCGCCCGTGGGCATGAGCACCAGCGCGTCGCCGCCCGCCACCACATGCGCCACGATGGCCTCCTGCGGGCCACGGAAGCGCTCGTAGCCGAAGACGTCTTTCAGGATGGAGTGCGCGGGGGACAAACGGATGCTCTTGAATGTATAGCTGCTGGCGCTTGATGGGTGGGCGCTGGAGGCTGTTTTTGCTTGAAATACCGGGCGCGTTGCGCGTCCGGCCTGCGTGATTATCGGCAATCGCGCGGCAGCCCCTGGCCGGGGCATCGCTGAAACAAACCGAAATAAACCGAAACTGCGTGGAGAAGACGCCAGCGCGCCCGCGCCGCACCATGGAGGCCATGTTCCACAGCGTCCCGAAAGGACCCGCACCATGAAATCCTGGATCAAGAAAAGCCTCATCGGCCTGTTCGGCGCCTCCATCCTCGTCGGCGGCCTTACCGCCTGCTCGGGCGGGCATTACCACCGTCACGGCCCCATGGACGCCGAACGCATGGCCGAGGTGCGCGGCAAGGTGATGGAGCGCGTCGGCAGCAAGCTCGACCTGAACGAGGCGCAGAAGCAAAAGCTCGCCACGCTGGCCGACAAGCTGCAGGCCCAGCGCGCAGCCTTCGTGGGCCAGGCGGGTGACCCGCGTGCCGAGGTGCAGGCCCTGGTGGCGGGCGAGAAGTTCGACCGCGCCCGCGCCCAGGCCCTGATTGATGAGAAGCTGCGCGCCGTGCAGACCGGCAGCCCCGAGGTGCTGACCGCCATGGCCGACTTCTACGACAGCCTCAATCCCGAGCAGCAGCAGAAGGTGCGCGACTTCATGCAGCGCCGCCGGGGCTGGATGGGCCGCCACGGCTGATGCGGCTTGGCATTCCATCAGATAGCGTCGTTGGGGCGCCTTGCCGTGCGATAGCACTGTCTGCGGCTTCCCGCCTAGTTCTCCGATGGAATGCCAACCCGCATGAAACAGGTGATGGCCATGACCACCACGCACGAACCCCTGCACAGTCTGGCGCGCGACCTGCGCGCCCATGGCCCGGTGCTGCTGGCGGGCATGCCGCAGCCGCATGAGGAGCTCCTCACACTGGTCTGGGGCCCACGCTTTGACCGCGAGCATGCCCTGGGCCTGGTGGCGCGCCAGCCTGCGCACGCTGCGTTGACTCTGCCCGCGTTGCTGCAGGCCGCCGACCGCTTCGATGCCCTGCACGCGTCGGCCCAGCGGCGCCTGCGGCAGATGATCCTGCGGCACCGCGCGCGCTGTGCTGCGGTGTAATCGCTCCATGCCCCGCATCCTGCTCATCGACGACGACGAACAGCTTGGCCCGCCGCTGGCCGCTTACTTCCAGCGCTTCGAGCTGGAACTGGTGCAGGCGCTGCGCCCCAGCGCGGGGCTGGAGCTGCTGGCCCAGGGCGGTTTTGACGCCGCCATCCTCGACGTGATGCTGCCCGAGATGGACGGCTTTGCGCTGTGCCGCACCATCCGGCGCAGCAGCGACCTGCCCATCGTCATGCTCACTGCGCGTGGCGAGGTCATGGACCGCGTGGTGGGCCTGGAGCTCGGCGCCGACGACTACCTGCCCAAGCCCTTCGAGCCGCGCGAACTCGTCGCCCGCCTGCAGACCGTGCTGCGCCGCCGCCGTGCGAGCAGCCAGGCCGATGCGCCCGGCCTGCTCGAATTCGAGGGCCTGCGCATCGACGCCGCGCGCCGCAGCGTGCAGTGCCTGGGCCGCGATGTGGAACTGACCGGCACCGAATTCGAGCTGCTGCACCTGCTGGCGCGCGAGAGCGGCCGCGTGCTCTCGCGCGACGACATCCTCAACCAGCTGCGCGGCCACGAGGCCGAGCTGTACACGCGCGCCGTGGACATCGTGATCAGCCGCTTGCGCAAGAAGCTCGAACCGCTGGACTGCATCAAGACATTGCGCAACGCGGGCTACTCGCTGGCGCTGCGCCGGGTGGCCGGATGAAGCCCTGCCGCGACGACGACCCGCATTGCCCCTGGCACCAGCGCGCGCGCCTGGCGCTGCGGCGCTCGCTGCGCTGGCGCCTGGTGCTGGTGTTCCTGGTGCTGGCGCTGGCGCTGGCGGTCACCTTCATCGGCGGCGTGCAGAAGGCGCTGTCGGTGGGCTGGCGCGCGGCCGCGCGGCCGCTGCTGGTGGACTACGTGGACCGCCTGGCGCAGGAGGTCGGCAGCCCGCCGAGCATCGCGCGCGCCCAGGCCCTGGTGCAGCGCCTGCCCATCACCATCCGCATCGAAGGCCCCCAGGTGAACTGGGTTTCGCACCCCGAGCTGCCCCGGCCCGCATGGGTGAACGGCACCACCGGGCGCGAGCCGCCCTGGCGCAATGGCGACGACCAGAACCTGCTGCGCCGCACCACGGCCGACGGCCACCGGCTGGAATTCGGCTTGCACGTGCTGGGCTGGGAGCAGCGCCCGCGCATCGCCTGGGTCACGCTGGGCGTGCTGCTGCTGCTCACGGCGCTGGCCTACCTCTACGTGCGGCGCCTGCTGCGCCCGCTGGACGACATCCGCGCTGGCGCCCAGCGCTTTGGCGCGGGCGCGTTCGACCAGCCCATCCCCGTGCGCCACGCACACAGGCCCGACGAGCTTGGGCAACTGGCCGCCACCATCAACACCATGGGCGAAGACATCCACCAGATGCTGGAGGCCAAGCGTGCCCTGCTGCTGGCCCTGAGCCACGAGCTGCGCAGCCCGCTGACGCGCGCGCGCCTCAACGCCGAGCTGCTGCCCGACACCGCCGAGGCCCAGGCGCCGCGCCAGGCGCTGCTGCGCGACCTGGGCGAGATGGCGCGCGTCATCACCGACCTGCTGGAGAGCGAGCGCCTGGCCGCCCCCCACGCCGCGCTGCACCGCGAGGCCGTGGACCTGGTGGAGCTGGCGCGCGAGGTGATCGCCGAGCTGGGCGACCGCCACCCTGGCGCCGCCGCCATCCGCGTGCTGGTGCCGTCCGCACTGCCCGCGTTGCCGCTGGACCGCGCGCGCCTGCGCCTGCTGCTGCGCAACCTGCTCGACAACAGCCTGCGCCACAGCGAGCCCGGCGTGCCGCCGCCCGAGTTGCACCTGCGCTGGCAGAACGAAGCGGTGGAGATCGTGGTGCGCGACCACGGCCCCGGTGTGCTGCCTGAGCACTTGGCGCAGCTCGCCCAGGCCTTCTACCGACCCGACAGCGCACGCCAGCGCACCACCGGCGGCGTGGGCCTGGGCCTGTACCTGTGCCGCCTGGTGGCGCAGGCGCATGGCGGGCGGCTGGAGTTGCGCAACGCCCAGCCGGGGCTGGAGGCGCGGGTGGTGCTGCCGGTAGAGGCGGCTTCCAGTGGGTAGGTTGCGCATCGCATTTGCATTACACTGACCGCATGAAAACCGCCACCCTCCCTCCCGTCCGCATCGAGCCCGCGTTCCGGCAGCAAGTAGAAGAAGTGCTGCAACCCGGTGAGACACTCACGCAACTGGTGGAAAGCGCTGTTCGCACGGCTGTTGCGGCGCGCAAGAGCCAGGCCGAATTTTTGCGCCGCGGCATCCAGGCTATCGAAGCGACCCGCCTGGAGGCCACGGGCATACCCGCCGAGCAGGTGATGGCCGGGTTGGAGCGCCGCCTCGCCGCAGCACGCCAGTCCCGCACCCGATGAGGTACCGGGTCGAATTCAGCCCGGAGGCCGCAGAGGACTTGCAGCGGCTGTTCGAGCATGTGCTGGAGCGCGAACTGAACAGCCCGACCGGCGATCTGGAGGTGGCAGAGCGTGCGCTCCAAGCCATCAAGAGCGGCGTGGAGTTGCTGGCGTTGACGCCCTTTTCATGCCGCAAGGTGGGCAGCAGCCCGTTTCTGCGTGAGTTAGTCATTCCATTTGGTGCATCGGGCTACGTGGCCTTGTTTGAGATCGTCGGAAGCGATCGGGTGATCGTCGGTGCGGTGCGCCACCAGCGGGAAGATGACTACCACTGAGCAGCGGGTGTACGGCGGCTGCGCCCGCCCTGGCGCTGTACCAGCAGGTCAACGCGATATGTAGACTGAGCAGGTTTTGGCTATGGCCAAGGCCACGCTGGTTGTTGAAGGGAGGACTTTCTGATGAGCCCGGTTTTCGGTTTCAAAGTGTTGAGCGTGAAGGTGCGTTATGCCCTTTGATCGTCTGCAGCCCTATAACGACCTGCCCCTGCTGCCGCCTGCCGTCGAACTGGAAACGAAGGCTGTATTGAAGGAGGCCATTGAGGCCAACCGCATGTTGGCCAATCTGCGTGGTCTGGCAGCCCAAATTCCCAACCAGGGTGTGTTGATCAACAGTATCGTCTTGCAGGAAGCGCGGCTGTCGTCGGAGATCGAGAACATCGTCACCACCAACGACGAGCTGTACCGTGCCGACGCGCACGCCGATGGGGCAACCGACGCACACACCAAGGAGGTGCTGCGCTACCGTGAGGCGTTGAAGTTTGGCTTTGATGCTTTGAAAAACCGTCCACTGACCACCAATCTGTTTGTGGACATGGTGCGCATCATCAAGCAGCAAGACATTGGCGTGCGGCGCACTGTGGGAACGGCGCTCAAGGACGCAGCGGGCGAAGTGGTGTACACGCCCCCCGTGGGCGAGGCGCTGCTGCGCGACAAGCTGACCAACCTGGAACAGTTCATCCACGCTGACGATGGGCTGGACCCACTGGTAAAGATGGCCGTGCAGCACTACCAGTTCGAGGCCATTCACCCGTTTGATGATGGCAACGGTCGTACGGGGCGCATTCTGAATCTGCTGTATCTGGTGCAGGCGGGGTTGCTGGACATCCCGGTGCTGTTTTTGTCGCGTTACATCATGGCGAACAAGGCGGCCTATTACGCCGGACTGCGTGCCGTGACCGAGCAGCAGGCCTGGGAGCCTTGGCTGTTGTACATGCTGCGCGGGGTGACAAGCACCGCGCAGCAGACGTTTGAGCAGGTCACGCGCATCCGTGGGCTGATGGAAGAGGTGCGAGCGCGTGTGCAGCGCGATGCCCCAGGTATCTACAGCAAGGACTTGATCGAGGTGATTTTTCGCCACCCGTACACCAAGATTCAGTTTTTGGTGGACGCCGGGTTGGCCAAGCGCCAGACTGCGTCCGCCTATCTGCAGACTCTGGCCGGGCTGGGGGTGCTAAGCCCCCGCAAGATGGGACGCGAGATGTACTACATCAACGATGCACTGTTTGCCGAACTGGTGCGGTGACATGTACGGCGGATCGACGGATTGCTCAAACGCGTCGATTTTTATTGAAATTTTCGACATGTTTTCGCAATAAGTCCATGGCATCGACAACATTCCACCCGCCGCCCAGGAGCAGGTTGCACCAGGGCTGAAGAAGGTGAGCGAGCTGGTATTGAAGCAGGCTTGACAGAGGTGACTTGCGCATTTAAGCTGTATATACAAGCTTATCATGCCATGACCCGAACCACCTCCACCCGCACCGCCAGCCCTTCCCGCCGCCCGGCATCCAGCCCGGCGGTCGCGCCCGCCCTGGCGCTGTACGAGCAGGTCAAGGACTTCATCGTGCGCCGCATCCAGGACGGCAGTTGGCGCGCGGGCGACCGGCTGCCGTCCGAGAGCGAGCTGGTGGCGCAGTTCGGTATTTCGCGCATGACGGTGAACCGCGCCCTGCGCGAGCTGACGGAGCAGGGCCGCATCGTGCGCGTGGCGGGGGTGGGCAGCTTCGTGGCGGAAGACAAGCCGCAGTCCACGCTGCTGCAGATCGCCAACCTGGCCAGCGAGATCCGCCAACGCGGCCACGACTACCGCTGCGATGTGCTCGCCGCCCGCCGCGCCGCCGCCACGCTGGAGGTGGCCGCCGCGCTGGACCTGGGCACGGGGGCTTCCGTGTTCCATACGCAGTGCGTGCACCGCGAAAACGGCGTGCCGGTGCAGCTCGAAGACCGCCATGTGAACCCGGCCCTGGCGCCCGATTTCCTGGCGCAGGACTTCACCAGCGTGCCGCCCTCCGAATACCTGCTGCGTAGCGTGCCGTTCGACCAGGTCGAGCATGTGGTCGATGCCGTGCTGCCCACTCCCGAACAGGCCGCGTTGCTGGAGATGCCGGCGCACGAGCCCTGCCTGCTGCTCACGCGCCGCACCTGGTCGCGCGGCGTGCCCGTGACCGTGGTGCGCTGCCTGCACCCGGCCTCGCGCTACCGGCTCGGCAGCCGCTTCCGCACCGACGGCCACCCCGTCGCTGGTTGAATATGAAACAACCCCCTGTGGCGCTGCGCGCCTTCCCCCTTCTCTCGCATTGCTGCGCAATGCGGGAAGGGGGACGCCACCAGCGCGGCGGGGCGGCCCTTGCGCGGTGGCTGCTGGCCTGCGCCATGCCTCCGCACAGCCTAGTGGACTGAACTCGGGCCATCTGCAGCCAACACGAACAACCATCGCGCAACTTTGATTCTCACTTGTATAGACAGGACTGGCACCATGACCACCACCATCACCCTCGACCCCGGCCATGTCACGCTGGCGCAGCTGCGTCACATCCACGCCGGTGGCGTGCAGCTCACGCTCGACCCCTCGGCGCAGGCCGGCATGCAGGCCGCGCTGGCCACGGTGCAGCGCATCGTTGAGGAAGACCAGGTGGTCTACGGCATCAACACCGGCTTCGGCAAGCTGGCCAGCACGAAGATCGCCCACGAGCGCCTGGCCGAGCTGCAGCGCAACCTGGTGCTGTCGCACAGCGTGGGCACCGGCGAGGCGCTGCCCGACGGCGTGGTGCGTCTGGTGCTGGCCACCAAGGCCGTGAGCCTGGCGCGCGGACATTCGGGCATCCGCACCGCCATCGTGGACGCGCTGCTGGCGCTGGCCAACGCCAACGTGCTGCCGGTCATCCCCGCCAAGGGCTCGGTGGGCGCCTCGGGCGACCTCGCGCCGTTGGCGCACCTGGCCTGTGTGCTGATTGGCGAAGGCCAGGCCACGGTGGACGGCAAGGTGGTGTCGGGCGCCGAGGCCATGGCCGCCGTGGGCCTGCAGCCCTTTGTGCTCGGCCCCAAGGAAGGCCTGGCGCTGCTCAACGGCACGCAGGTGTCCACCGCCCTGGCGCTGGCCGGCCTGTTCGGCGCGGAAGACGTGTTCTGTGCCGCGCTGGTGGCGGGCGCGCTCTCGCTCGAAGCCATCAAGGGCTCGGTCAAGCCGTTCGATGCGCGCATCCACGAGGCGCGCGGCCAGGCCGGGCAGATCGCCGTGGCCGCCGCCGTGCGCGCCCTGCTCGACGGCAGCCAGATCGACCCCTCGCACCCGCACTGCGGCCGCGTGCAGGACCCGTACTCCATCCGCTGCATCCCGCAGGTCATGGGCGCCTGCCTGGACAACCTGCAGCACGCCGCGCGCGTGTTGCGCACCGAGGCCAATGCGGCGTCCGACAACCCGCTGGTCTTCACCGCGTTGACCGAAGGGACTGCAGGTGCTGGCGAGGTGATCTCGGGCGGCAACTTCCATGCCGAGCCCGTGGCCTTCGCGGCCGACATCATCGCGCTGGCCGTGGCCGAGATCGGTGCCATCTCCGAGCGCCGCCTGTCGCTGCTGCTCGACCCCGGCCTGTCGGGCCTGCCCGCCTTCCTGATCCGGGACAGCGGCGTGAACTCGGGCTTCATGATCGCCCAGGTCACGGCCGCCGCGCTGGCCGCCGAGAACCAGTGCCTGGCCAACCCCAGCAGCGTGACCAGCCTGCCCACCTCGGCCAACCAGGAAGACCATGTGTCCATGGCCACCTACGGCGCGCGCCGCCTGCTGGACATGGTGCGCAACGCGGCGGTGATGGTGGGCATCGAGGCCATGTCGGCCGCGCAGGGCATGGAGTTCGACCGCTCGCTGAAGTCCTCCCCGCTCGTCGAGGAACAGTTCGCCGCCATCCGCCGCCGCGTGGCCTTCCTGGAGCAGGACCGCTACCTCGCGCCCGACATCGAGGCCATGCGCGCCTGGGCCCAGCAAAGCAGCTGGCCCGCGCCCCTGCTGGCCTGCATGCCCAGCCACGAATAAACCGCACCTTTCAAGGAGCCCTTGCCATGAACGCCCACGACGCCAACCTCACCCCCGCCACCGACCCGCGCCACGACCCCACGCGCGTCATCCGCGCCCCGCGCGGCAGCGAACTGCACTGCAAGAACTGGCTGGCCGAAGCGGCCTACCGCATGGTGCAGAACAACCTCGACCCCGAGGTGGCCGAGCGCCCGCAGGACCTCGTGGTTTACGGCGGCATCGGCCGCGCGGCGCGCGACTGGGAGTGCTTCGACCAGATCCTGGCATCGCTCAAGGATCTCAACGACGATGAGACCCTGCTCGTGCAATCGGGCAAGCCCGTGGGCGTGTTCAAGACCCATGCCAACGCACCGCGCGTGCTGCTGGCCAACTCCAACCTCGTGCCAAAGTGGGCCAACTGGGAGCACTTCAACGAACTCGACCGCAAGGGCCTGTTCATGTACGGCCAGATGACCGCCGGCAGCTGGATCTACATCGGCAGCCAGGGCATCGTGCAGGGCACCTTCGAGACCTTCGTCGAGGCCGGGCGCCAGCACTATGGCAGCGACCTGTCGGGCAAGTGGATCCTCACGGCCGGACTGGGCGGCATGGGCGGCGCCCAGCCGCTGGCCGCCACGCTGGCCGGCGCCTGCTCGCTCACCATCGAATGCCAGCAAAGCAGCATCGACTTCCGCCTGCGCACCCGCTACGTGGACAAGCAGGCCAAGGACATTGATGACGCCCTGGCGCTCATTGCTCACCACACGGCGCGCAAGGAGGCCGTCTCCATCGCCCTGCTGGGCAACGCCGCCGACATCCTGCCCGAACTGGTGCGCCGCGCCCGGGCCGGGGGTATCAAGCCCGACCTGGTGACCGACCAGACCAGCGCCCACGACCTCATCCACGGCTACCTGCCCAGCGGCTGGACCGTTCCGCAATGGCAGGCTGCCCAGAAAGACCCCGCGCAGCATGGTTCGCTCAAGGCCGCCGCCGCCACAAGCTGCGCCGTCCATGTGCGGGCCATGCTCGACTTCCAGGCCATGGGCATCCCCACGGTGGACTACGGCAACAACATCCGCCAGGTGGCGTTCGACCAGGGCGTGGCAAACGCCTTCGACTTCCCCGGCTTCGTGCCCGCCTACATCCGCCCGCTGTTCTGCGAGGGCAAGGGCCCGTTCCGCTGGGTGGCCCTGTCGGGCGACCCGGAAGACATCCGCAAGACCGACGCCAAGATCAAGGAACTGTTCCCCGAGAAC
>Ga0208826_1001480_pt1 | contig 19665 bp, 16 predicted proteins | sample AD_UKC115_MetaG_FD_184451 | JGI IMG/M metagenome (GOLD analysis project Ga0208826, IMG submission 184451) | Active sludge microbial communities of municipal wastewater-treating anaerobic digesters from Hong Kong - AD_UKC115_MetaG (SPAdes)... | ecosystem: Engineered > Bioreactor > Anaerobic >...
GCGCGTGGTCACACCCAGGGTCAGCAGGTTGTTGTCGGCAATGCGGTCCTGGCCACCGTAGGCGTTCTCGGTGTAGATGGTGGCGAAGTTGAAGTCGTTGGCCGCCGTGTCGTACAGGGGCAGCATGCTCTGATCGCGGTACGGCGTGTAGGTGTAGAAGGCGCGCGGCTCCAGCGTTTGCACGAAGGCCCGGCCGAAGTACTGCGCATCGCGCTCGAAGAACAGGCCGCTGTCCACGCTGAAGGTGGGCAGGGCGCGGTGGACCGAGCGCACGCCACTGGGCAGCAGGCCGTCGAACTGGTAGTTGCTGGCATGCCACTGCAGGCGTGGCGTGACAAAGCCCGACGGCGCCAGGAACGGGCGGCTGACCTGCGCCAGCAGGTAACTGCGCTGCGCATTGGGCTGCCCGGTGAGCGCCGTGTCGGCCCGAAACCGCGTGGCGTCCAGCTCCACGCTCGCATCCAGGCCGCCCGCCAACTGTTGCGGCGCATAGCGCCACTGCCACTGCGGCAGGCGGTCGTACGGAGGCACGATGGGGGCCGCGGCATCCTGCAGCGTCTGCCATTTGAGGGTGCGCAGGCGCATGCTCATGTCGCCCAGGCCCCAGGTGAACAAGGCATCGCCCGGCAGCAGGCGCTGGCGCACCACCTGCGCGCCCGACGACACGTCGCGCGAGAAATCGCGCCAGAAGTCATCGTCGCTCACGCGGCGCAGATTGACCTGCAGGCCCAGCGCTCCCACCGGCACGCCAATGGCGCTGTTGTGCTCCAGCGCATAGCTCCAGCGCGTGCGCTGACGCAAGCGGTCGTTGGGCATCACATCGGCGCGCACCTGGCCCTGGTAGCTGGGCTCCAGGTAGCGGAACTCGCCACCCAACTGCACGCCGCGCTTGGCCATCAGGGCCGCCTGCATGGTGGCGTCGCGGTTCGGAGCGATGTTCCAGTAATAAGGCTGGGCGTACTCAAAACCATTGGTGCTGTCGAGCCCGAAGGTCGGCGGCAGCAGCCCGCTCTTGCGCTTGTCGGACAGCGGAAAGCTGATGGCCGGCACCGGCAGCAGCGGCACGCCCTGGAACTCCAGCACCGCACCGCGTGCGCTGCCCACCTCTTCGGCCTGGTCGATGTCGATGCGGTCGGCGCGCAGCACCCAGTCGGGCTTCCACTGTTCGCTCTCTTCGCGCGTGCAGGTGGTGTAGGTGGCCTGGTGCACCTGGGTCCGGTCGCGGTCGATGAAATCCACGCGCAGGGCATCGCCATGGGCACCGTTGGCCAGCAGCTGGTAGCGCGTGTCGGTAAAGAAACCCTCGAAGGCGTTGACGCGCAACTGCAGCTGCGTTCCCTGGTACACATTGCCCGCGCGGTGAATGCGCACCCGACCGGTGGCCGTGGCCTGGTCGTCAGGCACGGTGTATTCCATGCGGTCCGCGCGGATCACGGTGTCGCCACGGCGCAGCTCGGCATTGCCTTCGATCTCGGCGCGCACATCGGGCTGACCGGTGATGCGATCGCCCTGCACGAACACCGGCAACTGCGAGCGCACCTCTGGTGGAATGGTCTCGGCCAGCAAGGGCGTATTGCGCAGGACGGGGGGTGCGTCCCAAGCGCTGGGCTCCTGCGCCAACGCTGCCAGCGGCGCACCACAGCACAGCGCCGCCACCAGCCGCGCCACGGCACGGGGCACCAGCGCAGGCACAGGCGCTGCCGCACCCAGCACAGGGGCGGGCAACAGGAAGAAGGGCGCTGGACGCAAAGGCACTGGATGCAAAGGCTTCATCGGTGGCAGGCTCGGATGGCGGCGCGCCCATGAGCGCCCCTTGAAACCACCAGAACCCAAAGGCCGGGTTTGTAGAATCCGATTATCCATGAGCCACCCTGCTTCTTCCGCATCCCCCAGCCCGGCGGGCGCCCCGTCCGCCCCCGTGGTCTGGACCGACCCCGCCCGCCACGCCGCCTTTGACGCCTGGCTGGCCCCCTTGGTGGCCGCGAACGGCCTGCTGCCCGCCAGCCTGCGCCCCGCCTCGGCCGACGCCAGCTTCCGGCGCTACCTGCGCATCGACACCACCACGCCGGGCGGCAGCTGCATCGTGATGGACGCGCCGCCCGACAAGGAGAACTGCGCCCCCTTCGTGCAGGTGCAGGCCCTGATGCAGCAGGCCGGCCTGAACGTGCCGCGCATCCTGGCCTTCGACGCCACGCACGGCTTCATGCTGCTGTCCGACCTGGGGCCTCACACCCTGATGCAGGCCCTGGACCCCCAGGCGCCGCAGGACGCTTTTCGCTGGTACCAGCAGGCCACCGACCTGCTGATCGACTGGCAGAAGGCCTCTCGCCCCGGCGTGCTGCCGCCCTACGACGAAGCCCTGTTGCGGCGCGAGCTGGCACTGTTCCCCGACTGGTACCTGGCCCAGCACCGCAAGGTCACGCTGACCGACGCCCAGCAGCAGACGCTGGCGCAGAGTTTTGCCGCCATCGTGGCCAACAACCTGGCGGCCCCGCAGGTCTTCGTGCACCGCGACTTCATGCCGCGCAACCTGATGCAGCCCGTGACGCCGGACGCGCCGCTGGGCGTGCTCGACTTCCAGGACGCGGTGTACGGCCCCATCACCTACGACATCGCCAGCCTGATGCGCGACGCCTTTTTGAGCTGGGACGAGGACTTCGTCATCGACATCACCGTGCGCTACTGGGAAAAGGCGCGCAAGGCCGGCCTGCTGGGCGCCCACAGCGCCAGCGGCTGGGGCGCGGACTTTGGCGACTTCTACCGCAGCGTGGAGTGGATGGGCCTGCAGCGCCACCTGAAGGTGGCCGGCATCTTTGCGCGCCTCACGCTGCGCGACGGCAAACCGCAGTACCTGGCGGACACACCCCGTTTCATCGCATACATCCGTTCCACGGCCAGCCGCTACCGCGAGCTGGCGCCACTGCTGCGCCTGGTCAACGAGGTGGAACAGGTGCAGGAAATCACAGGTTTCGCCTACGGGCGCGTTTAGCAAAACCTTAAACAAAATTGGCCTCCAGCGCAATAAATACGGGCGCCAATAGCTATTATTTTCATAGCAAATGCCCCGCTTTCACTGCCCTGTCCCGCTGACCCCCGGCGACGAAATCGCCCTGCCGCCTGGCGCCGCGCGCCATGTGCAGGTGCTGCGCATGCAGCCGGGCGATGCCATCACGCTGTTCCACGGCAGCATTGACGGCCCCGGCGGCGAGTTCGAGGCCACTGTCACCCGCATGGGCCGCAGCGAGGTGCTGGCGCGCATCGGCACGCACCACGCCGTGGAACGCGAGGCTGCGCGCGCCGTGCACCTGCTGGCAGGCATCACCGCCAACGAGCGCATGGACTGGCTGGTGGAAAAAGCCACCGAGCTGGGCGTGGCCAGCATCACCCCGCTGCTGGCCGAGCGCAGCGTGCTCAAACTCAAGGGCGAGCGTGCCGACAAAAAACTGGCCCACTGGCAGGCAGTGGCCGTGGCCGCGTGCGAGCAGTGCGGCCGCAACCGCGTGCCCACCCTGCACCCCGCCCAAACACTGGCCGACTGGCTGCAGGCCCCGCCGCAGGACGGCCAGCGCCTGCTGCTGTCGCTGCGCCCTGGCACACAGCCACTGCACGCCGCAGCGCCAGGCCACACAGGCCTGGTGTTCCTGTCCGGCCCCGAAGGCGGCCTCAGCAGCACCGAGGAAGACCTGGCCCTGGCCCACGGCTTTGCCCCCGTGACCCTGGGCCCGCGCGTGCTGCGCGCCGAGACCGCGCCGCTGGCAGCGCTGGCGGCGTTGCTGGTCTGAAACGACTCAGTGATCCATTGCGCGAACGCGGCATCCGCGACGCATGCAACCGGCGCACCCCAGGCCAGAGCTCCCGCGCAAGGGCCGCCCCGCCGCGCTGGGAGCGTCCCCCTGCCCGCAGCGCGCAGCGCTGCGAGAGCGGGGGAAGGCGCGCAGCGCCACAGGGGGGTGTTTCATTTCAGCGCCGGGGCTGATTGAAGGGCTTGACCTGCCCGCAGTCTGCCCCCAGCCAGCGGCCCTTCTGCACCATGTCGATCTGCTCGGGGCGGCCGTTTTCCTGCGTGGTCTTGAAGCGGTGCTTGCCGCTGTAGGCCGTGGGGCTTTCAATGGTGACCGTGCCCTCGCCCGAGGACGGTGGCTGGCCCTTGCCGCCCTTGCACTGGAACGCAACCTTGACAGTGTTGGCGCCCACGCGATCCACCTTTTGCGTGCAGCCTTCCTGGGCGGGGAGCTGGTCCATGTCCACGTCCTGCTGCGTCATGCAGATGCGCACCACATGCCCGCCGCCGGGCGTCATGCCCACGCCCTGCTGGGCCATCATTTGCTCCATCTGCTTGCGCTGCTCGGGCGGCATGCTGGCCAGGGATTTCTGCATCTCTGCCATGGCGGCTTCCATCTGGCCGCTCTGGCTCTTCATGGTGCCGCTGTGCTCCCACAGGCCGGGGCGCAGCTTGGTGGCTTGTGCCGCGGCTGCAGTGGCAAAAACGCTTGCGGCCGCCAGGGCCAGGGTCCAGGGTGCGATGCGCATGGGTGGTTGTCCTTTCGTGGGGAAGGGGCCGCACACTGCAGCGCGGCGACAGGCGCGCAGCATCGCATGACAGGCACCTCTCAGCAAGCCCGACGGCCGCACGCACCCACGACTTGCGTGACGGGGTGCACGCGCGCCAGCGGTCCACCCTACTTGCGCCCGCCTGCCAGCCCCAGCAGCGGCACGCTGAACACCGCCGCCAGCGCGCCCAACCCCAGCGCAATGGCCAGCAGGTTGGCCCAGTCCACCCAGTAGCCCATGTTGGACAGGGACGACTGGGTGAGCGTGGGCACGCTGAAGAACAGCGCCACCGCCACCAGCGCGCCCAGCAACAGCGCCTGGCGCACCTGGCGCGCCCCCAGGCGGCCGCGCGCGGCCACGAGCAGGGCCACCCACACGGAAAGCAGCAGCGCCAGCAGGGGCCAGATGCCCAGGGCGATTTCATAGACGATGTTCATTGCCAGCCAGATTTCGTACATGGTGTGTCTCCTTGGGTTGCGTGGTGGTCAGACCCGGCCTTTGAGCACCGCCATGTAGGCAGGCTTGAGCAAGCGCACCTTCATGAGCCAGGCAAAGTAGCTTTCCTGCAGCGGCTCGATCATGGGCAGCGAGGGGGTGAGTCGGCCTTCGTAGTCGAACTCGATCAGCATGGCCGAGCCTTCGCGCACGATGAGCGGGCAGGAGGTGTAGCCATCGAACTTTTCGCCCGGCGCGCGCCCGGCGATCACATCGGCCAGGTGCTGCGCGACGATGGGGGCGCTTTTCTTGACCGTGGCCGCCGTCTTGCCGCGCGGCGTGCCGTTGATGTCGCCCAGGCCGAACACGTTTTTGTAGCGGCGGTGCTGCAGCGTGTCCTTGTCCACCTCCAGCCAGCCGCCTGCGGCCATGGGGCCTTCCTTCCAGGCGAGGTCGGAGTTCTTCACCGCGTCGGGTGCGCGCATGGGCGGCACCACGTGGATGAAGTCGTAGGGCACCTCGGTGGCTGCGCCTTCGGGGTTCACAAAGGTGGCGCGGCGCGCGCCGATGTCGATGGCCTTGAGCTTTTGCGTGTACTGCACCTGCACGCCCAGGGCCTGCCAGCGCTCCAGCACGTTGTCGTTCACGGCCTTGACGCCGAACACGTTGGGCAATGCCGAGTAGAACGTGACCTGTGACTTGCCGAGCGTGCCCGCCTGGGCCAGGCGGTCGCGCACCATGAAGGTCATCTTGAGCGGCGCGCCCGCGCACTTGAGCGGCGTGGCGGGCAGCGTCATCACGGCCTGGCCGCCCTTCTGGCGGAAGCGGTCCATGGCAGCCCAGGTGGCCACGGCGGCGTCGGAGCTGGGGTACACGCTGGCCAGGCCGTCCTGGCCGATGGCCTTGGTGTCCATGCCCTCGATCTGCGCCCAGTCCTGGTGCGTGCCCACGGCCACCACCAGGTAGTCGTAGCGGATGCGCTGGCCGCCTGCGGTGACCACGGTGTTGGCGGCAGGGTCGAACTCGGCCACCATCTCGCGCAACCACTGCACGCCCGCCGGTTGCAGGCTGGCGTTGCTGTCGATCACCTTGTCCACCGGCCACACGCCGCTGGCCACCAGGGTGTAGCCGGGCTGGTAGTTGTGCACTTGCTTGGCGTCGATGATCGTGATCTTGGCGCCGTCGAGCAGGCCCTGCAGCCGGTGCGCCACGGCAATGCCCGCCAGGCCACTGCCCGCAATGACGATGTGGGCCTGCGTGGCCTGGCGCGCCGCCTGCGCTGCGGTGGGCTGCAGGCCCAGGCCTGCGGCGGCGCTGGCGCCAGCCGCACCGGTCAGCCAGGCACGGCGTGTGGGCGCCCCTTGGGGTGCGCGGTGGGTGGTGGGTTTGTCTCGCTTCATGCTTGTCTCCTGTGGTTTGTGTAGGGCATGGGCTGGGCCGGGGGAATGGCTGCGGTGCGCGGGCCTGGGGCGCACCACAGGGGGCGGGGCTAGCGGTACGGGCGCAGGTAATTCCATTCAAAGGCGCGCTTGGCCCAGTGCATGGCGCGCAGGGGCGGCAGCAGGCGTTGGCGCGTGGGGGTGCGCCAGACCAGGGTGCCCTGGTCCAGGCTGTCGATGATGCAGGCCAGCTCCACCTTGAAGCGCGCCGTGGGTTTGCGCCCGGCCAGGGCGGCCAGCAGGTTGGCGGCGGCGGCCCGGGCCTGCAGGTCGGCCATGTGGGCTTGCTTGGGCATCCAGTCGGGGCCGGGGAAGCTGCCCGAGTCACCCACCACCCACACATGCTCGGTACCGGGCACGCGGCAGTGTGCGTCGGCCTGCAGCAGGCCGCCAGGGGAGCGCGGCAGGTCGGTCTGGTCGAACCAGGCGTTACCGGTCATGCCGGGCATGAAGAGGATGAGGTCGGCCGCAAACTCCCCGCCCTCGGTGACCACCTTGCCCGGCTCGAAGCGCTGCATCTTGTGCCCCAGGTGGGTGCGGATGCCCCGGCGCGCCATCTCGGCCAGCAGGTGCCGCACGGTGGCCGGGCCCAGCCGGTTGCCGGGCTCGGTGCTGGGGTTGAAGAACACCAGCTCGAAGCGGTCGCGCCGCCCTTCGCGGCGCAGCTGGGTGTCGATGCCGAACAGGAACTCGAACATCGGCCCACCGCGCACGGCCTGGGGCTCCTGCGGGTTGGCCGCAAAGCCCACGGCGATGGTGCCGCCCTGCAGGGCGCGCAGCCGGTCGCGGATCTGCTCGGCAGCGGCGATGCCCTCGCAGGGCGTGATGGCGTGCTCTATGCCCGGCAGCTTCTTGATGAAGCGCCCGCCCGTGGCGATGAGCAGCGCATCGTTGGGCTGCGCACCCGCGCTGGTCAGCACCGTGCGCCCGCCGTCCTGCAGGCCGGTGACCTCGGCCGCCACATGGCGCACACCCATGCGCTGGAAGAATGGCTCCAGCGGCACGATGAGTTGCTCGCGCGTGCGCAGGCCGCTGGGGATCCAGATGATGCCGGGCAGGTAGTGCAGTTCGGCGCGCGGGGACACCAGGGTGATCTCTGCGCGCGGTTCGCGGTGGCGCAGCGCGCGCACGGTGGAGAGCGCGCCGAAGCCCGCCCCCAGGATGGTGATGCGCGCGGCCACGTCAGGCCTCCTGGCCTGCGCCCAGGCGCTGGGCCACGCGCTGCACGGCGGTGCGGGCCTGCTCCAGCGCGTCGCGCACTTCGGCCTGGGTGCTGCCGCTGGTCTGCAGGATCACGCGCGGATCCTGCAGCACGATGCGCGTGCGCCCCGGCGTGGGCTCGGCAATGCTGCCGCCGCAGGGCAGCAGCGCGGCGATGTCGGGCTCGGCGCTCACCAGGGCGTGGGCAATGCGCGGCGAGCACAGGCCCAGCAGGCGCTGGGGCGGGCTGTCCAGCCCGAGCTTGGCCTTGAGCGTGGCCTGCATGTCCACCTCGCTGACGATGCCCATCTGCTCGGCGGCCAGGGCGGAGCGCAGGGTTTCCAGGGCCTGGGGCAGCGGCTGGGCCAGCTCGGCGGTGAAGGCGTAGGCGGTCATGGGCGGGGTTTCCTTTCAAATAAATTTGGGGTCAATTGGACTGCAGGGCAATACCATCAAGCGCAAACAGCTATTGTTTTGATAGCATTTATTGCGCCGCTCCTGGGGTTGGCGACTGCACGCTGCGCAGCGCGGCTTCGTCGAGCTGGCCCGCCAGCGCGGCCAGGCGCAGGCGCTCCAGCACCAGGCTGCTGCGCGCCTGGGCCAGCGACAGGCGGGTGGCGGCGGTGTCGTTTTCGGCGTTCAGCAGGTCGAGCACGGTGCGGTGGCCCACCTCCAGGCCGGTGCGGGTGGCGTCCAGGCGCGCCTCGCTGGCCTGCAATGCCTGGCCCAGGGCCTGCACGCGCTCGGCGCCCACCTGCAGGCCCAGCCACGCGGCGTGCACATCGCGGTCCACCTGGCTGCGCGTGGCCTCGACCTGGGCGCGGGCATGGTCCCAGCGGCGCAGGCTTTCGGCCTCCTTGGCGCCGCGCCAGCCGCCGGTGTACAGCGGCACGCTGAGCTGCACACCCACCATGGCGTTGACGCTGCGGTTGCGCGCACTGCCGTGGTCGCCACTGCCGCGCAGGCGCTCATCGCCCGCTTGCGCCACCAGGTCCACCGTGGGGGCGGCGCTGCGGCGGTGCTTGTCGGCCTCGGCCTGCGCGATGTCGGCGGCCAGTTGCTGCAGGCGGATCTGGGGGTTGCCGTCCTGCGCCTGGGCCTGCCAGTGCGCCAGCGCGGCCTGGGTGCGCGCGGGCTCGGGCACCAGCGCTGCGGGCAGGTGCGCCTGCAAGCCGTCCATGGGCAGGCCGGTGCTGTCGGCCAGCTCGCGGCGGCGCAGGTCCAGCGCCACCTGGGCGGCCAGCACCTGGGCGCGCAGTGCGCCTTGGCGCGCGCGCGCCTCGTGCGTGGCGGTGATGGGGGCGGCGCCCAGCGCGAAGCGGTCCTGCGCCTCGGCGGCGGCCTGCTGCACGGCCTCGTACTGGCGTTGCAGCACCTGGAGCGATTCCTGCGCCACGGCCAGCTCGAAGTAGCGCTGCGCGGTGCGCAGCATCAGCGCTTGCTGCGCGGCCTGCCATTGCAGCTCGGTGCTGTCGGCCTGCAGGCCCAGTTGCTGCTGCTGGGCGCGGCGCTCGGCGTTGAGCAGGGGCTGGCGCGCCTGCAGCGCCCAGCGCGTGGCCGTGCCGCCGGTGACCGAGGTGCTGAAGTTCACGCCGTTCGACGTGCCCATGCCGGGGGCCGAGAACTGCGCGCCGCGCATGTCGCTCTCGCCGGTGGCCACGCCTGCGGATGCGGTGAGCGCCACGCCGGGGCGCCACAGGGCGCGCGCCTGGTCGCGCAGGGGTTGCGCCGTGGCCTGGGCCGCGCGGGCCACGGCCAGTTCGCGGTCGTTCTGCTGCGCGGCCTGCCAGGCCTGCAGCAGGTCGGTGGCCCGGGCCGTGGGGGCGGCCAGTGCCAGGGCCAGCAGGGAGGTGCGCCAGAGGGCTTGCATCGGGAGCCTTTCTGTCTTTCTGTCCACGGGCTCAGGCGGTGGCCTGGGCGCTGAGTTGGCTGAATTCGTCGAACGCGGCGCTGGCCTTGGCGGCGTACATGAGCGAGGGGCCGCCGCCCATGTACACGGCCATGCCCAGCGCCTCGGCCACTTGCGCGCGCGAGGCGCCCAGTTCCACCAGCGCCTTGGCGTGGTAGCCCACGCAGGGGTCGCAGCGCGCGGCCACCGACAGCGCCATGGCGATCAGCTCCTTGGTGGTCTTGTCGAGCGCGCCGTCCTTGGTGGCGGCCTGGGCCATGGCGGAGAAGCCGCGCATCGTGTCGGGGATGTCGGCACGCAGGCTGGCAAGCTGGGCCGAGGTGGTGCGGGTGATGTCCTGGTAGCTGGTCATGGTGTTTTTGGCTTCTAGGGCTTATGGGTAAAGCGCAAACTGCTATTGTTTTTATAGCTATTGGGCGATGCTGGCCGGGCGCAGGCGATCCAGCCGGTGGCGGTAGGCCATGTAGTACAGCGTGGGGATGACCACCAGCGTGAGCACGGTGGATACGGCGATGCCGAAGATCAGCGAGATCGCCAGGCCGTTGAAGATGGGGTCGTCCAGGATGAAGAACGCCCCCACCATGGCCGCCAGGCCGGTCAGCACGATGGGCTGGGCGCGCGTGATGGCCGAGTGCACGATGGCGCGCTCGAACGGCACACCCTCACGCACCTGCAGGTTGATGAAGTCCACCAGCAGGATGGAGTTGCGCACGATGATGCCCGCCAGGGCGATCATGCCGATCATGCTGGTGGCCGTGTACTGCGCTCCCAGCAGCGCGTGGCCCGGCATCACGCCGATGATGGTCAGCGGGATGGGCGCCATGATGATCAGCGGCGTGAGGTAGCTGCCGAACTGCGCCACCACCAGCAGGTAAATCAGGATGAGGCCCACGGCGTAGGCGGCGCCCATGTCGCGGAAGGTCTCGTAGGTGATCTGCCATTCGCCGTCCCACTTGAGGGCGTAGCCGCGCCAGGCGTCGCTGGGCTGGCGGATGAAGAACTCCTCGACCTTGCCGCCGTCGGGCGCAGTGATCTGCGCAATGGCGCTGCGCGCCTGGAACATGCCGTACAGCGGGCTGTCCACGCGGCCCGCCATGTCGGCCACGACAAAGTTCACCGGCAGCAAATCCTTGTGATAGACGGGCTGCTCGCGCAGGCTGTCGCTCACGGTCACCAGTTCGCGCAGCGGCACCAGCGCGCCGCTGGCCGTGCGCACACCCAGTTGCAGCAGCGCCTGCAGGTCGCCGTGCAGCGTGGGCGGCAGTTGCAGCGTAGCGGCGGCGGGGTATTTGCTCTGGTCGTGCAGGTAGGCGGCCTGCTCACCGGCCAGGCCTGCGCGCAGCGTGGTCACGATGGCCTGCTGCGGCACGCCCAGCAGCGCGGCCTTGCGCCGGTCCACCAGCAGCAGGGTGCGCGGAGCGTCGGCAATGCTGCTGTCGTCGATGTCCACCAGGCCCTCGGTCTGGGCCAGCGCCTTGCGCACGGCCTGGGCCACCTGGCGGCGGCCTTCGGCGTCGGGCCCATAGACTTCGGCCACGATGGGGGCGAGCACCGGCGGGCCGGGCGGCACCTCCACCACCTTGACGTTGGCGCCAAAGCGCTGACCAATGGCCTGCAGCGCCGCGCGCTCGCGCATGGCGATGGCGTGGCTTTGCAGCTTGCGCTCGCCCTTGGCCACCAGGTTGACCTGGATGTCGCCCACGTTGCCGCCGCTGCGCAGGTAGTACTGGCGCACCAGGCCGTTGAAGTTGATGGGCGCAGCCGTGCCGGCATAGGCCTGGTAGTGCGTGACCTCAGGCACCGTGGCCAGGTGCGCGCCCAGCGCGTGCAGCGTGGCGGCGGTGTGCTCCAGCGGCGTGCCTGCGGGCAGGTCCACCACCACCTGGAATTCGGACTTGTTGTCGAACGGCAGCATCTTGAGCTGCACCCAGCCAATGGCGGGCAACGCCACCGACAGCGCGATCAGCGCTGCCACGCCCAGCCCCAGCAGGCGGCGGTTGCGCGCACCCGCCTGGGCGTCGAGCAGCGGGCGGAAGATGCGCTCGAACACCGGCGCAATGCGCCCGGCCAGGCCCTGCGGCGCTGCGTGGGCTGTGCCCTCGGCGCTGCCGTGGCCGCTGCCGGCGGGCACGGCCTTCATCCACAGGCGCGCGAGCCATGGGGTGACGGCAAAGGCAATGGCCAGCGACAGCAGCATGCCCATGCTGGCGTTGATGGGGATGGGGCTCATGTACGGCCCCATCAGGCCCGACACAAAGGCCATGGGCAGCAGCGCCGCAATGACGGTGAGCGTGGCCAGGATGGTCGGGCCGCCCACCTCGTCCACCGCGCCGGGGATGATCTGCCACAGCGGCTTGCCGGGGTGCAGGTGCTGGTGGCGGTGGATGTTCTCGACCACCACAATGGCATCGTCCACCAGGATGCCGATGGAGAAGATCAGCGCAAACAGCGACACCCGGTTGAGCGTGAAGCCCCACACCCAGGACGCAAACAGCGTGGCCGTGAGCGTGAGCACCACGGCCGTGCCGACGATGGCCGCCTCGCGCCGCCCCAGCGCAATGAACACCAGCGCCACCACCGACGCCGTGGCGAACAGCAGCTTGCTGATGAGCTGGCGCGCCTTCTCGTCGGCTGTTGCGCCGTAGTTGCGCGTGGTGACCACCTGCACATCGGCCGGGATCACGGTGCCCTGCAGTTGCGCCACACGCGATTGCACGGCATTGGCCACGTCGATGGCGTTTTCGCCCGGCTTCTTGGTCACGGCGATGGTGACGGCCGGATGTTCGGCGGCGTCCTGCCCTGCGGTGCCGTGCCACACGTACTGCGTGCTGGGCGGCCCACCGTCGCGAACCTGGGCCACTTCGCGCAGGAACACGGGCTTGCCTGCGCGCACGCCCACCACCAGCTCGCCCACCTCTTGCGCGTCGCGCAGGAACGGCCCGGCCTCCAACGCCAGCGCCTGGTTGCCGCGCAGCAGCTCGCCCACGGGCAGGCCCTGGTTGGCCGACTGCAGGGCCTGGCGCAGGTCGGCCACGGTCACGCCCATGCCCGCCATGCGCGTGGGGTCCATCTCCACCATCACCGCGCGGCCGGGGCCGCCGTGGGTGCGTACCTCGCGCGTGCCGGGCACGCGCTTGAGGTCGGCCTCCAGGCTGTGCGCCACGCGCTCCAGGTCGAATGGGCCGGCATCGGCGCGCGTGCTGTGCAGCGTGAGGCTCAGGATGGGCACGTCGTCAATGCCCTTGGGCTTGATGAGCGGCTCCATCACGCCCAGGTGGCGCGGCAGCCAGTCGGCGTTGGAGTGCACGGTGTCGTACAGGCGCACCAGCGCCTCGGTGCGCGGCACGCCCACCTTGAACTGCACGGTGATGACCGCCATGCCAGGCTGCGAGACCGACATCACATGCTCGGAGCCGCTGATCTGCGACAGCACCTGCTCGGCGGGGATGGCGACCATCTGCTCCACGTCGCGCACGCTGGCGCCGGGGAACGGGATCAGCACATTGGCCATGGTGACGTTGATCTGCGGCTCCTCTTCGCGCGGCGTGACCAGCACGGCAAAGATGCCCAGCAGCAGCGCCACCAGCGCCAGCAGCGGCGTGATCTGCGCAGACTGGAAGAAGCTTGCGATGCGGCCCGAAATGCCCAGCGCGGGCGTCTGGTGTTCCTGCGTCATGGTGGCGATCCTTTCAGCGTGCGCGGGCCGCGGTCTGCGGCTCGGTCAGCACGGCTTCGCCTGCGGCAACGCCGCTGAGCACTTCCACCCGCCCGCCTTCGGCCCGGCCCAGGCGCACCTGGCGCAGCTGGGGCTGGCCGCCCGCGCCCAGCACGTACAGGCCGGTGAGCTCGGCGCGGCGCACCACGGCGCTTTGCGGCACGGTGATGCGCGCACCCTCACCCGCGCCCGGCGCACCGGGCAGCCACAGGCGTGCAAACAGCCCTGGGCGGGCACCGGCCAGGCCTGCGGGCAGGTCAGCGCGCACCTGCACCGTGTGCGTGGCGGGGTCCACGGTGGGCAGCACCTGCACGCGCTGCGGCGTGGCCTGTGCGCCCTGGCCCGCCAGTTCCACACGCACGTCCTCCGGCTTGGCGCCTGCGGGCAGGGCCGACTGGGGCACGGCGGCCGTCACGCGCAGTTGCGCCGGGTCGTAGAGCGTGAGCAAGGGGCGTCCGGGCATGGCCATGTCGCCCAGGGCCACAGGCACCTCGGCCACCACGCCGGCATAGGGCGCGCGCACCACGTGCAGGCCGGTTTGCGTGCGCGCGGCGCCCGCCTGGGCGGTTTGCGCGCTGGCCTGGGCGCGGGCGGCACGCACCTCGGCCTCGGCGCGGTCCAGCGCGGCCTGGCTGATGTACTTCTTGGCAAAGAGCTGCTTCTGGCGCTCGTACTCGCGCGTGGCCACGTCGAGCTGCGCACGTGCGGCCTGCACCTGGGCATCGACGGCAGCGGCGCTTTGGTCTGCACTGCGCGCATCGATGCGCAGCAGCAACTGGCCCGCCTGCACCGTGTCGCCCGCCTTGACGGCCAGCTCCACCACGGCGCCGGGCACCTGCGCGGCCACCACGGTCTGGCGCTGCGCCTCGACCACGCCGTCGTAGCTGCTGCGGCCCGCCTGGCTGGCGGCCTGGGCGGGCTCGGTGGCCCACGGTGCCGCCAGTACCGCAACCGGGGCGGTCGCCAGTGCCAGCGCCAGGGCCGCCTGTGAGGAAAGGTTCTTGAACATGGGGTGGTTCCTGCCTGTTCTGCCCCGCTCCGGTGTGCGGGTGGGGCTGTTCATGGGATGCGTGTTGCGCTATTATTTGCGCAACTAGTTAAATAGTCAACTAGTTGAAAAGCACACCATGCGCCCTCCTCCTGACACCCCCTGCCCGCCCGGCGGGCCCGCCATTCCGGACGAAGTGCTGGAAGCCGTGGCAGCGCATTTCCACGCCCTGGGCGAACCCACGCGCCTGGCCCTGCTGCAATGGCTGGCCGAGGGCGAGCACACGGTGGGCGGCCTGGCCCGGCGCTGCGGCTGCAGCCCGGCCAATGTCTCGCGCCACCTGGCGCTGCTCATGCGCCACGGCCTGGTGCAGCGCGAACAGCGCGGCCACAGCGCCTGGTACCGCTGCGCCGATGCCTCGGTCGATGCGCTGTGCGACGGCGTGTGCAGCCACCTGGCGCGGCTGGCGCAGCGCCAGCGGGTATTCGGCCCGAACTGACGCACACTACGCGCTTTCACTCCCGTGCCAAGATAGGCGCCCCGCACTTGGCCGCGCCCACTCACCATGATCCTCAACTGTGTTGCCTACGAAAACGGCCGCAAGCTGGCCGATATTGACGTCGAAGCCATCAGCGACTGGCTGCAGCGGCCCGATGCCTTTGTGTGGGTGGCGCTGCGTGACCCCACGCACGAGGAGCTGCGCACCATGCAGGAGGAGTTCGACCTGCACGACCTGGCGGTGGAGGATGCGCTCAAGGGCCTGCAGCGCCCCAAGCTCGAGGAGTACGGCAAGACCTTGTTTGCGGTGATGCGCCTGGTGGAGCCGGACGACGGGGAGCTCAACGTGGGCGATCTGGCGGTGTTTGTGGGGCACAACTTTGTGTTGTCGGTGCGCAGCCGCAGCAAGCAGAACTTTCTGGGCGTGCGCGCCCGTTGCGAGCGCGAGCCGCTGTTGCTGCGCCTGGGCGCGGGCTTTGTGTTCTATGCACTGATGGATGCGGTGGTGGACCGCTACTTCCCGCTGATCGACGATTTCGAGTCGGAGCTGGAGCAAATCGAGCAGGACATTTTCGAGCACGGCACGGCACGCGGCTCGATCGAGCGGCTGTACGCGCTCAAGCGCCGCACCACGGTGCTGCGCCATGCGGTCGCGCCGCTGATGGAGGTGGCGGGCAAGCTGCACGGCGGGCGCGTGCCCGAGGTGTGCACCGGCGCGCAGGAGTATTTCCGCGATGTGCACGACCACCTGGCGCGCATCCAGAACGCGATCGACACCATGCGCGACACCATCGGCACGGCCATCCAGGTGAACCTGTCGATGGTGACCATCGAGGAGTCGGAGACCACCAAGCGCCTGGCGGCCTGGGCGGCGATTTTTGCGGTGTCCACGGCCATGGCGGGCATCTGGGGCATGAACTTTGAGCACATGCCCGAACTGAAGTGGGCCTTTGGCTATCCCATGGCGCTGGGCGCGATCGTCAGCGCCGGTGCCTTGCTGTACTGGCGTTTCCGCAAGGCGGGCTGGCTGTGATTGCATGCCAAATTGGCTTCTAGCGCCTATCCATCAAGCGCAAACAGCTATTATTTTGATAGCAAATCTGGGCTATGTTGGCGGCCCAGGTGCCTGAAGGCCTGCCAGGCCAGCACGGCCCAGACCGTGGTGCGCAGCGCCATGGCGGCCACGGTGCGCATCTCGAAAGCGCCCCCCTGCGCGATGTGCACCCCCAGCGCGGCGAAGGTCAGCGCCGTGGCCGCCGCAATCAAGGCGGCCAGGGGGGCCGCCCAGCGCTGGCGCAGGCCCATGCCCAGGCCCGCCACCACGTAGGCAAAGCCTGCGCCAAAGTTGAACCACAGCACAAAGGGCACGTAGGCCCCGGCCGCCGCGCGCGCCGCCGCGCTGCCAAACAGCACGCCGCCGCCCTCCTTCAGCGTGAGCAGACCGAAGGCCACGGCCAGCAGTGCCATGGTGCGCAGGGCCAGGGTTCCTGGGGCACGGGGGGTGGGGTTGCCAAAGGGCATGCGAGATCTCCTGCCGGAAAGAGCCCTGCACGGGCCAGATACTGTTGTGTTTGCACCACCCGGCTTGCCGCAGAGGCTACCCGGTGGCAGCGGCACGTGCCATCATGGGGCCGCCGCTTCGGCCCACGGGCTGAGGCACCCTGGAGCAAAGGAATCATGGACCTGCAAGCGCGCATGCAACGGCTGACGGACTGGCTACTGGGCACCGAGCCGGCCATGCGCATCCGCATGGGGATGGCCTCGTTTGCGGTGCTGATGATGGCGCTGTGCATCGTGGTGGTGCTGATGCTGGTGCACGCGGGCTTTGGCCGCAAGGACTGGGCCTGGTGGTGGGCGCTGTGCACCGCGGGTGGGCTGATTTCCGTGCTGGTGCTGATCCGCAGCGGCTGGTCGCTCCGCCTGCAGGAGCCCTCGATGACGCAATGGCAGATCCGCTACGCGCTGCTGTGCAACGCCGCCGCCTACGTGCTCCTGGGGCAGGCGCGCGGGGTCGCGCCGGTGATCCTGTCGCTGGTGCTGATGTTCGGCATCTTCGGCATGACGGCGCGGCAGTTGGCCGCCAACATGGCGTACGCCCTGCTGGTGTTCGCGGCGGCGCTGGCCACGGTGGCCATGCTCGATGAGCCGGGGCGCTCGCCCGCGCTGGAAGCGGCGCATGGCGCCATGATCGTGCTGGTGCTGATGGGCAGCACCTTTATTGCCATCCGGCTGCAGCGCATCCGGCGGCGGCTGATGCAGCAAAAGCACCAGCTCTCGCAGGCGCTGGAGCGCATCAGCCACCTGGCCACGCACGACGAGCTCACCGGGCTGGTGAACCGCCGGCACATGGCCGAACTCATCCGCATGGAGCTGCAGCGCTGCGAACGCGCCGGGCGACCGCTGGTGCTGGCGATTCTGGACCTGGACCATTTCAAGAGCATCAACGACAGCGAGGGCCATGCCGCAGGCGATCAGGTGCTGCAGGCATTTGCCCGGACGGTGCAAACCACCGTGCGCAACACGGACGTGTTCGCCCGCTGGGGCGGCGAGGAGTTCGTGCTCATGCTGTACGACAGCGACGCCGCCAGTGCACTGGGCCTGCTGGAACGCGTGCGGGCCAACGTGCAGGCCATGGAGCTGCCGTTCGACGGGCGCAGCGTGCGGGTGACGGTGTCGATGGGCGTGGCGCTGTCTCGGCCGGGAGAGCCCATGGACCGACTCCTGGAGCGCGCCGACGTCGCGCTGTACGAGGCCAAGTCGCAAGGGCGCAACCGCGTGGTGCTGCAGGACGAGGCCACGCCGGGCGTGTGAACAGGCCCTAGATGAAATATGGCTCCAGCGCCCTATTCATGGGCGCAAACAGCTATATTTTTAATAGCAAATCAACCCGCCTTGCGCTGGCGTGCACGCTGCAGGTTGCGCTCTGCGGTGCGCGGGTCCATGCCGTACATGTCGGCAAAGGCTTCCACGGTCTGGCCGCTGGCGTCGAAGGCGCGCAGCAGCGCTTCTTCGCGCGCGTGCTGGGCTGCCAGCTCGGCCAGGGCTTCGTCGAGCAGCACCTGGGCCTGGGTGTCGCGGATGTGCACGCGGGCGCAGTAGTCTTCGCGCGTGAGGCCGCTGGCGTCGATGGCGCGGGCCATGCGGGTGCGGATCTTGGCGCGCCATTCGTCACCGCCACGCTCCTGGCGGCGGCGGTACAGCTCCCACAGGGCGTGGTGCACATGCTCGGGGGCCATGGGCTCCACGCTCTGGCCCTGCAGGTCGTGCCGGGGCTGGCCTGCGGCCACGGCCTGCAGGTAGCGGGTGGAGCGGGTGTGCACGCCCAGCGCGAGCTTGAGGGCTTCGCGCTCGAACTGTTCGGGGTGGGCGGCCATCAGGTCGTCGAAGATGCCGCGCTTGAGCGGCAGCGGCGCCTCGCCAAACAGGCGCGGGTACAGCGCCGCCAGCTCCAGCAGCGCAGGCGGCTGGGGGCGGCTGGGCCGGGTCGCGGCGGCAGCGGGGGCGGCATTGCCCCCCGGCGCACGGCGGCCCGGGCGGCCACGGCCCTGGCGGCGCGCGCCATCAGGGCGCTGCGCGGCCTGCGCAGGGGCAGGCGCCGCATCGCCGGGGGCGGCGGGGGCAGGAGAGGAGGCGTCGGTGGCCGGCACGGAATCGGTCATGGGAGGCAGGGTTTGCAGGAAAACAAGCCCGCGATCATCTCAGAAATCGGCTGCGCGGCTCATGCAAGCGCATCGTCCAGCACCTGAATCCAGTGGCGCACGGGCGTATCGGTGCCGCTTTGCAGGTGGGTGATGCAGCCGATGTTGGCCGAGATGATGACCTGCGGCGCGAGCTGGCCCAAGTGGCCGAGCTTGCGCTCGCGCAGTTGCTGCGACAGCGCGGCCTGCAGAACCGAATAGGTGCCCGCCGAGCCGCAGCACAGGTGCGACTCCTGGGGCAGGCGCACGTCAAAGCCCAGCGCGCGCAGGTGTTCTTCGACGGTGCCGCGCAGCTTTTGCCCGTGCTGCAGCGTGCAGGGCGGGTGGTAGGCCAGCACGCCGGGCAGCGCGCCCTGGGGCTTGCTGCGCAGGCGCTCTTGCAGCCGGGGGGTGATGTCGGGCAGCAGTTCGGACAGGTCGCGCGTGAGTGCGCTGATGCGCGCAGCCTTGTCGGCGTACTGCGCATCGTGCTGCAGCAGGTGGCCGTATTCCTTGACGGTGACACCGCAGCCCGAGGCGTTCATGACGATGGCTTCGACCTCGCCCTTTTCCACCCAGGGCCACCAGGCGTCGATGTTGGCGCGCATCTGCGCCAGTCCGCCTTCCTGGTCGTTGAGGTGGAACTTGACCGCACCGCAGCAGCCCGCCTCGCGCGCCACCACAGTCTGTATGCCTGCGGCGTCAAGCACGCGCGCGGTGGCGGTGTTGATGCCCGGCATCATGGACGGCTGCACGCAGCCTTCGAGCATGAGCACCTTGCGTGCATGCTGGCGCGTGGGCAGGGTGCCTGCGTCCTCGCGCGCGGGCACCTTGGCGCGCAGGGCCTTGGGCATGAGGCCGCGCACGGCCTGGCCCATCTTCATGGCCGGGCCGAACAGGGGCGACGGCAGCCCTTCCTTGAGCGCCCAGCGCACGGCGCGCTCGCCCGCCGGGCGCGGCACTTTTTCGTCCACGATCTTGCGGCCAATGTCCACCAGGTGGCCGTACTGCACGCCGCTGGGGCAGGTGCTTTCGCAGTTGCGGCAGGTCAGGCACCGGTCCAGGTGCAGCTGCGTGCTGCGCGTGGGCTGTGCGCCTTCGAGCACCTGTTTGATGAGGTAGATGCGACCGCGTGGGCCGTCGAGCTCGTCGCCCAGCAACTGGAAGGTGGGGCAGGTGGCGGTGCAAAAGCCGCAGTGCACGCATTTGCGCAGGATGGCTTCGGCCTCGGTGCCTTCGGGGGTGCCTTGGAA
>Ga0208826_1001481_pt1 | contig 19655 bp, 12 predicted proteins | sample AD_UKC115_MetaG_FD_184451 | JGI IMG/M metagenome (GOLD analysis project Ga0208826, IMG submission 184451) | Active sludge microbial communities of municipal wastewater-treating anaerobic digesters from Hong Kong - AD_UKC115_MetaG (SPAdes)... | ecosystem: Engineered > Bioreactor > Anaerobic >...
AAAACGATCATGGAAATCCAGGGCCACGGCGCGCGCTCGAGCTTCGCCGGTAGCGGCTCCGTGCTCGGCACGACGTATGTCATCACGCCCAGCGGGAGCAACAAAAACATCGTCACGGCAATCGGGCCCAAAGGCTTCTTCATGCAGGACACCGCAGGCGACAATGATGTCACCACCTCCGATGGCATTTATGTTTACCTCGGTGTCCCACCGACGGGTTTGGTCGTCGGCGACCTCGTCAGCGTCACCGGGCGCGTGCAGGAATTCAGCGGCTCGACCGAAATCGCCGGTGGCCCCACCTACACGAAAATCGGCCACGACGACACCGCCATGCCGACGCCGTATGACTTGACCGCGAACCCGCCCAACACCGACCCCGGCAGCGGTATCTGCACGGGTACGGGCACGGGCATCGTCGTGCCCTCGGCGGACGGCCAAACCCGCAACGATGGCTATCAAGCGGCCAACTTCGCCTGCCTCGACGGCATGCTGGTGACGATGAGCCACGGCATGGTCAACGCGCCAACGTACACGGTCGCCAACAGCGGCATCACGCCCTCACCCGCGACACCGAATAACGGCTTCTTCGCCGTCGCCAACACCACGCGCTCGTTCCGTAAACCCGGCATTCTCGGCAGCGATCCGAATCGCACGGCCTACACGACGACGTTCTGGGGCAACCCTGAGTTGATCCAGGTTTACTACCCGGGCCTCAACGTCGATCCCAGCACCTTGCCAGTCTCACCGAACATGACCGGCGCGGGCATCTACAACGGCGGCCAGGAAATCACCCTGACCGGCGTGATCCAGGGCTATCAGGCCAGCGGCTCGCCTGATCCCACGTATGAGCTGTATCCGCGCACCGCGGCCGATCTGCAGTTGATCGACGCGCCAACCTATCCAGTCGCCGTGCCCAACCCTGTCGCCGGCAAGCTGCGTATCGGCACCCAGAATGCGCTGCACTTCTTCAACAGCAGCGCCGACGGTGCCGACACCAGCCAATACACCGACACCTGCGCCGGCACTGGCGTAGACGACACCTGTCCGACCGCCGCGCAATATGCGACGCGCCTGAGCAAGCTTTCATCGCAGATCCGCAATGAACTCAAAGCGCCTCCGGTGCAGGTGTTGCAGGAAGTCGAGAACTACTCCGTCGCCACCAATCTCGCCGGGCAGATTGCCGGCGACAGCGGCAATGCGATCCAGTACCGCCCGTACGTGATCCCCGGCAACGACCCAGGCGGCATCAATATCGCCATTCTGGTGCAAAACGGCGTGACGGTGAATTCGGTCTCGCAGCTGGCCAAGAACACCCAATCGACCGCGGGCTGCAACCCGTCCTTCCCGACCCCCTGCCTGCTCAATGATCGCCCGCCCGTGCTGCTGGATGCGACGTATCAGGGCTACCGCTTCCGGGTGCTGGCGATTTACGACAAGGCCCTCTCCGGTCTGGGCACCAAGGCCTATGTCGGCCCGAAACGTCGCGAACAGGCCGAGCAGGTCGCGCGCATCGTGCAGGTGTTGCAAACCAATGGTGCGACGCTGAGCGGCGCCGATGTCTGCACGGCGCAGCAAAATGCGGCGGGCACGCTCGATCCAACCTGCGCATTGCCGATAACCGGCAGCTCCAGCGTGCCGCTGATCGTGCTCGGCGACTTCAACGCCTACGAATTCAGCGATGGCTACGTCGACGTGACCGGCACCATCATGGGCACGATCGACACCAGCATCCGCGCGACCGATCCCAATGCCGCCAACGCGGTGTACGTGTATCCGCCATCGAGCGCCTATGTGGCGCCGACGCCGACGCTGTTCGACACCGGCAGCACGGTGACGCAGGCGCAGCACTACTCGTACAACTTCGGCGGCTTGCTGCAGGAGATCGACCATATCCTCCTGACCGCACCCGGGCAGAACGATTTCATTTCGCTCGACAGTGCGCGCGGCAATTCGGATATCTCCATCGCCTCGACCACCCTGACCGATTCAAGCACGCCACAGCGCACTTCCGATCACGACGGCCAGGTCGTCACCTTGGGCTACGTGGTCACGCCGAGCACGGATGCGAACAGCACCATCACCTCCGCCAGCGCGCTCACGGTGAGCAAGAACGCGCAGCCCACCTTCACCATCACTCCGGCAGCGGGCTTCATGGCAAGCGTTGGCGGCAGTTGCGGCAGCGCCTCGCCGAGCAGCGGCACGAACCCGTTCACCTACACGGTCAATGCCATCCTCGCCGACTGCACCGTGGTGGTGACCTCGGTTGCGCTGTACAACGTGACCACGACCGTGAGCGGTGTCGGCGGCAACATCTCCGCCCCGGCCGTCAACCCGGTCGCCTCGGGTGCCTCGACGACGTTCACGGTGACCGCGGCTTCGGGCTACTCCGTCGCCAATGTGTTGGGCGATCACTGCACGCCGACGTTGCAGAATGCCGCCACCAACACCTGGAGCACAGGCACGATCACGCAGGCCTGCGCGATCGCCGCGACCTTCAGTGCCAACCCGGTCAACGGCACTTGCGGCAGCGACAACGGCAAGACTCTCGGCGCCCCGCCCACCAACCTGTGCAACGCCGGCATGGCCACCGCCCTCGTGGGCAACGGCCCGTGGAGTTGGAGCTGCAACGGCAGCAACGGTGGCAGCAACGCGTCGTGCTCGGCCAACGCCGCCGCGGGCAACGCTCTCAGCGTCTTCGGTGGCGCGAATCCGATCAGCAATGGCGACAATTCACCGAGCATGGCCAAGCGCACCGACTACGGTCCTGTCCCCGTGGGCGTGGGAACCACGCACGGCTTCACGATCACCAACCCTGCGGCGGTGCCCGCACCGGGCAGCGTGACACCCGGCGCAGGAGCGACGGCGCTGGCGATCACCGCACCTGCCCTGCCCGCAGCCGTCGGCGACATCGTGGTCAGCAGCATCGTCAGCAGCAATCCGGCGTTCACCATTTCCGGTGGCACGGGTACGTTGGCGGTCGGCGCCTCCATCCCGTTCTCGATCACGGTGACACCCACCGCGCCGAGCACGCAAAACGCGACGATCACGGTCACGAGCAATGCCGCCGGGACACCGGTGTTCACCTTTGCCGTGACCGCGAACGCGGTAATCGCGGGTCAGGCGACGCCGGCGCCGATGCTGACGGCGACCATGTTGCTTGCGCTCATGTCCTTGCTGGCCGTGATCGGCCATGCCGTACTGCGTCGCCGCAGCGTGACGAAGTAAGCACCAAAGTGCCGAATCCGGCCGAATCCGGATCCGGCGTTCTTCATGCCAAGACGCGGCGTATTTTGCGCCGCGCCTTGCATAGTCTCCGCCAGGGCTGCTATCAAGCACATCCGCATCGCATACACGGCGGCAGCGTGAGCATCGCAGCCAGTTTCGAAATCGAATACCTGCAGTATCTGGATGAATCGGGCACGCTCCTCGGCGAGGACGCGCCCGCGTTCGCGCGCGACGTGCGCGCGCTGGTCGATGCGTACAAACTCATGTGCTTCACGCGCGTCTTCGACGGCAAGGCGATCGCGTTGCAGCGCACCGGCAAGCTCGGCACGTATGCGTCGTGTCTTGGCATGGAGGCGACCTACGTCGCGATCGGCTCGGCGCTGACCGAAGACGATGTGTTCGCGCCGTTCTACCGCGACTACGGCGCGCAGTTCCAACGCGGCGTGAAACCGCGCGAAGTATTGCTCTACTGGGGCGGCGACGAGCGCGGCAACGACTTCTCCGGGCCCGCGCACGACTTCGCCTGGTGCGTGCCCATCGCCACCCAATGCCTGCACGCGGCCGGTGCCGCGCTCGCGTTCAAGATCCGCAAGGAACCGCGCGTGGCGCTGGCCACTGTCGGCGATGGCGGCACATCCAAGGGCGATTTCTACGCGGCGATCAACGCTGGCGGCGCCTTCGCGCTGCCGCTCGTCGTCGTCGTCGTGAACAACCAGTACGCGATCTCGATTCCGCGCGCGCAGCAGACCGCGGCGAAGACGCTCGCCCAGAAAGGCATCGCCGCCGGCATTGAAAGCGTGCAAGTGGACGGCAACGATCTCGTCGCGATGCACGTCGCGCTGGATCACGCGATCAAGCGTGCGCGCCACGGCCACGGAGCGAGTCTGATCGAAGCGGTGACCTACCGCTTGTCCGATCACACCACCGCCGACGACGCACGTCGCTATCGCAGCGAGGACGAAGTAACGGCCGCATGGGAACGCGAGCCGATCAAGCGCCTGCGTGCCTACCTGCAAGGCATGAATGCGTGGACGGATGCGGAAGAGAAAGACTGGCTCGCCGAATGCGCCAGGCGTGTCGACGCGGAGATCGACGCCTATCTGGAAACAAGGGCGCCGCCGGTCACGGCGATGTTCGACCACACCTACGCCGAGCTGCCGCTCGATCTCGAGCGCCAGCGCGCCGACGCGCTCGCCGCGGCGAAGGGCTGACACGATGCCGCAGATCAACCTGATCGAAGGCATCACCCTGGCGCTCGCGCACGAGATGGCGCGCGACCCCGCCGTCATCGTGCTCGGCGAAGACGTCGGCGTCAACGGCGGCGTGTTCCGCGCCACCGTCGGCCTGCAGCAGAAATTCGGCGCCGAGCGCGTGATCGATACGCCGCTCGACGAGGCGATGATCGCCGGCCTCGCCGTCGGCCTTGCCGCGCAGGGCATGCGGCCGGTCGCCGAGGCGCAGTTCGAAGGTTTCATGTATCCGATGATCGACCAGATCGCCTCGCACGCGGCGCGCATGCGCACGCGCACGCGCGGGCGCCTGACCTGCCCGGCCGTGTTCCGCGCGCCCTGGGGTGGCGGCATCCATGCGCCGGAACATCATTCCGAGGCGATCGAGGCCCTGTTCACCAATATCGCCGGCCTGCGCGTCGTGATCGCCTCGTCGCCGGGCCGCGCGTATGGCCTGCTGCTCGCCGCGATTCGCGATCCCGATCCTGTGATCTTCTTCGAGCCAAAGCGCATCTATCGGCAGTACAAGGAAGACGTAGCCGACGACGGCGAGGCGCTGCCGCTCGATGTCTGTTTCGTCCTGCGCGACGGCTGGGATGTGACCCTGGTGACTTGGGGCGCGCAGGTCAAGGAAACGCTCGAAGCGGCCGACGCGCTCGCCGCCGAAGGCATTCGCGCCGAGGTGATCGATGTCGCCACGCTCAAGCCGCTCGACTTCGACACGATCCACGAATCGGTGAAGAAGACGCATCGCTGCGTGATCGTGCACGAGGCACCGTACACCGGCGGCTTCGGCGGCGAGATCGCCGCGCGCCTCGCCGAGCATGCGCTGTACGACCTGCACGCGCCGGTCGAGCGCGTCGCCGGCTACGACGTGCCGATGCCGCTGTACAAGCTCGAGATGAACTATCTGCCCAACGTGGCGCGCATCGTCGCTGCGGCGAAACGTGCGCTGGCGGCGGGCTGAATCGCTTCGGGAAAATGTCATGCCTCTCATCGCACAGATCCTGATCGCCGTCGTTGCGCTGCTGCATCTGTATTTCCTCGCGCTCGAGATGTTCTTATGGGACAAGCCGCTCGGACGTCGCGTGTTCAAGCTCACGCCCGAGTTCGCGACCGCATCGAAGACGCTCGCCGCCAACCAGGGGCTGTACAACGGCTTCCTCGCCGCGGGCCTGATCTGGAGCCTCGCGCTTGGCGGCCACGAGGGTGTCCACATCGCGATCTTCTTCCTGACCTGCATCATCGTCGCCGGCATCTATGGCGCGGTGACGGTCAACAAGCGCATCTTTTTCTTCCAGGCGCTGCCCGCGCTCGTCGCCCTGATCCTGCTGCACCTGCATTGAGGTGATCGTGAGCGAAACCAAGACATTCCGCCTGCCCGACCTCGGCGAAGGCCTGCCCGACGCCACCATCGTCGAATGGCTGATCAAGCCCGGCGACACGATCGCGCTCGACGCGCCGCTGATCTCGATGGAGACGGCGAAGGCCATCGTCGAAGTGCCGTCGCCGTATTCGGGAAAATTGGTAAAAGTATACGGCGGCAATGGCGACGTGATCGCGACCGGCGCGCCGCTCGCCGATTTCGACATCGACGCCGGCGCGCCGCAACGTGCCGAGGTGCATGCGAGCGGGCATCACGCCGCACCGGCGGTCGCGACTCCGGCGCCGGCGGAACGCGCCGATACCGGCACCGTCGTCGGCGAGATGCAGGCCAGCAATCGCGTCGTCGCCGAGACCGCGATCGCGGTCGGCGGGGTCAAGGCCGTGCCGGCGGTGCGCGCGCTGGCGAAGAAGCTCGGTGTCGATCTGTCGCGCGTCCCGCCAAGCGGCGCGGGTGGCGTGGTGACGATCAAGGACGTGCGCGAGGTTGCCGCTCGCTCGAGTACGCGCCAAGCCACCCAATCCCCTGCATCCCCCTCTCCTCCGACGAAGTCGGGGGAGAGAGCTGGGGTGAGGGGGGCACTTGATCTTGATCTCGTTTCTGCTTCCGAGGACGGTAAATCCAAAGCTCCCCCTCACCCAACCCTCTCCCCCGACCGGGTCGGGGGAGAGGGCTTGAGGACGACGAGCGAGCCGCAGCAACTCAAGGGCGTGCGCCGCAACATGGCGCGCGTCATGGCCGACGCGCAATCGAAGGTCGTGCCGACGACGCTCAACGACGATGCCGACATTCATGCCTGGCGGCCCGGCGAAGACGTCAGTGTGCGCCTGCTGCGTTCGATCACGACGGCCTGCAAGGCCGTGCCCGCGCTCAACGCCTGGTTCGACGGCGAAAGCCTGACGCGCACGTTGCACGCGCGCGTCGACATCGGCGTCGCGGTCGACACGGTCGACGGCCTGTTCGTGCCCGCGCTGCGCAACGCGCACGCACTCGACGTGCACGGCCTGCGTCTCGCGCTCGACCAACTGATGCGCCAGGTGCGCGAACGCAGCATCCCGCCATCGGAGTTGACCGGCTACACCATCTCGCTGTCGAACTTCGGCGTGTTCGCCGGACGCTACGCGACGCCGATCGTGGTGCCGCCGACCGTCGCCATCGTCGCCGCGGGCAAGTTGCGCTTTGAGGCCGTACCGGTCATCGGCGGCATCGAAGCGCATCGCGTGATTCCGCTGTCGCTGACCTTCGATCATCGCGCTTGCACGGGCGGCGAGGCCGCGCGCTTCCTCAAGGCGATGCTCGACGACCTCGCCATCGCCATCTGATTCCCGCCCATCGGTACGACCGGAACTTCGCCCATGCCGCGGCGCCAATTCGAATCGACATGACATGAAAGCTCGCGAAACGAATGCCCCCAAGCCTGCGCCGACACGCCTGACACCGCCCGAACGCGAACTCGTCGCGGCGGCAAAGAAGGCACGGTTGCGCGCGCACGCGCACCAGTCGCAATTCAAGGTCGGTGCCGCGGCGCGCTACGGCAACGAGATCGTGCTGGGTTGCAACGTCGAATCCGACGTTTACGGACTGACCAACTGCGCCGAACGCACCGCCGTATTCGCCGCGCATGCGAGCGGTGTCGCACGCAAGGGCCTGCGCATGATCGCGGTCATCGCCGACTCGCCCGACCCGGTGTCGCCCTGTGGCGCCTGCCGCCAGGTGCTATTCGAGCAAGGTGGGCCGGACCTGCGCGTAATCATGTGCAACACCCACGGCGACGTGCGCGTGATGACGCTGGCCGAACTGCTGCCCGGCGGCTTCCGTTTGCCTCGCACGCAACAGCGATCCACCACGACGACGACCCGCACGCCAACCCTGCGCAGGTAACGCGCGTAGCGCCACGTGGCGGTCGCCCGCCACGCGCGATACCGGATTGCCGATTCGAGGCCCCACGCCTGTCGACGCGTCGCGTCGTGAGCAGGCCGCCTTTCTGGCGCAGCGCCCATCGCGTCCATCGTATCCCCGTCACGACCGCGGTATGCGTCATATCGCCACTTGAAAGAAGCGTAAATTATTGTTAATTTGGACGAAATTAACGTGAACTTCTTGCTGTACCCACCACCCAATTCGATTCGGGGAGATATTTTTCATGCGTATACTTTCTCTGCCATCGGCGATTCGTAGCTCGCTGTACGGCGCCGCCGCCCTGTCCTGCCTCGTCGCACCGGCAAGCTTTGCCCAAGACAAACAACCTGCCGAGAAAAAGGAAACCGCCACGCTGGATGCGGTCGAAGTCCTCGGCTCGCGCATCAAGCGCACGGATCTGGAGACTGCGCAGCCCGTATTGACGATCGAGCGCGCCGAACTGGAGCGCACCGGCCTGACCAACCTCGGCGATGTGCTCAAGGAGTTGGCGATCAACGGCCCCTCGCTGAGCTTGAACACGAATAACGGCAACACCAGTGGCGTGCAGCGTGTCAGTCTGCGCGCCTGCGGTTCCAACCGCACCCTCGTTCTGGTCAACGGCAAACGCTGGATCAGCGACGTCGGCCTCGGCGGCTCGGTCGACCTGAGTTCGATCCCGATGGCGGCAATTGAGAACGTGCAGATTCTCAAGGACGGCGCGTCCGCCTTGTACGGCACCGATGCGATCTGCGGCGTGGTCAACTTCAATACCAAACGCAACTGGAGCGGCGCCCAGCTCAACACGTATTACGGCCAGTACGATCAAGACGACGGCGTGACCAAGGCTGCCGATCTGACCATCGGCCACAAGGCCGATCGCTGGTCGGTGCTCGTCAATGCTTCGTGGAAAGATCAGGGGCTCGTATCCGCCGGCAACCGTGCGATTTCGGCCGTACCGATCTATGGTTTCCCGGCAAACGTGTCGACCCCGGGCCGTGCCAGCCCGACGACGCCCTACGGCAATTTCAGCGTCGGCGGCAAAACTCTGACCCTTGATCCGAGCAAGGCCGGCTGCGCGCCGAATCAGGTGTGTACCGCTGCGGGCGATTTCCGCCCCTATGATTTCAGCAAGGACGGCTACAACTTCGCCCCGGTCAACATTCTCACCCAACCGCAAACGACGAAAGGCCTGTTCGGCGAAGCGACCTACAACCTCACCGACAACCTGCGCGTGCGCTTCAACGGCTTCCTCAACCAGCGTGGCGGCAACGCGCAGCTCGCCGCGCAGCCGCTCAGTTCGGGCAGCGTGACGATCGGCGGCGTGGTGTACCCGAAGACGCTGTTGGTTTCGAAAGACAGCGTCTACAACCCGTTCGGCGTCAACATCACCTCGCCGACGTTTCGTCCGATTCTGTTCCCGCGTCTGTACGACCAGAACCAGTTGACGCGCCGCTTCAGCGTCGATCTGGAAGGCGATTTCGAAGCCTTCGATCGTCCGTTCAACTGGGACGTGGGCGCGAGCTACGCCAAGAACAAGTTCAACCTGATCAAGGGCAATTTCGAGGACTTCAACAAGTTCAAGCTGGCGACCGGCCCCTCGTTCATTCTGAATGGCAAGGCCGTGTGCGGCACGCCAAGTGCGCCGATCGACGGCTGCGTACCGTTCAACCTGTTCGGCGGACCGAACGGCGTCACCGCCGACATGTTCAACTACGTCAAGGCCGACTTGCGCAACGTCCAGCGTTATCGCGTGGACAACTACTGGGCCAACATTTCCGGCCCCGTGGTCGCGCTGCCGGCGGGCGATCTGTCGGTCGCGGTCGGTTTGGAATACCGCAAGGAATCCGGCTCGGATACGCCCGACCCGCTGACCGCTGCCGGTAACGCGCTCAACGACGTGCCCTACCAGCCCACCCACGGCGGCTACAACGTCAAGGAAGTGTATGGCGAACTCGCGGTGCCGATCCTCAAGGAGGCGCCGTTCGCCTACGCACTCGATCTGTCGGTTGCCGGCCGCCATTCGGACTATTCCTCGTTCGGCTCGACCGACAACCCGAAGGTCAGCCTGCAATGGCGTCCGATCGAAGACCTGCTCGTGCGCGGCAGTTGGGGCAAGGGTTTCCGCGCGCCGTCGATCGGCGAGCTGTACTCCGGCATCGCCACCGGGCGCCCGAGTGCGACCGATCCGTGCTCGGCGACGAGCGCTACGGCCAACGTGGCGAGCGTGCAGGCAAACTGTGCGGCCGCCGGCGTGAAACCGGGCTTCAAGAACCAGAACGCACAAACCTTCCTGTCCACCGGCGGCAATCCTCTGCTGCAACCAGAGACCTCGACCAACAAGACCTTGGGCTTCGTCTATTCGCCACCTTTCCTCGAAGGTTTCGATGTCTCGGTCGACTGGTACAACATCCAGCTCAAGAATCAGATTGGTTCGCGCGGCGCGCAAGGCATCATCGATGGCTGCTACATCAACGGCATCGCCGATCGCTGCAAGCTGATCACGCGCGATTTGACCGGCGCGATGTTCAACAACCCCGGCGAGATCATCAACATCGTCGGCCTGAACCAGAACTTCAAGGGCGGCTTCGAGGTCGAGGGCGTCGACTTCAGCCTGCACTACAAGTTCAAGACCGAGAACTGGGGCGACTTCAAACTGAATCTGGACAACGCCTACATCACCTATCTGGGCGATCTGGGCCAGTTGGAGCGTGGCCAAATCACCGCCGACGGCGATATTTCCGGCGGCAACGGCATCGGCAAAACGGGCAGCACCGGCGCCTCGGGCGGTTCGACCCAGTTCCGCCTGCGTTCGACGTTCAACGCCGTGTGGAACTACCGCGACTTCACCTTCTCCGGCACGCTGGAGCGCTACAGCAAGATCGTCGATACCTGCAACGTCGCCACGAATACGGCCATCGCGCTGGCGGCGCGCGGCATCACCACGGGCTACACGAACTACTGCACGAACCCGACCTTCCTGTACGACACCTACAAGTTCAATTCGTCGGGCCAGGTCGTGTCGAGTCCGCAGGTCAGCCCGCGCACGACCTTCCATCCGATGGTCTACGTCGACATTCAAGCGGCGTACCGTCTGCCGTGGAAGGCGCAGGTGTCGGCTGGCATTCGCAATCTGTTCGACAAGGATCCGCCGTTCAGTTCGGATGCGTTCGCCAACAGCTTCGACCCGCAATACCGTATTCCGGGCCGTTTCTTCTACGCCAGCTACACCCAGAACTTCGATCTGTTCTGATCCCGCTGCCCGGCCACCGCGTGTGGCCGGGTATTTCGCGGTCAACGTTTGGGACTACAACGGCTCCGCAATGGAGCCGTCTTTTTTTCTCACCCCAGTTCGTGCGCGATGATCTTTCAGTCTGACGCCGCGCCCAGCACCTGCATCGCCTCGCGCGCTGCGGCCATCGCCGCTTTCGCATCGACGAAGCCGTCCTGCGTCTTGAGCACGTTGCGTTTGGCGTCGAGCACTTTGAAGGCGAACGTGTTGTTTTCGCGGAATACCACGGGTTGCAGCGCGGGGGTTTCGGCTTTCGCTTGCGTGTCACCTTGCCTGTCACTTGGTGCAACGACCTGACTGAGCAAGCTGCGCAATCCCGCCGCATAACGCAGCTTGTCGAGAAACGGCCCCGCCAGCGCACGCGCGCGCGCGGCGCCCGCGTGCAGAATTTCCTCGATCTTGGCAGGCCTGGCGATCAGCGCGTCGTAGCGCTCACGCATCGGCGCGAGTTCGGCGTCGACGCGCTCGAACAGCTTCTGCTTGGCATCGCCCCAACCGATGCCGTCGGCGAACGCCTGGCGCATGGCCGCGGTTTCGTCCGCGCTCGCGAAGGCCTGGTAGATGCTGAAGATGTTGGAGTCGTCGGGGTTCTTTGCCTCGCCGATGCCAAGCGAGTTGGTCACGATGCCGAGGATCGCCTTGCGCAGCGCCGAAGCCGGCAGCCACAGCGCAATGGTGTTGTCGTAGCTCTTCGACATCTTGCGTCCGTCGAGGCCGGGCAGGGTCGCCACATTCGCCTCGATCGCCGCCTCGGGCAGGACGAAGTATTCGGCGCCGTAGAGATGGTTGAAGCGCTGACCGATGTCGCGCGCCATCTCGATGTGCTGCACCTGATCGCGCCCGACCGGCACCTTGTGCGCGTTGAAAATCAGAATGTCGGCGGCCATCAGCACCGGGTACATGTACAGACCCGCGGTCACGCCGGCATCGGCATCCTCGCCTTTCTCACGATTGGCGTCGTTCGCGGCCTTGTAAGCATGCGCGCGATTGAGCAGGCCCTTGGCGGTGACGCAGGTCAAAAGCCAGGTCAGTTCGGGAATCTCGCGGATATCCGATTGGCGGTAAAAGGTCACTTTTTCCGGATCAAGGCCGCAGGCGAGCCAGCTCGCGGCGATCTCGAGTGTCGAGCGCTGGATGCGCGCGGGATCATCGCACTTGATCAGCGCGTGGTAGTCGGCGAGAAAGTAGAACGATTCGGCGTCAGTGCTGCGACTCGCCGCGATCGCCGGGCGGATCGCGCCGACGTAGTTGCCCAGATGCGGCGTGCCGCTCGTGGTGATGCCGGTGAGGATGCGGGTTTTTGCCACGTATCAGATTCCGTCAAAGAGAAAATCGAGCGCGCGGATGATGGTGTTTCGTTGTGCTTCGAGGCTGCATACGAGTTTGCCGAGATAACGTTTCGGCAGACCGGCGATTTGTTGCGTGAACATCACCAACGTTTCGCCGTCGATATCGAATCGCGGATTGAGCAGACTTGCCGGAGCGCTCCCCGCGCCTTTTTGACGAATGAGCGGAACGACGACGCGTGTCGGAAAATCCACGAGCAAATCCGATTGCACGATCAACAGATACGGCATCTGACGCTGGCTTGCGGCGTCACTATTGCGCACGACATCGAACCGATTCATCACCAGCCTCGCAATCCGTCGCTCCACACGCCATGCTTCTCGACGTGGCGATTGTATGCTTCGATCGCCGCACGATTTTCTTTCAGCCATTGCTCGCGTCGATTCTGGCGCACGATTTCTTCAAGCCGTTTGTTGAACTCGGCAGACAAATTGACGTTCATCCTGCGCGCCTCTTCCAACAGATCGCCATCGAGGCTCACATTGGTCGGTTTCTTCACCGAATTTCCGGAAGCTGTCATGACGACACCTCTGCGCATGATTAATGCGCATATGCTATCGCCATCGATTTGCGCAGACAACTTTTCCGATCCACCGCAAGAAATTTGACCCCGCCACGTACCCCGCCGCGTTGCATCGTTCACCTTGCCAACGGAGTGTCCGATGAAAACGCTGCTGTCCACCCTCGTTCTTGCCGCCCTGTCCTGCGCCCCGCTCGCCCGCGCGGGCGAGCTCGTCGATCTGAGTGTGATCGACCGCGACACCGGTGCGACCCTGCCCACCTACGCGCGCGACGGAAAAGTCTTTGTCGCCGGCACGCCCGGGCATCGCTACAGCGTGCGCATCGCCAACCGCATCGGCGAGCGCGTGCTCGCGGTGCTCTCGGTCGACGGCGTCAACGCGGTCACCGGCCAGACCGCCAGCCCCGATCAGTCCGGCTATGTGCTCGATGCCTACCAGAGCACCGATGTCGCCGGCTGGCGCAAGAGCACGGACGAGATCGCCCAGTTCAACTTCACCGCACTGTCGTCGAGCTACGCAGCGAAGACCGGACGCCCCGACAACGTCGGCGTGATCGGCGTCGCCGTGTTCCGCGAGAAGCCGCTCGACCTGCCCTGGCGCGAAGGCAAGATCGCGAGCGCGCCGCTGGCCGACCGCTACTCGCCGCCATCGCCGCCGGCGCAACCCGCCTCGCCCAAACCCGCTCCCGCTTCCGTGCCGCCCGGCGCGGCCGAAGCCGAGACTGCGTCCAGGTCGGCCGCCCCCGCCGGCGCGCCGGCCCGCGCGGAGTCTTCCGCCGATTCGTCGGCCGCACGCCTGCGCAAGCCCGAGGAATCGCTCGGCACCGGCCACGGCGCACGCGAAACCTCGCACGTGAGCTGGACCCAGTTCGCGCGCGCAAGTTCGCAGCCGAACGAAGTGGTGTCCCTGTGGTACGACAGCTACAACAATCTCGTCGCGCGCGGCGTGATTCCGCAGCCGCCGCCGCCGCGGCGCTTCGTCGAACCACAGGCATTTCCGGGTGGCTTTGTGCCCGATCCGAGCAGCTGAGGCCGCCCGCACGGCCGCCGAAAAACCTTTCATGCACCGAAACGGGAGGGGATAATGGTGGCTCCTTCCGTTTCGCATCGCCTTCGTGCGCGGCGACCCCAGCGAGCCGCCATGTCCGAGTCCTCCACTGCCCCCACCACCACCTTCCGCGACCTCGGCCTGCGCGAGGAAGTGCTGCAGGTGCTCACCGACCTCGGTTACGAGTCGCCCTCGCCGATTCAGGCGGCGACGATTCCGCCACTGATCGCAGGCCGCGACGTGCTCGGCCAGGCGCAGACCGGCACCGGCAAAACCGCCGCGTTCGCGCTGCCGGTGCTGCAACGTCTCGACTTGCGCAAAAACAAGCCGCAGGCGCTGGTGCTCGCGCCGACGCGCGAACTGGCGATTCAGGTTGCCGAGGCGTTCCAACGCTACGCGCAGAACCTGCCCGGCTTCCACGTGCTGCCGATCTACGGCGGCCAGGCCTACGGCCCGCAGCTCGGCGGCCTGCGTCGCGGCGCGCATGTCGTCGTCGGCACGCCGGGGCGCGTGATCGACCATCTCGAACGCGGCTCGCTCGATCTTTCCGAACTGACCACGCTCGTGCTCGACGAAGCCGACGAAATGCTGCGCATGGGTTTCATCGACGACGTCGAGGCGGTGGTGAAGAAGGCTCCGCCGACGCGCCAGATCGCGCTGTTCTCGGCGACGATGCCGAGCCAGATCAAGCGCATCGCGCAGACCTACCTGCGCGATCCGGTCGAGGTGAAAATCGCGGCGAAGACGACGACCGCGGCGAACATCCGCCAGCGCTACTGGCTGGTCAGCGGCGTGCAGAAGCTCGACGCGTTGACCCGCATTCTCGAAGCCGAGCCGTTCGATGCGATGATCGTGTTCGCGCGCACCAAGCAGGCGACCGAGGAACTCGCCGAACGCCTGCAGGCGCGCGGTTTCAGCGCTGCGGCGATCAACGGCGACATCGTCCAGGCGCAGCGCGAGCGCACGATCCAGCAGCTGAAGGACGGCAAGATCGACATCCTGGTCGCCACCGACGTCGCCGCGCGCGGGCTCGACGTCGAACGCATCAGCCACGTGCTCAACTACGACATTCCGAACGACACCGAGCCCTACGTCCACCGCATCGGCCGCACCGGTCGCGCGGGCCGCAGCGGCGAGGCGATCCTGTTCGTCGCGCCGCGCGAGCGCGGCATGCTGCGCGCGATCGAACGCGCCACACGACAAACCATCGAGCCGATGCAACTGCCCTCGGTCGAGACGGTCAACGAGGCGCGCGTGGCGAAATTCAAGGACCGCATCACCAGCGCGCTCGCCGCCGATGGGCTTGCCGTGTTTCGCAACGTCATCGAAGCCTACGAACGCGAGCACAACGTGCCGGCGATCGAGATCGCCGCCGCACTCGCGCGCGTGGCCCAGGGCGACACCTCGCTGCTGCTCGACGCGAAACCGAAGTTCGAGCCGCGCGAATTTGCCAAGCGCGACTATCCCGTCAAAGACGTGCCGGCACACAAACCACGCCCGCGCCGCGAGGAACGCACGCCGTTTGATCCGTCAACGGGCAAGGACAGATTCCACAAGGCGGCGACGCCGGCGAAGCACCACGACGGGCACGAAAAACCCGCGCGCAAACCGCGCGAGGATGCACCGCGCGAAAGGCCGCGCGAACGCACACACGAGCACGGCATGGAGACCTTCCGCGTCGAAGTCGGCCATGCGCACGGGGTCAAGCCGAACAACCTCGTCGGCGCGATCGCCAACGAAGCCGGCCTCGATTCGAAACACATCGGCCGCATCGACATCCGCGACGATCACAGCCTGATCGACCTGCCCGAAGGCATGCCGCCGGAGTTACTCGCTCATCTCAAGAAGGTGTGGGTCGCCGGGCAGCGGCTGCGCATCAGTCGCGATGCGGGGAGGCTGGAACACGCCGATCCACACACGCATCGCGCGGGCAACAAGCTGCCGAAGAAGAAGCGCTTTTGATTTTTCGCCTGTCATTCCCGCGCAGCGGGAACCCAACGCCTTTGCTTCTAGCTCCAGCACACAACCCTATTTGCGCGTGCTTCACCGCGCTTCTTGACTAGCGCCTCGCCGGTTTTGAGCACCGCAAGCGACGCACCTGCGCCTAGGATTCGCTTTACCTGCGTTGGATTCGCGTTGCTCGCATTGAATGCAACGACTAAACCCATCTCCGCAAGAAAATCATCATCTTCACCAGCGAAATCATCGGGGCGTTGCGAAATCAACATCACCACAGCTCCCTTTGATCGGCCGAGACGGATCAAATTCGACAAACCAGGTAAGTTCTTATCGAGAATCTTGTGCGCTTCATCAATAACGCAGACCGAACGTAGCGTGCGGTTTCCATCCGAATCTGTTGGCGCATCTTTTTGCGAGTTGATATAGCGCTCCAGTGCATCGGTCAACAATGACACAACCGCAACCCGCACCAGTTCCGGCACGTTGGCAGGTAGCGAAATAATCCAAGATTTCGCGAAAAACTCTGCCGGTGAATGCTTCGGCGTGAACAACTCGAACCGGCAAAGATCAATGAGACTGGAAATCGCGCCGTCTTCCTTCGCTTGTTCGATGCTGTATTGGTTCTTCAGCGCATCACGAATGTTGGGCAACGTGCATGGCGTACAGGTCCTCAGTGCGAACTCCAACGCATCGCCAAGCCTGCGCTTCTGCTGGTCGCCGAACGGGCTGTCCTTGAGATTGCTCAAACTGTCCTTCAATCGTTGCGCCGTGGTAATGATCGTGTTGTTGCTTTTGTCGGTCAGCGCAAACACATCCAAAGGAATTGGCGCATCCAGCGGATTGATGACTGTCGCGTTGAATGCCTTGTCCAGCGCATTGTTCTTGTCATTCATGTCGCCCTTGAAATCGAAAGCAATCAGCGGCGTGTTCGGCGCTTGCTGCGCAAGCGACCGTAACACGAGTGCTGCCGTGCGCGTCTTGCCACTACCGACGCCGCCCATGAACGCAGAGTGCGGGCTGCCGCCAGGGGCGTTCAACGCCCAAGTGACGAGTTCGCCTGATGCCGCATCCTTGCCAATCTCACCAATCTGCAAGGTGATTGCACCAGCCACAAGCGTGAGGCCGCCATTCTCATCCGGACGAGTCGTGACTGACGAAGTCGCCGGCAACGCGGACTCAGCCAAGCGCCGCCAGAACTCGGACGCATCCTTGCCCACATCGCGCAGTTCGTCGGACAACATCTTCATGCCGCGTGCCCAATGCGCTGCGACCAACGCTTGAAGCTCGCGCATGGATTCCGGCGTAGCACCACGATGCTCAATCAGCAACGAAATCCATGCGGCCAAATCAGGACCAACACCGAACAACGTTTCGCCCTTGATGGCTTGTCCTGGCTCGCCATCTGCCTTTGGTGGCAGTTCGGACATGGCCAACGAACGTGCGATAGCTAGTCGTCCTGGAATGTTTTTTGCGCCAAAGCCCAAGGCGTCCTTGATCTCTAGGGTCAAAGCATCGGTTTCCGCCGTTGGGCGAAACCCGGTTCCAGCAATCGAATCAAGCACCAGAAAGTCGAAATTGGATTCGCTTTGCATCAGATCACCTGTCCCTCAAAATAGCCCTCTTCCGGCCAGCTACGGCCAATGCCGCCCTTGGTCTCATGACGAATGATGTAGGCCTTGGCAATCTTGGCTTGAATCGCTTCTAAGTAACGGTCAACCACTTCCGTATCAGTTGAGATCAGAATTACTTGACCTCGGCGGTTCGCCAGGTGTTTCAGCACATTCAAGCGATGCTGCTCATCCAACCTGCCAAGCGGTGTGTCCACCACCAACGGGAATTCGCGCCCTGAAACTGTAGCAACCGCAGAAAACAATGCTTGCGTGAAAATCTGCTTTTCACCAGCGGACAGATCACGCTCGCGTAGGTCATTGCCGCTTGGCGCAAGCAAGGCCACGGCACCATCGCCGTCGATTTCTACATGGTCGAGATAGTCGTTCTTGTGTGCCATGCTGCGGATGGCCTGCGTCATCTCATCAGCTACTTGCTGCGTCTGACCCGGCCACGCTTCATCCATCAGGCCGGTGATCATGTCCGCGACTTGATCCGCACGTGTTGCCAAGCGAGCGGGCTTTTCAGTTTGATCCAGATGCGCAGTCAAGCGGGCGAGCTCGCCGCGCTTGTTCTGGATGTCGGTGCCACGCGACTGTTTCAGATTGGATATCTCGCCGACGGAGCGATTCAACTCACCAATCTTCGAATTCAACTCGATCACACGTTCGCGCTTTCCGTCCAATATCGGCGCGCTGCCTTCCGTCTGGCGGATGGCGGAACTAGTTTCGCGCAACTTAGCGGAAATTTTGTTCATCGCGTCAAGCAGTTCATTGACCGTCTGAGCTGAGACCACCTCGGCCTTTTCCAGCCTGTCTAACACGCGCTGTAGCATTGGACCACGCGCATGCGGATGCCGATACGAATCGGCCACATCTTTGGGTGGCGGAAACCACAATCGCTCCAACGCTTTTTGCACAGCAGCGCGTACCGCCCGTTCCTGCTCATCGATCAATGGCGGCTTGACTTCTGAAAGTTGCTCGTCAAGCAAGCCAATGACTTGCGAAGTCCGTTCTTCGCGTTGCGAAGTCGTCGCTTGCCATTGCTCGCGCTTGTACTCCTGATCCAACCGCATGCTCACACGATCCCGCAACTTCTGCCCGCACAGAGCTAACGGCAAGTCCATTTCGGAAATGCCACGCAGCTTGTCTTCAGCCGTCCCATACTGCTTTTCGTAATCGGCCTTCTCCCGCGCCAGTTCCTCGAACTGCGCGCGCGTGCCGCTGCCATAGCCGGCCAACTCGCGCGTCAGAGCTTCGCGCTCCCGCTCATTACCGCTCAACTCAATTTCCAATTGCTCGCGCCTGCGATCCGCACTTTCCAATTCTTCGAGCATTCCCTGGATGGCCGAATCCAGCTTCGCAATGTTTTCTGTCGAGGCATCCTTCGGCAGTTGTGTGCGCTTGTTCGCCGCGTAATTCCTCAGGTCTTTGCCAAGTTGCTCCAGCCAATTCAACCCAAGCAAGCCCGAAATGCCTTGCCGCACTTGCTCGCCCATATCGCGCTCGGCATAAATCGACGCAGCCTCGCCATCAAATAAGAAGAAGCTGGCAAGCGAAGTTGGTAGGAACTTGCGCGAAATCCAATCTCGATACCAGCCATCCCAATCGGGTTCATTGCGCGGCGGATTCACCACGGCACGCGCCTTGCCTTCGAAGATTCGCAATTCTTCCGCGCCTTCCCCTTGCCGCAACTTGCCGGCATCGGTGAAGTACCACTTGCGCACGATTTCTATCGGCTCGCCGTTCTCATCAACGAACTTCAGCTCGATCGAACAAGAAGTCCGCCCTGCCGCCAATGCGCCGGAATACAGCGCTCGCTCGACAAAGCTGCTGAAATTCTGCGTCAACCGCTGCTCATCGCCAGCAACGCCTGCACGCAACACCAAGGGCAAGCCATCGCGCCCGAACAGACCGAACGCCAAAGCCTCGAACAAGGTGGTTTTGCCAAAGCCGTTCCTGCCGCCGATCAGGATGACGTTTGTTCGTGTACCCAGATCGGGAAACTCGAATGTAGCCGAAGTCAAGTCCAAAATCTGCTGTAAATTCTCTTCGCTTCGGCTGTCGCTTTTTTCTATAGATCGCTCTTCAAGTGGCGTGAGAGAGTCGGTGCGCGACTGAGGATTTTTTTGTCCTGTTCGGCTTTCC
>Ga0208826_1001482_pt1 | contig 19651 bp, 16 predicted proteins | sample AD_UKC115_MetaG_FD_184451 | JGI IMG/M metagenome (GOLD analysis project Ga0208826, IMG submission 184451) | Active sludge microbial communities of municipal wastewater-treating anaerobic digesters from Hong Kong - AD_UKC115_MetaG (SPAdes)... | ecosystem: Engineered > Bioreactor > Anaerobic >...
TCCAAATATATTATGACATATCTGGCGCTATGTTTTCAAGGTTCATCAATAAATTTTGGCCTCCACAGCTTGACTTTTTTCTGTGGAATTGGTATCAATTACCTACAACTGCATAAGGCATGATACATATATTTCTCCTTTTTCAAACCCTTCCTTAAGAAACTCGACTGTGTGTTTCCTATCATAAAAGTATCTTTCCCCAAGAACACAATTGCTTAGGCAACTAGCGCAGGCTTCCAGTTGAGTTTCATTGCCAATTATAAACTCCATAATCTCCCTCCACCACCAAAATATATTCTTTTAATTATATACTTTCCCCTTAAAATTTCCAATAGCTTTTATAAACTACTTTTCTTATGAATGTAAATGCAGCTGCCGATACTTAATCAGTTAAACCTTAAATTGTGTCGCTATCGACCGGAAGTATAAATGAAACTCTTTAGCATAAATAAAAGCCATAAACCGTCTCAGTCATCCAATATGGTTCATAGCTTCCTGTTTTTATAATTATATTTGTAGTCCTTCCCATCCACTTGTATTTATATCTGTAATTTGTGGCTGTAAAGTCTAGTAGTTATATGAACGTATGCTCAATTCGTATTTTACTCTTCAAATGCTCTTTCGAAATCTTGAACCAAATCATCAATATCTTCCAAGCCCGCTGATACACGAATAAGACTATCCTTTATACCAAGTCTTTCCCTCTCGTTCTTTGGAATAGCTGCATGAGACATCTTAACCGGATATGAAACAATAGTCTCAACTCCTCCAAGGCTTACTGCAACGGCTGCCATCTTAACCTTTTTCATAAATCTTCTGGCTGTTTCCTCATCTTTTGCCTCAAAGGAAAGAACTGCTCCAGATCCATCCGCCTGACCTTCGTTAATTTCCCTTCCGGGATGTTCTGAAAGCCCAGGATAGTAAACCTTGTTAACATTCGGATTCTTTACAAGCCATTCCGAAAGCTTCATAGCATTTTGTTGCTGGTAATCAAGCCTTACTTTTAGAGTTTTTACTCCTCTGAGTAGGAGCCAACTGTCCTGTGGACCTAATACTGCTCCAAAACCATTTTGAACTGCATAAACCCTCTTTGCCAAAAGCTCGTCTTTAACTACCACAAGGCCGGCAATAACGTCACTGTGTCCTCCTATGAACTTGGTTGCGCTATGTATTACAATATCACAGCCAAGCTCCAAAGGCCTTTGAAGATATGGGGACATAAATGTGTTGTCAATAAGAACAAGCAGATCATTATCTTTGGCAATTTTTACAGCCCCTTTGATATCTGTTATCTTCAACAAAGGATTTGATGGTGTTTCTAGAAATATGGCCTTGGTATTTTTCTTTATATTATTTTTTATGTTATCAAGATCCGAAGCATCTACAAATGTAACTTCGAGATTAAATCTCTGAAAAAATGTTGTTGCAATGCGGTAAGTACCGCCATAAACGTCCTCGCATACTATTATATGGTCTCCTGCTGAAAATATTGAAAGAGCCGATGATGTTGCTGCCATACCTGAGGCAAAAGCAAAACCTCTCTTGCCGCCTTCAAGAATGGCAATGGTCTCTTCCAAAGCCTTTCTTGTCGGATTTCCAGAACGGGAATAATCGTATTCCTGTGGAACAAAGATATCCTGTTGGTAGGTAGACACCTGATAAATAGGTATGCTTAATGCTCCGGTAGTTTTATCTGTTTCATGTCCATTGTGTATTAATTTTGAACCAAATTTCATAGTAACTTCCCCCTAGTGACCCATTGCCTGCTCTAAGTCGTTTATTATATCTTCTGCATTCTCAATTCCTACTGAAAGTCTCAACAGCTTTTCATTGACCCCAATTCTATCCCGTATTTCCTTTGGTATTGCAGAATGGGTTTGAACTATTGGGTAAGTTATCAAGGTTTCAACTCCACCCAGGCTTTCTGCAAACGTTATAAGTTCTACTCTTTCCAATATTCTCTCAACCAAAGCCTCATCTTTTACAGTAAAGGATAACATAGCACCAAAACCTGTTGACTGTTTTTTATTAATTTCATAGCCCTCATGCTCGGGGAGGCCAACGTAGTATACTTTTTCAACCTTTTCGTTATTTTTTAGCCATCCAGCAACTGCTATCGCGTTTTCCTGCTGCTTTAAAAGCCGAACACTAAGAGTTTTAATGCCTCGAAGTATCAACCAACTGTCAAATGGCGACAAAACAGCTCCCACAGATTTTTGTATCAACTTTATCCTGTCAGCAAGATCACTGTCATTTACCACAATAAACCCTGCCAGTGTATCGTTATGTCCACCTAAATACTTTGTAGCACTATGGACAACAATATCCGCCCCAAGCTCTAAAGGCTTTTGAAATAGTGGAGTAAGAAAGGTATTGTCTACTATGGTAAGAATATTGCTTTTATGAGCTAACTCAGCAATAAGCCTTATATCCCCAACCTTCATAGTAGGATTTGAAGGGGTCTCAATAAATATTGCCGCAGTATTTCCCTTAATAGAAGCTTCAATTTTCTTTATTTCACTTGCATCAACATAAGTAAACTCGATACCGTATTTTTTGTATACTTCCTCAAATAGTCTGTACGTACCACCGTAAAGGTCGTCCGACACCACTATGTGCTGACCAGGTGAAAATAAGTTCAACACTGTGGAAACTGCAGCCATACCGCTGGAAAATGCAAAAGCAAAACTTCCATTTTCAAGATATGCCAAAGTATTCTCAACTTCTTCCCTTGTCGGATTTTGAAGCCTTGAATAATCATAACCTGTTGTTTGATTTAAACCTGGATGCCTGAATGTTGCACTCTGGTATATAGGAAAACTTACCGCTCCTGTTAAAGGATCATAACATTTCCCCCCATGCACAACCTTTGTATCAATGCTTAATTTCTTCTCATTCCCATCGAAAACCACCATCCCTGTCCCCTTTATCGATAATATATTTATAAAATAGTTATTTTTTAAGTCATATATTCGTTATATTTTTATTCGCAACATATCATATATTTTTAGTCGTGTTTCAATCAAAAACAACATATTCCTCTTTGGAATAAACAAGTCCGAAAGTCGGACTATAATCAAATCATATTTTCAGCATTACTAAATATAAAACATAAGTGGTAAATTCCCACTTCTTTTATTGTACTCATTCACAATATCTTCAATTGTAATTGAATCTACAACAGCATTTATGCTCTCATTAATCTTATCCCACAAAGTTTCCTTAAGACAACGCTGAAGACTGGAAGAATCACTATCACCAATCTCTGAATTTTCATCAATAATAGATAAACTTCCTTCCAGAGCTCTAAGGACAGTCCCTATTGTTATTTCAGAGGGCTTGGCAGCAAGAGTATATCCACCCTGTGCTCCTTTTACACTCTTTACAAGTCCAGCTTTCCTTAACGTGGAAAACATTTGCTCCAGATAATTTTCAGATATACCCTGCCTTTGTGCTACGCTGTAAAGTGCCACATGATCTCCTGCTGAATTGATTGCCAGATCTATAATAGCTCTTAAACCATATCTGCCTTTTGTAGAAATTTTCATTAGTTACACCTCGTTAATACCAAGTTATCCTATATGTTTTATACTACTACATATACTCAAATTTGTCAATAACCCTATTTTATTTTGTTAATACTTGTAGCTAAAAAGATCTAAAACTAAATTTAACGATGTTTCCATCCAAATTAGTTCAGGCTCTTCAAGTAATAATATGCAAGTATAGTCTTTATATCCAGGTTTTTGCCTTGTGAAATATCTTGTCCAAGCTTATCTATATCCATCCAGAGAACTTCATATACATCCTCATCTTCTACTCGGCCCAACTTCACCAAAGCTTTTTTAACATTAATAAGGTATAACTTCATAAGACTATTGCTAAAACCGACCATTGGCTTATATGATAAAATAGGTTTCACCTCTCCCGGTTTTATCCTGAGACCGGTCTCTTCATATATTTCCCTGACGATTGATGATATCTCATCCTCTCCATTTATATCCAGGCATCCTGCGGGTATTTCCAGTGTTTCTTCCATAAGCGCAGGCCTGAACTGCTTAACAAGCAGCAGTTCATAATATTCATTTACAACAACTGCTGCAACGGCATCATAATCTTGCAAAATATCATAGGTCTTTTCTCCAACTTTTCGTTTAAATACCTTTAACCATCCGTCATACACTTTTTTATCTTCCATAATAACACCCTTAAGCTACATTTTGATTATTCTTTAAGTCATATCCAAAACCGTCTTTGATTTAAAGCAATTTTTTGCGCCTCATATATTAGTATTTATATTCGTATACTAGGGTTACCAAGAAAATTCGCTTTGCTCATGAATTTTCTTGTTGGCTAGGAAACCCTATGGTTCCCTTCGACGGATGCTTCTCATCCCGGGTTGCATGGGCGAGCAGTGCAGCGTAGCGGAACGACCAGCCCTCCTTAAACCGGGAAAGGGGAATCCCCTTTCCAAACCCCAGTATAGGAATTTACAAAAGTAGGATTTTTATAAATTCCTATACTTGAATAAAAAAGTCAGCTTCGCCTATTTAAAGCCAGGGTATTTCTCTGAAGTAAACAGCCTTTAGGTAGACTTTTTTGATGCCGGAAAGTAATACACTTACTCTTAGGCATTATAAAACTTCGGGATATCTATTCCCTCCGTTTTTGCCTCTCTCACATTGTTAGAAAGAGGCGAAACTAAAAGGATGTTACTTCTTCTAATATCAAAGTTTACATTAATCCTGGAACAGCTGTGTCGAAAGATATCTTTCTCCTGTATCAGGAATTATAACAACAATGTTTTTACCCTTGTTTTCCGGTCTTTTTGCAATTTGTGCAGCTGCATACACCGCAGCTCCGGAGGATATTCCAACCAGCAGGCCTTCTGTTGAAGCCAGCTTTCTTGCTGTTTCAAAAGCTTCTTCATTTTTTACTTTGAACACTTCATCTACAATCTTTAAATTGAGAACTTCAGGCACAAAGCCTGCTCCCAAGCCCTGAATTTTATGCGGACCTTTATTACCACCTGACAACACTGGTGAATCAAAGGGTTCTACCGCAACCACCTTTAAGTCCGGCTTTCTTTTCTTAATTACTTCTCCTACTCCTGTTATGGTACCACCAGTGCCGACACCGGCTATAAATATATCGATAGCTCCATCAGTATCTCTCCATATCTCCTCAGCTGTTGTCCTTCTGTGGATTTCAGGGTTTGCAGGATTCTTAAACTGGTCTGGTATATAAGAATTCGGTGTCTGTGCTGCTAATTCTTCCGCCTTTTTTATTGCCCCTGCCATGCCTTCAGCGCCCGGAGTGAGAACCAGTTCTGCTCCTAATGCCTTTAGCAGATTTCTTCTTTCAACACTAAAAGAATCAGGCAGAGTAATTATAAGCTTATATCCCTTTGCAGCTGCGACAAATGCAAGTCCAACTCCGGTATTTCCGCTTGTAGGCTCAATAATAACTGTATCTTTGTTGATTAAGCCCTTTTCTTCAGCATCCTTTATCATTGCATAACCAATTCTATCTTTAACACTCGATGCAGGATTAAAGTATTCAAGCTTTGCTATAATCTTTGCTCCAAGATTGTTTTCCTTGCTATAATTATTTAATTCCAACAATGGCGTATTACCAATAAGGTCAGTTAGATTTTTTGCAATTTTGGACATTTTATCGCCTCCGTCATCAATTACTCCTAGTACTATTGAACATCCTATGATTTTTACTAATATGATTTATACCATTTTAATCCTGTGAGAACAATAAGTCAATATATTTAACGAACATTTTTCAATTATTCCAATAAGTTTAGTTGGACTTTGTAGGTTATCGCTCTAATCTCATTCCCAAGCAATATATTCCCCCAAGGTATGAATGATGAATCACTTACGCTTTTGCGGAACACCCTTGCGAAACATGCGTGTTGTAGCAAAGTTATAGCAGAAGGTATTATTTATCATGCCCAAATATAGAATATTCATACAACTTAAGAACTCAACATTACCACTTACAGTATTTTGAAGCTCTGGTTGCTTACAAGTTAGGAGTACTTATCACAAATAGTACTCTATATTTTTATTTATCTTAAGTTCAAACTCCTCGAACACCCTATCCCGGATTTTCAAAAACTCAACTCCGGTTCGATTCCTCTTTCTTTCCAGTGGTACCTCAATAACACTTTTTACCTTTCCCGGAGAAGGTGTCATGACCACAATCCTGTCAGCTAAAGAAAATTTAAATCCATTCCTCCGCAATAAGCATAAGATTTATGATACTATTGCTCCTCAAACGCATAATTTTTCATATATGTTTTGTCGTGTTTAACACAAAAAAGTAGGTGTTTACTATATCCCTTTTATTTTGCATTTAATCTCATATTGCACCAGTTCAGTTATTGTAGGATTTTTACCGCATAATGGGCATTGCTCTCTTCTACTCCATTTTACCTCTCTGAAGTTGGTTGTAAGTGCATCAAAAGTTAGAATTCTTCCTGAAACAGTCTCTCCAAGCCCTAAAACAACTTTAACAGCTTCAAGTGCCTGTACAGACCCCACAATTCCTGTTACCATCCCCAAAATTCCTGTATCACTGCATGTAGGTAGGACACCATCCTCTGGAGGTACAGGATATAAACACCTGTAGCAAGGCGTTTTCCCCGGAATAATAGTCATAAGTATTCCATCATATCCTGTGGCAGCACCTTCAATAATAGGCTTGCCCAAAAAGTAACAGCAATCGCTGAGCAAATACCTGATTGAAAAATTGTCTGTAGCATCGATTACTACATCATAACCTGCGATAATATCCTCAACATTATCTATATCAATTCTGGTATAATGTTTTATTACTGATATATCAGGATTAAGTTTCAGAATTTTTTCAAATGCCAAATCTACCTTTCTTTTGCCTAAATCCTCAGAAGAGTACAATATTTGTCTGTTTAAATTAGATAGGGTAACTGTATCAAAATCTGCGATACCGATTGTACCAACACCTACAGCAGCAAGATAATAAAGCACCGGCGAACCCAGTCCCCCAGCACCAACAACTAATATTTTGGATTTTTTCAACTTTTCCTGACCTTCATAACCAATACCGTCAAGTATAATTTGTTTTGAGTACCTTAAAGTATCCTTTTGATCCAAGCCCAAACCATCCTTTATAGAACCTTCCAAAGACTATCACCTCATTAGTATTTTCTAAGCAACCATTAAGGAATATGTTCCTGCTTTGAATAACGAAAAACTTTCCTAATTAATTTGATTCAGATCAAACGATGTTTCTTGATATACATAATAATTGAGCCAGTTCGAACAAAGCAGGTTGCCATGTATTTTTATCGGCAAATTTTGTCCCCCCTACACAAGTCTTCATATACATTTTTTTCAATAGTTTTATTCGTGTTATTATAGCATATTCGGTAAGTATAAGTAAATTGTATAAAGTATATTTCAATTCAAGACCTGCTTTGAGCTCCTTTGCAAAAGCTTGTATTTCTTTGATTCAAACAAATAAGATAAACATGCCATAAATTCAGTTCACCAGATGGCGAATTAGCTGCATCTTTAAGGTATCTAAGTCAAAGATTCAGCATGCCAACAAATGAAGCAAAAGCAATACTCAACGACATAGGAACTGAAGAAATGGCTCACCTTGAAATCATAGGCTCCATAGTTCACCAACTTACAAAAGGTGTTCCTGCAAAGGTACTCGAGAAAGAAGGTCTTGGAGCATATTACTCCGATCATGATCATGCTGTTTATCCTGTAAGTGCATCCGGTGTGCCATTTACAGCTGCATATATCCAATCAAAAGGTGATCCTATTGCCGATCTGCATGAAGATCTGGCTGCAGAACAAAAAGCTAGAGCTACTTACGAGAATCTGATAAATTTATGCGATGATCCTGATGTAATTGATCCTTTGAGGTTCTTGAGGGAAAGAGAAGTTGTCCATTTCCAGAGATTTGGCGAAGCCTTGAGGATTGTTCAAGATAAATTGGCTGATAAGAAATTCTATATTACCAAACCTGTTAATAAGGCATAAATGTAGCAATAGCAATAAATATTTTTTATTTGAGACTGTAATTAGGTTTGTGTGAAAGACAGCATACTTTAATTATGGTCTTTTACATAGAAATGAAATAACCTCAGTTTAATGGTAATAACATAATTTTTATCTACAAAGCATAGATTATTTTCTACAATTTCTTAAAACCATCCGCTTCAATTGTTTCAATTTGAGTACTAATATTGATTTTTTATCTAAATTGGTATCTTTGTCAGTTCTTTAATTTTTTCTTTATCCCAAAACTCATTTTCCCAGAAAAAGTATTCTGTCTTTCTTTTCTTAAATATTCTAAATGGCTCATTAGAATTATCATAAATATGGCAAACATCACATATCTCTATCAATTCTGGTACTAAATACAGTGCTTTAGCATAACGACTAAAAATTTTTTCAATTGGCACATCGTGCCCACCTGATTCTTTTCTTGTTTTAACACGTAATACATTAATATTTGCATCTGCGGTCAGAACGTAGATACATCTGATAAAAAAACCTTCTTGTTTTGATTTCTTAAGAAGTTTCAAATTTCTATCCGTAGATAACACTGTTTCAAAAGTAAAGCTCTTGTGCTCATTAACAAACTTAATACGCATTTTCTCTGCTATCTGGGCTGCATCAATATCAGAACATAAGTTAACCCGCTTAATGTCATCAGCATTCACATATGGTTCAATTATCTTTGCCATTTTTGCAATAGTACTTTTTCCGCTACCATTAGGTCCTGCAAACACAATAATTTCAGGCTTATTATGCATACTCTCTTCTCCCATCCGGATATTCAAGATAAGGGACTTTCTTTTCCATATCGTATTTGGCAATCGGTAAGCCTTTTATTTTTTTTATCTCATTATCTATGCGAACTGCTTCCTTAAATCTTTTTGTTAATTCTTCATCTGATACTCCACAGGTAGAATCCAATTCATTTAACTCTTCCATCAAAACACCTCCAATAACACTATACTATCTAATAACAGTATACAATAAATTTGAATATATGCCAACCGTACACCTTGATAACTTCAATAAAGATTAAACATACTCTATATGGTTATCTTCACACCACTCTACAGCAATTTTCCTAAAAGCCTCTTCTTTAAATTTATACCAACTATCCTCAATATTTAACCTTTGGATAGTATCTTTAAATTTTCTGAAAGCTCCACGCCCATGTATAGCATTTCTTAAAGCATCACTCTTTCGTGAATCTGAAACATAATCACAAAACTCCTCCATAATACTATATTCATCAATGTCAAATTTACTCGGAAGCTCAACATAATTTTCCCAGTTCACAATTACATCAAGAGCTTCTTTTAATTCATCCTGCTGCCATTGTGGATAATCTGAAAAATCCTCATCTTCCTCTGAATCTTCAGCAATACCCAGCACCTCATCACTTAGAGAAACTATAGTTCCGGTTTCTTTATTCAAAAACACCTTGTACTCGTCTGACATTGTATCCATTTGATCAATAATATCTTTTAGTTTTACAGGTTTCATATTTTGTCCTCCTCATTCTACTAAAAACCTTTTGAGCTGTTAATCTAATCACGTAAATAATTCTCTCAAATCATCTTCCCAAAGCTTATCAATATCATTTTCACCTGGTTTTATTATGCTTTCTATCAAATCCCTTTTCCTATCCTGAAGTTTTGCAATTTTCTCTTCGATTGTTCCCTTTGTCAGAAGTTTATACACCTGAACAACATTTTTCTGCCCCATTCTATGTGCTCTGTCACTTGCTTGATCTTCTACTGCCGGATTCCACCATGGATCAAAGTGAATTATTATATCAGCTTTTGTTAAATTCAGTCCTGTTCCTCCAGCCTTTAAGGATATTAAAAATACGGACTCACGGTCACTGTTGAAATTATCAATTTCCATCATTCTCTCTTCTGGTTTCATTGTGCCATCCAAATAGTAATAATTTATGTTGTTATTCTCCAGTTCATTTCGTATTATTTTAAGCATCTTTGTAAATTGTGAAAATACTAATATGCTATGGCCTGAATCTATTGACTGTATTATTAAATCCATTGCCAGTTCCAACTTTCCACTGCCTCCATCATAGTCGTCCAAGAAGGTTGCAGGGTGTGCACAAATCTGTCTTAAGCGGGTCAAAGCTGCAAGAATTTCGATATGGTTTTTCTCAAGTCCGAATTCTTCAATTTTAGGAATTAGTTCTTCTCTAAAACTTTTGTAATATACTGCATATATTTTCTTTTGTTCTTCCTTCATTTCTGTAAAATAATTTGTCTCAATTTTTTCAGGCAGTTCTCTTAAAACCTCTCTTTTTAAGCGTCTTAAAATAAATGGTTTTATAAGTCTTGATAACTGATCGGCTTTATCTTTATTTTGGCCTTTTACAACAGGCTCTCCAAAATCAGCAGCAAAGCTGTTTTTATCCTTTAGAAAGCCTGGCATCACAAAATCAAAAATTGACCAGAGTTCAGTCAAATTATTTTCTATAGGAGTTCCGGTTATAGCAAAACAACATCCAGCTCTTAGACTCTTAACACTATTTGCATTTAAAGTCAAGGGATTTTTTATGTTCTGTGCTTCATCTACAAAAACATAGGAAAACCTCATCTTTTTATAAGCTTCAATATCGTTTCTTAAGGCTCCATAGGAAGTTACAATCATATCATAAGCATTCGAAGCCGCAATAAGACTGGTTCTTCTTTCCTTTACTCCCGTAATTACAAGCACTTTTAGCTGGGGTGCGAACTTCTCAGCCTCTATTTTCCAATTATAAATAATTGAAGAGGGTGCTACTACAAGACATAGCAGCTTCCTGTCATTTTGGGAAAGTATAAATGCCAATACCTGAAGGGTTTTTCCAAGTCCCATATCGTCGGCCAATATTCCACCAAAAGAATACTTTGCCATGCTTTTAAGCCATTTCACCCCATCTTTTTGGTAACTCCTAAGTACACCATTTAATTGTTCTTCAAATATTAGCTCAGTCTCCATAGGCTTTGATACTTTATCCATTAAATCACTAAGACGCTTGTCTATCTCTACATTGTCAAAACCCTTTTCTTTAAGATAGTTTTCTATGTACAAACATTTATTTAAGGGTATTTCAAAAAGTCCATTTTTAATGCTTTTTGTATCTATATTCATATTACTTAGAAAATCAATGAATTTCTCACTTTCCACACTGCTTAAGTTTACGATCGAACCATTTTTTAACTTGTAATACTTTTTCTTATTGTTTATTGCCTCTAAAAGCTCCGCCAGTTCCTCATCACTTATATTTTCAAGGTTGATATTCATATATATTAACGATTCATCCAAGGACAAAGAAAGCCCCATACTGCCAAGATTTTTTACATGCAATTTTTTGAAGTCCTCTGAATAATAAACTTCCGAAGTTTTCTTCAACTCTGTCAGCTTGTCTGTCAGCAAAAACATGATTTTTTCCGTATCATCCAATAGAAAAAGCCTTCCGTATTCACGGAATCCCAATAACTTAATCAAGGAAAGGATCTCACTTTCCCTGTCAAATTCTCTAAAACTCTTGTCCGATCCGGTATCATCGAGCGGATTTATTGCTTTGTCAGCATAATTAAACTCCAACTTTGAAACAATCCCCTTAGGCGATAAATCAAAATAAGCTCTTGATAAAAGACTTGCTGCGTTGATTTCCCTTTCTACATCTTTGTCTATCGAAATATTGAGTACTTCTTTATATTTTTCAATAAAATTCTTATGAAACTGTTTTTTGTCTTTCTCACCAACTCTGAAAAATACAATATTTTCGCTATTTTTGAAGCTAAAGAGATTACTTATTACATTTCTTTTATCATCAGTTAGTTTAACAATAATGCCCTTTTCATAAAAGGCAATATATCTAAAATCCAAAGTCAGTGGATAAAAATCTCCATACTCGGAATAATCCATAACCAAAAGGTTATAGCCATCTTTATTTTCAACACTTGTCCTTAAGTGCACTTCATTTTCAAATTGCACTTTGACAGATTGTTTGTTAAAGTAAAGGCTTCCTGTGTCATTCCAAACTGTATCAAGAAAATAACCACATTCGGCTTCACCTAAAATAATTTCAGCTTCATTAAGTTCCGAGCTCTTATAATCATAACCTTGTGGTTTATTCTCTCTTGTCCTCTTTATATAATTAAAAAACTCAAGAACTTTTGTGTCAGTTTTGCTAAAACACATTTTTAACGGTTCGAATATAAAGTTTTTACTCAAATAATATGAAGTTCCATTTTCAAAGCATTTAAGGAAGCGTCCAATTTCGCTGATCTTATACATTTTATCAAAGCCAGCATATACCCCAATTTTTATTGAATTGTCTTCCTTAAAAAATTCCAGTACAAGCTCTAATTTTACTGGAATTTTCCCATAATTAGCATCAAAGCCGCTTAAAAACGTTGTTTCGGCAAAATCAACCAATGTATCTTTTGTTTCAATTTCGCTTTCCTTCCAGGTCAAAATATCACTTCCTAATTAACTAATTCAAACCTTGATTTATCTTCTATTTTAAACATGGATACCGAAAGGATTTCATCCTCTTGAATTTCAATATCCTTCTTAATCGTCTTAAGTTCTATATACTCTTCTTCCCTTCCTATTTCCTTCTCTATGTTTACAGAATAAATCAGATTGAATCTATCAAAAATTGTATGCTCTTTCAAGTCAGAAAGGCAAATCATCTGTGTATTATATTTTTTTGAAATCTCAAAAAGAGGCTTTAAAAGATGCTCTGATGTAATAGGGCCAAAAGGGTTGTCCATAATCAGCACCTTGCTTTCCATATTTGAACTGAGCAGATTTTCTCCTCTCATGTAAGTGAGCAGGGATATGAATACTACAAAGGCACTTACAAACAACTCGCCTCCTGAGTTCTCTTCTATAACCTCTTTCCAACTTTTCTTTTTCAATCTGTTAGGTTCAATTTTAATTAAGGTTATTCCGATTTTGTTTATTGAAACCAGCCTGTCAAAAAGGTCAAACGTACTAATTTCATTCGACAGAATATTATCAAGAGATTTCCCCTGCTTATATATGCTCACGCAGTTTCTTATGGTGTTTTTCAAGTACTCCTTAAGTGAAATGCTTTCCAGATTTTCCTTTAGAGGCAAGTCAATTATAAGCATTTTACACCTTTTACCATCTACATCAATTGTTGAGTTCCTGTCTATACTGTTCATTTCATCGTAAACATTCATAAGATAACTTACCGTATTATCAATTATGCAGATTTCCATATTGTCAATCTTTTTAATATCTACTGAGTGCTGTTCAAGTTTTCTGTCAATTTGCAGGTATACCCTGTCAAGTGCATTCATTGCGTGCACAGGCTGATATTTTTTATCACCATCGAGAATGGAGCTAAAAAGGCTTCTAAACATCTCAGCCTTAACAATAAATTCACTTTCAACTTCAGAGTATATATCAGTCAGCGAATTCCTCTTTAAGTTCGATAGCTCTACCAATTCCTTATGCTCTTTTACAAGCTTCAATACATGTTCGTTTATATCACTTTCTATAGCCTGTATATTAACAGCAAGCGGTGCATATATAGAGTACTCTTCAAGGACAAACCTTACCCTCTGTAAATTGTTTTCCTGAGCTTTCATGCGTGATAACTGTTTTTCAAAATCCTTCTGCTTAATTCTCAAGCTATTTTTCTCAGCTTCAAATTCCAAATCCCTAACGTTTTCCCTTTGCTTAGGCTCATCATAGCCACACTTGTCCGAAATACTTTTCTTCATGTGACGTAAATCGGAATTTCTTTCTGCAATTTTAAATTGTATACTGTTTTTATTCTCAGTAAGCTCACTTAAAACACCGTTTATTTTAGTCTGTTCTCCGTTTATACTATCAAATTCGAATTGGCTGTATTCCATTCCCATGTAAAGGCTTTCTTCCAAACCAAAGAAATCTATCCTTTTTTCTTTTTCATTCCGGTCTTTCTTATAGTCCTCCAAAATATCTCTTATCGCCTGAATTCTGATCCCAATCTGCGAAGTATACGAGGTTAGTTTTGATTCAAGCTGCTCTATTTCTTCATCTATATACTTACCTTGTAATACATCCTTGTATTTTTGGTAATTGTTCCTTAATCTCTCTAAAGCTGTAGATATATTAGTGATTTTTAAGTTATGAACATTTATACTTTCCCTGGTATCAACAATTTTTTTATCCAGAGCTTCCATTTCCGTTCTTTTAAGCTTCAAAGCCTCTTCCTTTTGTTTTTTCTCCTTAAAATCAACAGCATATCCTTCACATCTAGCAAAGAAACCATAAATTTCTTCCCTTTTTCTCAAAAATCTGTTTTCACGATCTAAAAGCCCAGACTTTGATGCTGTTTCATCCTTATCATTGTTTTTTATCAAAACTATTTCAGCTTCTATTTCTCTTTTCTTAAATATATTCTCTTCCATATCCTTTGATACTTGGCTTAGTTCCTCAGACATGTTATTGATACCATCAAATGCATAGTCAAATTCCTCAACCGTAAATATTTGGAGTTCAACATTTTTCAAAGCTTCCTGAGCTGTTTTGATGATCTCATTGTTTTTGAAAATTTTATCGGTTATATCCTCACAAATTTCCTTAAGGTAATTTTTATTCAATATCCTGTCATCAAAAGCAATAAGAAAATCAATGTTACCAAAGGAGTGAACACTGTTTCTTGACTTTATTTCAATAGCACTTTCAAGCTTCTCTCTTTCGATAATAGGAACAATGGGAGATATAGCTCCCTTAAATTCCATTTCTCTGATACACTCCATATCCTTTTGTGATACTATGAGCGAATATGGGAGAAATGGGTTGGATCTTACCAGTTTAAGCTTTGAGTTTTTATTTTCCTGCAAGCTTTTCAGCCATTCATATCCAAACTCAACCAGAATATTATTATCTTCCAGCATTTGTTTAAGGTCTTCAGACAACTCAAAAGCCTTTCCTGATTCGTATATTTTGTATTGCTTCCCGAGAATTGAATTCTCAAGATTCTTGTCATTAATAAGCTTACTGAACTTTTCCTTATCTGAATTTAAAGGAATCAACAGTTTTTCCTTATTGTATAGAAAATCCTCACTTAATTGATAAGACTTAATTATTTTAAGAATTGCGTTTTTTTCATCCTCAAATTTATGGTATTTGGTTTCAAGTTTATTTTTTTCAATAACCAATGCAGGGTATTTGTCCAATAACGCTTTTAATTGTCTTTCCAACTTATCGAGCTTGCTCTGATTTTCAACCTGCCTGCTATTTAAGTAGAGTTTACTCTTTTCAATTTCCTCTTCTTCTTCGTTGAGCAGAGCTTTAATGGAATCCATGATCTCCCCATCCAACTCATGTGTACTGGTATTTTTTACAGGCAAAAAATCCGGATATGCCATTTTCAGTGCCTTTTCCGACTCTTCAAATACAGCAATTCTGCCTCTTATAGAGATGATTTGATCATTAATTTTTGAAATATCTCCGTTAATTTTTTCGTAGTGATCGAGACTCTTTGAAAGGTTATTGTTTTCATCTGCAAGATATCTTTTTTCGCTGTCAATCGTTTTTTCCAGGTCAAAAATCTTTTCTTTGTACTTTTCTTTCAAAGAATACTCTAGGTCGTTAATAATGCTTTTGATATCTTCCTGTTGAAGACTTTCCTTGTGGAGCTCGGTCTCATATTTTGCAATTTTTGAATTAAGGTTTTTAACTTCCTCCTTTAGCTTTGAACAGGAGAGCAAATTTTTTCTGTATTCAAGTTTTGAATTTTCCGATTTTAGTTCATCCACCTTATTTTCAGTTTCCAAAAGACTCTGCCTTAATTGTTCCAAAACATCAGAAACCTGATAATATTCTACAGATAACCTCTCATATTCCAGTTCCTTTATATTGTTTTCCAAAGCTGTAATATTTCTTACTATTTCTTCTTTCTCTCTATCAATGGATTTTATTTTATCGTTCACAAACAAAAAGCAATTGCCAAGCTCTTTTTTATTTTCCTCACTGTGAGACAGCACATCTTTATACTCATCAAGGCTCTCATATAGCACCTTTGACTTCCTTTTGAAGTCTTCAAAGATTTCTCTTTCCCTAATCATATCTTCATTTTTTACAAGCTGTTCTGTGTGATTTTTTATTAGTTCTTTTATGTTTTCAACAAAATTACCATTTTTATTCAATTGTTCTTCTATTGTAGGAATAAACCACTTTTTAATCAATGAACCAGTAGTCTTGCAATCATTGAAAAACGAATTGAGCCCCGCTTCAGATTCGTTTATTTTTACCATGAGGTTTTTCCATTCGAGCTGATTTATTTTATAAGTTTTAAGCCTTCTTGCATATTCTTTTTTGTCGTCAGCCAGATCCCATCTAAATAGCCATACAGCCTTTCCTTCCTTCTCAGCCGCTGACAAATTTTTTAAAACTCTGTCAAAATCAATTAATTTTACTATTCCCTTATCTTCTTCCAAAAGTTCAATGTTTTTTATGTCAAAACTACTTTCACCTTCATACTCAGTAATAAAAGTTACTACTTTTATGCTTTCGCTTTCATCCTCAATATTCTTGCTAAGTACTCTCTTAATACCTATACCTGTCATAACTCTTTTTGAACTGTCATCTAAAATCCACTCTATCATAACATAGACAGGACCTTTGGCATTTTTAAAATAGCCTTTGAAGTTCCTGTCTTTCAGTTTCTGCTTTGGAATTATCGGCTGCATCATCATCTGAACTAGTACCGTCTTTCCTCCGCCATTTTGTAAGTTTAAAAGGGTGTCTTCACCATTATAAAAATCAAAAGTCTGATCATAAATATGTCTATTGTCATTATATGTAAAATTTACAAACCGTATTTTCCCTATCTTTGCCATAATCTGCTCCTTATTTAGGGATAATAAAAAAATAACTTTCCGTTTAAACATTGTGAAAAGACCATCAAATCAAATTTTTTCATTATCCAAAGTCGTAACTTGATTTTTAATCATACCTTAATATCCCAGTAGCTTATTTATCATTTCCAAACGGTTTCCGTCCAAAAAGCTGTATGTCATCAGATGAGTAAGCTTGTTTGAAGGCCTGATATCCTCTTCAACAGTATCGTAAACCAGAAGCTTGTGTTTTTCAAGAAAAGCACATACGCTCCTTATATACCCGTATTTTGTTTTTCTTTTTCCCTGCTCATCAATCTGCAGTGCATTCCAGTGCTCATACATGGCTGTAATATTAAACTTTGCCTCTTCCTGTTCCCTGTCGATATTCTTTTTGGAATTTGCATACTCAAGCCTTGAGGTAATAACCTCTTCTAGCCCGGATATTCTAATAAAATCCCTTGACTTTACATAGCTTCCTTTCCCGCTGAAAAATACCAATATAATCGTAATTATAATGTATTGAGCCAAATAAAAATCAATCTTACGTGCATCATAGCTGATAATTTTCTGAAGATCCATTTCCTTTATGCCAAGGATGTCATTTTCTTCATTTGGAATAAGATATATTACCTGATTAAACTTCTCAATTGTTACATTGCTTTCTCTAGCCATTATTTCTAACACAGCCCTAACTTCACTATCGGAATAATCGAGATAAAGCTCTTTGTTGTTATCAAAAGTAAGCTCTCCGTCCTTTAGCAAAAAATAATATATCCTCATCGCTTTTTCAAGATTCATCTCATTCAATGCTGGTTCACCTCTATTTTAAACAATATATCAGGACAATTAAGCCCTACCACTTTCTCAGTGCTAAATAACCCGTCAAAATCCTCTTCCAAAGGTTTTTCCGCTATAAAGACCTTTTTATTCCTGGACAGAAGGATTTTTAAACCATCTATACTATTGTAGCTTTTATCCCTGTTTAGAAGTTCAAGAACACAGTATTTTATGTCAAAAACTTCTGAAGGATTAAACACAGTTTTATTTCTCTGACCTTTTATGGTTTTAAAATCTACTTCCTTAATATTGCAAAGCTGAAGCAGAACATTTGTCAATATCTTTAAATCCGGTACAAACTTCACATACTCATGACTCAATTGATTTACCAGTGTTGAGAGCAGTATCTCTTTTTCTGAATTTTCCAATGCCTGCTTGCAGATAATTTCAAATATGTCGATATATTTGATGTTAATATCACGGATTCTAATATCCCTCTCACTCTCAAACCTGTTGAAGTATCTCTCATTCATCAGAATATTGCTGCCTTCGCTGTAAGTTTCCCCCATAGCAATTCTTTGCTCACCTAGAGCCATTTTTATATTGAAAAATTTGTTTGTATCCGGCATAAAAAGCGGCCTTAAAACTTTTATAAGAGGGTATGACAAATCAGGATTTTCTTCCAACTTCTTCATAATAACATCTTCAATATTTATCCTGTTCTCAAAACCTATATAAAGAATGTTATCAACAGCTTCATTGTAGATTTTTTGAAGCTGCTGCTGCTTTAAGAGGAGATTAGACTGTTCATTGATAATAAATTTAAGCCTGTTTTTTATATATGAAATATCTTCAATTTCTTTTGTTAGAGCCTCTTTTTGAATACCATTATTATTACTCTCGATAATTGAGTTTTCCACTCTGCCTATCAGTTCATAAAGGTTATCATAACCTTCTTTTTGTTCATCTATTGAAGAAAAAGTACTGTTATAAATTCTTTCATACTCCTCAATTCCAGCACTCCCGATATCTTCCTTAACTCTTTTGATAAAGTAGTTTATTCTTTGAATTTGGGTCTTGCCTATATTAAACAAACTGTCTGCGTTGTTTCTTGCTGCATTGAAATTTCTTTTTTTGATGGAAAGGTTAAGTTTAAACTGCTCTATGGAAACCTTTAAAGCATCTTCTATTTCCAGAGTATTAAACATAAACTTATACCCTTGAGGTGTCATATAATATGTATATACATTATCATTGCCAACTGAAATTCTTTTATCATCTATCAATTTTACATTTATTTTTTCTTCTCTATTTGCCTCGAAATTGTAGGTGGAAAAATAGTGTGGAATCCCACTGTTCTGTAGGCAATCCTTTATAATATAATCCACTATACCCAAGTACTCTTCATCAGGTATATTCTTTTTTAAAAATTCAGCATCAAGTCTTCTTATAAAGTTAGCCACATCATTTTTCGTGCAGGCTTCTTCAACCAAAGATTTCTCCATTATAAAGCACAAAACAAGCATAACCAGATTTATTGTCTCTGATGCTTCAAATCCAAACTCCCGAAGCTTAGTCTTTCTGGCAACCCTTGTAGTTATAAAATCAACTATTGAAATTATCTCTGCACGCCTGTGAAAATCCTTTAAAAATTCGTATATCAATTTATCCTCGCCAAATAACAAAAGTTATAGTTCACCCATATTTATACATGAATAGCTTAGAAAAATCAAGGGGTTAACTATATTAAAACAAAATAAAATCATAAGTTTAGCATATCATAAAAAAACACACAATAAAACATGCTTGTGATACAAAAAATAGTATACCATTTTGATAACGATATAGGAACTGAAGAAATGGCTCACCTTGAAATCATAGGCTCCATAGTTCACCAACTTACAAAAGGTGTTCCTGCAAAGGTACTCGAGAAAGAAGGTCTTGGAGCATATT
>Ga0208826_1001491_pt1 | contig 19514 bp, 6 predicted proteins | sample AD_UKC115_MetaG_FD_184451 | JGI IMG/M metagenome (GOLD analysis project Ga0208826, IMG submission 184451) | Active sludge microbial communities of municipal wastewater-treating anaerobic digesters from Hong Kong - AD_UKC115_MetaG (SPAdes)... | ecosystem: Engineered > Bioreactor > Anaerobic >...
GATATTGGTATAAATGGCATTTCCCCCCACGCTGCCCTGTTTTCCGTCGGCCGAAGTAGCCCGTGCGGGTGTTGTCCCATTTCCCCCGTTATTGCCATTGCACACGGAACCCCCTGTACCGGGATCCCCTATCAATCCACCGGAAGCGCCTCCCTGCCCTGTGATGCCGTTTGCGGGCCCGGCCGTTCCGCCGGATCCGCCTAAACCACCCAAACCATCCGTCGTCGTATTATTGCCTTTCGCGCCACCGTTTCCCCCTGAACCGTCGCCGCCATACCCTTTGAGTCCTAAACCGCCGTCTTGGCCGTTGCTTCCCTGGGAACCGGGTTGGCCGTTGCTGGCGACAACGCCTGCGCTACCTCCCACGCCGGGCATGCCGTTGCCTGTTCCGGTTCCTTTGGAACCACCCGCGCCGCCCGTACCACCCAGGCCGCCTGCACCGCCCGCGCCGCCCGCGCCGCCCGCGCCACCCGCGCCGCCCGCGCCGCCTGCGCCGCCTGCGCCGCCCCCGAATCGGCCTGCGGCCGCCCCGGTATCATCGGCGCCGGCATTCAAACTCGAATTCCAGTACATGTCATATTGGGCGACAATCGAGCATGGGCGATTACCGATGGCCTGAAACGTGACCCCGCTGGGCACATTCACGTTTTGAAAACGAAATACCGCCACATCGCTATCCACTTCGCCGTTGATGGGGGCGCCTCCGTTGATTTTTATCGTGGGCGGGGTTGCGCCCGTGTTGATTTCCACAACATCGCCCCCTGAGGGTTGAAAATCACCGAGCGCGCCCGTGCTTGAGTACAAATCGGCAGCGGCCGTGCCTGCTACAAGCAGGCCAATCAGTCCCCACGCGAAGATCATGCCCGTAATCCCCCCCAAAAAATGAAAAATCGTATTTTCTGTTCGTTGTGTATTCATCCCGTAATCCCTCCTCTTCGAAAAAACACCTCAATGAAGGAAAAAACCGCACAAAAAAACTGCGCGTTTCACCAACTAAAACAAGACCCTGCTACTTGCACGGATACGCCGCGTTCGTTTTCCCATCATTCCTGAACGAACACGGAAACACCCTTTACGGTATTCAAACCTACTGCACCCGTTCGGAATTGTACACAGGCCGATAAAAAAAAGCAAGCACCATCCTGATAATTCTGCGGTATTCCAAAAGAGAAAAACCGGGAAGAAAACCTTTGCGTTTTATTAACACGATTTCCATGTTTTATGGTATTGTTATATGGTATGCGGGCGACGATGCTCACAAACGGGGTGCGTCGCGATGCGTCCGAATGCTGAAAGTAAGGAGGAATGGTGTATGCGGCGGTTGGTTTTTGGGCCGTGGTGGGCTTGTGCCTTGGCGTTGTTTTTTGCCTGGAGTGCGGTGGCGCAGGATCCGGCGGTTACCAAACAGCCTCAATCGGCGACGGTCAATGTCGGCCAATCGGTGACGTTCAGCATTATCGCGTCAGGCACGCAGCCTATATCTTATCAGTGGTTTAAGGATTCGGACAGCATTCCGGGGGCAACCACAACGTCGTATACGATCGCCTCGGCGCAGAAATCGCACGAGGGATCGTACGTTTGCATGGTATCCAATTCCCAAGGCCATGCCTCGTCGGCGAGCGCGGAGTTGGTGGTCATCAATCCCATTACGATTCTCAGTCATCCGCAATCAGTGACCGTGAATCCCGGCCAGCAGGCCAGTCTCAGCGTATCCGCGACCAGCGCGCTGCCCTTGTCGTATCAGTGGAAAAAGAACGGCGGGGCCGTTACGGGGGCGACCAACGCGACCTATACCGTTTATTCGGCCAGCGAAGACAATGAGGGCACGTACATCTGCACGGTGTCGAATGCGGACACCAGCGTGGACTCCAATTCGGCATTGCTCTCGGTCAATAATCCGGTGGTTATCACGTCCCATCCGCAATCCGTTACGCTCGCTCCGCTTCAGGGGACCGTTTTTTCCGTAACGGCGACCGGTACGCCCCCCCTGAGTTATCAGTGGCTGAAGGACGGTGTGGACATTGCCCAGGCGACGGCCAATACCTACGGCATTCCTTCCGCCACCGACGCCGACGTGGGCAATTACAATTGCCGGGTCTCGAACGTTACGGGCAGCATGCTGTCCGAAACCGCCGCGCTGGTTGTGGCCAGCGCCCCGCGTATTATTGTGCAGCCGCAATCGGCCCAGTTGATCTTCGGACAACCCGCCAGCCTCAGCGTAACCGCCACGGGATCCGCGCCGCTGAATTATCAATGGCAAAAGAACGGTTCCGCCATTCCCGGCGCCACGTCTTCGACCTACTACATCGCTTCCGCAACGTCGGCGGACATCGGTCTCTATGCCTGTATGGTATCCAATCCATTTGGCGCGGAATTATCGGCCACCGCCACACTGTCGGCCGACACGCCGGTGACCATTACGACCCAGCCGCAGTCGCAGACGGCCGGGCCGGGCCAGCGGATTTCCTTCTTCGTAACGGCGACAGGCACGTTGCCGAGAAGTTATCAATGGCGCAAGAACGGAGAGGACATTCCCGGCGCCACCGGGACCATTTACGCCATCAATGCCGTCTTGAAGCCCGACGAGGGCGAATACCGGTGTGTTGTGTCGAACAGCGTCAGCAGCGTGATTTCGGACCCGGCCTTTCTGGTGGTCAAGGATTCGCCTTACATCAGCGCCCATCCGGAATCCCTGACGGTCAATCCCGGGGAAACGGCCACGTTCTCGATTACAGCCAGCAGCGCCGTGACGCCGGTGACCTACCAGTGGCGCAAGAACGGCACGGATATCCCCGATGCGACGAACGACACGCTCGTCATACCCGCCGCCCAGGAATCCGATGAAGGCAGCTACTCGTGTATTGCGACCAATCCCATCGGGGATACGCCGTCCAATCCGGCCACACTCACGGTGAACAATCCCGTCGTGATCGGCACGCAACCCCAATCCGCCACCGTGAATCCGGGCCAGACCATTTCCCTGTCGGTCAGCGCCACGGGCACCGCGCCCATCAGCTACCAGTGGCGCAAGAATGGGGCGGTTATTGCCGGCGCCACGAACGCCCTGTTAGACATTGTGTCGGCGCAGAAAACCGATGAGGGCAGTTACGCGTGCGCCGTGTCGAACGTGACAGGCACGGTCCTTTCCTCGACGGCGGTCATTGTCGTCAATGATCCTGTGGTGATTACGGCTCATCCGCAGTCCGTCACGGTTGCGCAAAGCCAGCCGGTCATTTTTACCGTGTCGGCCACGGGCACGGCCCCGTTGAGTTATCAATGGCGCAAGAATGGAACGAACATCGCCGACGCCACCCTTGCGGCGTACGGGTTTGCCTCGGCCCAATTATCCAACGCGGGCGACTATGACTGCGTGGTCACAAATGTCGTCGGCAGCGTTGCGTCGAATGCCGCCACGCTGACCGTCAACGCGCCTGTCACCATTACCGCGCAGCCGGTTTCCCAGACGGTCAATCCGGGTCTGACAACCACGTTTACGGTAGCCGCTTCCGGTTCGCCGGTCATCAGTTACCAGTGGCGCAAGAACGGCGTGGACATTCCCGGCGCCACGGAGGCGACGTACCGGATTGCCGTCACCCAGGAAGAAGACGAAGGCGGCTATTTCTGCGTGCTGCTGAATCCGTTCGGCGCGGCTTCCTCCGATGCGGCCACGCTAACGGTGAACGATCCCGTGGTCATCGTTTTCCATCCGCAATCCCAAACCTTGAACGCCGGGCAGGCGGCTTCTTTCTCCGTGGCCGCAACGGGCACGACGCCGTTCAGTTACCGGTGGCGGAAAAACGGCGCCAATATCGCCGGCGCCACGGAGGCGACCTATGCCATTGCATCCGTGCAATCGTCCGACGCGGGAAGTTACGTTTGCGTCGTGACGAACGTAACCGGCAGCACGACGTCAAATCCGGCGACGCTGACCGTCAATTCCACCGCGGTCTTTACCACGCATCCCCAGTCGCAAACCGTCAATGCCGGACAGACGGTTTCGTTTTCTGTCGTGGCCATGGGCACCGAACCCATCAGTTATCAATGGCGCAAGAACGGCGTGAACATCGCCGGCGCCACCGCCGCCACGCATACCATGGCGTCCGTGCAGGAATCGGATGAGGGCGACTATGCCTGTGTGGCCACCAACATCGTCGGTAGCGTTACCTCGAACGTTGCCGTCCTTTCGGTCAACGATCCGGTTGTTTTCACCGCCCAGCCGCAATCGCTGACGGTAAATCCGGGGCAGGCCGCGTCTTTCTCGGTCGCCGTGACGGGCACGGCGCCGTTCAGTTATCAATGGCAAAAGGGCGGATCGAACATCGCCGGCGCGACGTCGGACACGTATTCCATCGCATCGGCACAGCAGAGCCATGAAGGCATTTATTCATGCACGGTCGCAAATGTGGCCGGCAGCGTAATGTCGGCGGCGGCGGCGCTGACCGTGAATGATCCGGTCGTTTTTACCGCCCAACCGCAATCGTTGACGGTGAATCCGGGACAGAGCGCATCCTTTTCCGTTGCCGCGACGGGCACGGCGCCGATCAGTTACCAGTGGCGCAGGAATGGCGTGAATATCGCCGGCGCCACAAATGCATCGTACACGATTGATTCAGCGCAGGAGTCCGACGAGGCCGCCTATGTCTGTGTGGCAACGAACGTCGCGGGCGCCGCCACCTCGAATACGGCAAACCTCGTGGTGAACAATGCCCCGGCGATTACCGTGCAGCCCCAATCGCGAACGATCAATCCGGGACAGTCTGTCACGTTTTCCATCGCCGCGACGGGGGCCGCGCCGCTGAGTTATCAGTGGTCCAAGGATGGCGTGGCCATTGCCGGCGCCACACGGGCCGACTATACGGTGTCGTCCGCGCAGGAAAACGACGAAGGGGCGTATGTATGCGTGGCGAGCAATTCCGTCGGCAATGCAACCTCGAATGCGGCCCTGTTGTCGGTCAACGATCCCGTTGTCATAACGGCGCAACCGCAATCGTTGACGGTCACGACCGGATCGCCGGCGGCATTCAGCGTAACCGCGACGGGTACGCCTCCGTTCAGTTATCAATGGCGCAAGGATGGCGCCAACATCGAAAGCGCTACCAATGCGTTGTATGCCATTGCGGAAGCGCGGAAAACGAATGCCGGAACATACGTCTGCATCGTTACGAATGTTGTGGGCAGCGTTACGTCGCAATCCGCAAGGCTGACCGTGGATGAACCGCCCGCCCAAGTGGCCGTTGGCAGTGGACAAGGCAGACCCGGTCAAACCGTGGAAGTTCCCGTTGCGCTGATTACGAACGGCACCCGGCCCGCGGCCCTTAACATGCGCATCGTGTATGATTATGCGTTGCTGGAGTATCAGGGCGTTACGGCGGGCCCCGTGGCCATCGAGGCCGGCAAGAATGTCAACGCCAACGAACTGGAAACGGGAAAAATCAGTTTTGTTGTATGGGGACTCAATACCTCGGCCATGAGCGACGGCACGCTGATGACTCTCTCCTTCCTTGTTCGGTCGAACGCGACGCCGCAGCAGGTCGTGTTGCGCGCTGAAAATGCGTCCATGTCCGATCCGGATGCCATTCTTATTGCCGTTACGGTATCCAATGGCAGTGTCCGTATTACTGATTCCGGCGGCGAAGGCGAGGGTGAAGGCGAGGGTGAAGGCGAGGGTGAAGGCGAGGGCGAAGGTGAAGGCGAAGGTGAAGGCGAAGGCGAAGGTGAAGGCGAGGGCGAAGGTGAGGGTGAAGGCGAAGGTGAAGGCGAGGGCGAAGGTGAAGGCGAGGGCGAAGGTGAAGGCGAGGGCGAGGGTGAAGGTGAAGGCGAAGGCGAAGGCGAAGGCGAAGACATTGTCGTATGGGTTCCCGACCGGGCGGTTGCGTCAGGTGAATTGACGTTGATCCCGCTGAATGTTTCGGCGCCAGTCGGTACGGCGTTTTCCGGCGTGTCCATTGATTTTCGGTACGACGCGGCGCTGATAGATCGCTCGACGGTCCAAGTACAGCCGACGGCATTGACAGGGCAATTGAGTTTCACGGCGGATACGGACGAGGCAGGCAAAATCGTCATCACGGCGATTACGGACGCGGCCAATATCCGTGGAACGGGCCATCTGTTCGATATTTATGCGCGGGCGCGCACAAATGTCCCCAATGGGACCTGCGGCATGCTCCGTTTTGCGCGGGTGGACATGTACGGCCCAAATGGCGAAACGCTGGACGTTGATAGAAGCGATACGGGACAGATTTGCATCGCCAATGAATGCCGCGTGGGAGACTTGAACGGCGATCTGTTCGTCACGCTGGTGGATGCGATCGCCGCGTTGCAGGTTGCCGTTGGCAAGCTGTCCCTGACCGATTGCCGGTTGCAGTCGGGCGATCTGAACGGCGATGGTGCCATCAACAGCGCGGATGCCACCATGCTGCAGCGATTGGGCGCGGCGCTGCCCATCAATCCGCAGTCCTCCGGAAAAGCCGACACATCGGATCCAGCCTTGTTGAGCAATATTCTCCAAGGCACGGAATCCGTGTCGGTTTCCATGGAATCCGTGCAAGGCATTGTCGGGGAAAACGTGGAAGCGATGGTATCCATGGACAATCCGCTTGGCCTTGCCGGTTTCGACCTTCGGGTGTCCTATCCGCCGGAACTGAGTTTCATCGAGGCCGTTCCCGGATCGGTCGGAGCGGGTGCGCCGATGGAAGTCAAGGACGAAGCCGGACATGTGAATATCAGCCTCTCCCGAAGGGATGCCGTCCTTGCGGCGAAAGCCGGCGGCACGGCCTTGGTCACCTTGCGCTTCCGCGTCGAGGCGAAGCCCACGAACGGCATGGCGGCGCTGGGCATCGAAAAATGCGTCTTGAACGGACAATACGGCGACACGTTCGCTTCCTATACCCAGGTGAAGGCCAACGGGACGAATGTCGCTGTTACAAACGGCGACGATCCGGTTTGCTGTTTCAACGCGGGCATCGCGGCGCCGAAGCCCCGCGGACCGGGCGACGGCCTGTTGCTGGCGGCCGTCGCGTTTACTTTGGCGGCGGCGGGTTGGCGCAGACGGCTGGCCCCGGTCCATGAAAAACCGTAACGCGGAGATCCATGTCCATAAAGCCGCGTCCATTCGAGTGGAATTATTGCGCCATGTGCGGCGCGGCGCTTTCTTTGTCTTCGGATGGTGAAAAGCCGCGTCCTTATTGTGCCGGCTGCAATCGTTTTTTCTACCGGAATCCGTTGCCGGCCGTGTGCGCTATCATTACCCGCGGCGAAGAGTTGCTGCTGGTTCAGCGGGCCGTGGACCCCTGCCGCGGCCACTGGTCGCTGCCCGGCGGGTTTGTCGAACTGGGGGAAACCGCCGAGGATGCGCTTGTTCGCGAAATGCGCGAGGAAACCGCGCTCGAAGTGTCCGGTTTGTCCCTGGTGGGCGTCAGCACCCAGCAGAGCATCCATTACGGCGGGGTGATGGTTCTCGGTTATGCGGTCGGGAAATGGACCGGGGAACCCAAGCCCGATTCCGATGCGACCGACATCCGGTTCTTTGCGCCGGATGCCCGTCCCCCGTTGCCGTTTCCCGCCCACCGCGAACTGTTGGCCCTTTTCGACAAGCAATCAGGGAACCGGCTTCTTGCGTAGAAGAATGAGCGCGTGGCCGTTGCGCATCGGCCTGTGTTGCCTGGCATGCCTTGCCGCCACGATGGATGCACGCGGCGCAGACGATGGGCAGGCCGGCGCGTTCGGGCAGGCGCTGGATGCGCGAAAGGGGGCGATAGTCGTGCCGGCGTCGGCGGAATTCAGGGCGCTGCCGCTGACGATCGAATGCCGGGTGAGGTTGCTGGGCAAGGAGCAGTACAACATTCTCGTTGCCAATGAGCCAAAATCCTCGGCGACGCATTGGGAGATCTTCACGACGCCGGGTGATGGCGTTTTACACGCCTACGTGCCGGGCCGCATGCCGGATCACGTCCACACGAGCGCCGCCATTGCGGACGGACAGTGGCATTGGGTCGTCATGACGATAGAACCAAACCGCATCCGGCTATTCGTGGATGGCGTCGAAACGGCCGGCCAGGAATCCACTGTCGTCAATGACATGACGATCGAAGGGCCGCTGGCCATCGGAAGTCTGGCCGAGGGCGGGTTCGAATGCAACGGTCTCATTGACGAGGTGCGGATATCGAAAGTCTTGCGTTCGCCCGATGCGGTTCCCTCCGGGGAATTGTCCGCAGATGATTCGACCATAGGCCTTTGGCATTTCACGGCGGACGCACTAGGCAAGGACGCGTCGTCGTTATCACGCGACGGCCAACGGAAGGCGCGGCAGATCGCTTTTACGGACAGCGGCATCGAGATTCCCGGCGGCATGTCCGCGGACCTGCAACCGTTGCCGCCGGCGGAAGACGCGGCGCCGTTGCGCATGGCGGTGGCGAAACTGGCGGACCGCCTGAACCTGAAGAGCATCCGCGTCGAATCCATTCCGGACGCCGCGTTGCGCGAATGGAGTTACGATTTCGAGTGGATGGGCAAGAAGGAATACCCGGAACACCGGCCCGGCGGACCGGATGCGGAGAAACTGAAGCGCGAGGTCTACGATCCGCATGCCTTGATTTGGGAAAGCGACAACGGGCCGTTGGGAACCGTGCTACGCCGCGCCGGGGCGCTGGCGGATGCGCTCGCGGACGATTCGCCATGCCGGGCGGATCTGCAAGCCTTGCGCGACTCGGCGCCCGCGCCGGGAACGGACGGGTATAAACCGCACTACCTTGCGGCTTGTGCGATTCGCCGCCAACTCGCACTGGGCAATCCGCTGCTGGATTTCGACGCGATCCTCTTCGTCGCGCGCGGGACTTTCGAGGGGTCGGTGCGTTCCAATCCCGAAACCGCCGATCCGCAGGGAGGCCATTTCGTCACGCAGTATTTCGGCTTCAACGCGCTGCCCGGCGGCGGACTCTTCATCGTGAAAAACTACAAGACGCAGCCGGAAATCGTGAATGTGCTGGCCGATTCCGTTGTCGGGAATGGACGGCTCAAGGGCCGCAAACTCGATTACGGCGCCTTCGCCACACCGGACCTGTCGTTCGACGGCCGGACGATCGTGTTCGCATGGACCGAAAACAGCGAGCACAAGTGGATTCAATCGAAAAAGACCTGTTTCCACCTGTTCAAGGTCAACGTGGACGGGTCGAATCTCGTGCAGTTGACCGACGGCGCGTACAACGATTTCAGCCCGTGCTGGCTGCCGGACGGCCGCATCGCGTTCGTGTCGGAACGGCGCGGCGGCTACATCCGCTGTTTCGCGGCCTATCTGAAGGTCCGCAGCTACACGCTGTTTTCGATGAACGCCGACGGTAGCGACATTGTCCCGCTGAGTTACTTCGAGACCAGCGAATGGAATCCGTCGGTCAACAACGACGGCCAACTTGTTTATACCCGATGGGACTACGTGGACCGCGAGAATTGCCTCGGCACGCGATTCTGGATCAGCAATCCGGACGGCACGAATCCGCGCGCACCGCACGGCAATTATCCGCATCCGTATCACACGTTCCCGGATCATCAACCGTGGAAGGTCGAGAATGGCCGCGAATGGGACAGCCGTTTCGGCGCGCCGCTGGTCGAAATGAGCATTCGCGCGATCCCGGATTCGCCGCTCTATATTTTCACCGCCGCGCCGCATCACGGATCGATTTACGGATCGCTCTGCATGCTCGATCTGCGCCGGGAAGACGACGGCCACATGAACCAGATCCGGCGTGTCACGCCCGACGAGCCCTTCCCGGAAACGGAGATGCCCGGCCGCCGCCATTACAAATACGGCACGCCGTGGCCGCTGAACGGGGATTTCTATCTCTGCAACGTCTGGGAGAATCTCGCGCTGGTGGATCGCTTCGGCAACAAAGAGGTCTTATGCGACTTGCGTTCGATGCCGTGCGCGCAGGACGAGCGCCTGCGGCTTGTCAATCCGATCCCATTGCGCGCGCGCGCCGCGCCGCCGGTCATCCCCCCGAAAGTTCGCGCAAAAGGCAACGAAAACGCGCCCAGCGCCACCATCGCCGTCATGAACGTGTACGACTCCGACTTGCCGTTCCCGGAAGGTGTCCGGATCCAATGGATCCGCGTCGTGCAAAACATCCCGAAGACGAACCACGCGATGGGCGAGCCGATGATCGGCTACGAACGCGAAAACACGCCGCGCATTCCGCTCGGCATCGTGCCGGTCGAGGAAGACGGCAGCGCCTTTTTCGAGGCGCCTGTCGCCAAGCAATTGATTTTCCAGGCGCTCGATGAAAACTTCATGGCCGTGCAGTCCATGCGGTCCTCGGCCTTCGTCCATCCCGGCGAACGGCTCACCTGCGCCGGGTGCCATGAAAAGACGCAGAGCGCGCCGCAACGCGAAACGAAACCGCTTGCCCTGCGGCGTCCGCCGTCGAAATTGCAGCCCGAATGCGGTCCCGTCGAACCCGTCAGTTATTACCGCCAGATCAAGCCGATTTTCGACGGGAAATGCCTGCCCTGCCACAGGGAAAAAAGCAAGGGCCCACAGGACATGAGCTACGAGGCGCTCAAGGAAGGCTATACCTTCTGGTTTTCCGGTGCCATGTTCACCGACATGACGACCGCGTACAGCGGCATCCACGGCGGATCGCGCACGATCCCCGGACGTTTCGGCGCGCGCGCCTGTGCCATCGGCCAGGCGATGCTATCGGAAACGCACCGAAAAAACGTGTCGCCCGAAGATCGGCATCAAGTCATCCAGTGGCTCGACTGCAACTCGCTGCGCCTCGGCAGTTACATCCGCGAAGCCGCGCAACTGAAAGGCGAACTCGTGTGGCCGTGCATGGACGTGGACCCGGCGAATGTCCAAGGCATTGACGGAACCGAGCCGGGTCTCAAGCACAACTTCTGGCACGAAAACACCTACGGGCCGCATACCGTGCTGTTCTCGGAGCACGCGCACGACCGTATCGGCATTTTGAACAAGGCCGGCGAAATTGTGTGGGAGTATTCCATGCCGCATCCGCAGGACGTGTGGATGCTGCCGAACGGCCATATCCTGGCCGCTTACTACCAGGGCGTGCGCGAAATCACGCGCGACAAGGAAATCGTCTGGGAGTATCGCACGGAAAAGCCGAACGAGATCCCCAATTGCCAGCCGCTGCCCGACGGCAACGTCATGATCGGCATCGTGGGCGAATGTCGCCTGATCGAAGTCAATCCAAAAGGCGAGATCGTCCACCAAGTCCAGTTGTCCACGACCGAGAAGACGCCCCACGCCCAGTTCCGCTTCTGCCGCAAGACACCCGAAGGAACCTATCTCGTCCCGTTCACCGCCGAGGGGGCCGTGCGCGAGTACGACCGCGACGGGAATGTGATCCGCGAATTTCCGCACCGGCCGATGCCCGTGTGCGCGCTGCGCCTCGAAAACGGCAACACGCTCATCAGCGCCGACCGAGCCGTCACCGAGTACGACCGTGACGACAACGTCGTCTGGGAATTGCGCGAACACGACATCCCCGACATCGAAATCGGCGCGCCCGCCGGCATCCACCGCCTCGACAACGGGAACACCCTCGTTTGCAACTGGAACACCCGAGACACCGGCGACAAAAACGGGGCCCACATCCTCGAAGTGACCGACGACAAACGCGTCGTCTGGCAGGTCACAGGAACCCACATCGGCCAAGTCGCCCAATGCCGGATCCTGGCGGAGGAATAGGGAATCGTTTCAGGTTTCGGCCGATATCGCCGGCAAATCTTCAGCCTGAACGTCCACTTTTTGTGCCGCCGGGTGTCTTATAATACGGTTGGTATATAGTGTGGAGGCCGGCATGCTTCGGGAACAGGATGTCCTTATGGCCCAATCGGGCGATCGCGAGGCTTTCGGGGCTCTTCTCGCGGGCCATTACGACATGGTTCACGGGATAGCGCTCGGTCTTGTCGCCGATCGTTTGGCCGCGGAAGATATCGCCCAGGAAGTCTGGTTGATTGCGTGGGCCAACCTTGGCCGGTTGCGTCATCCCCGGGCGTTTACGATATGGCTGCGGCGAATTGCGCGGAACTGCTCGTTGAACTGGCTGCGGGACGAGCGCTATCGCCGCGCGCTGTGCCGGGAAATGGCCGCGCAGGGTCGGACGGCCGTTTGCGACGATCCCGCCGTCGTGGCGGGGCGAAATGAGGAATTCAGCCGGGCATGCCATGCGATTGCCGCTCTTGCGCCCCGTATTCGCGAGGCGATGGCCCTGCACTTCCTGAAAGGCCGGAGTATTGCCGAAGGAGCGGTTGCGCTCGGAATCACGGAGGCCGCCATGAGAAAACGTGTCCAAACGGGTTGCGCACAGCTTCAGGCGCAACGGATGGCGGAGGAACGCCCTCCCATCGAACCGTTTATTCGGGAAAGCCCCAAGCCGGCATGCCGCCGGATTCTGGCGGCGCTCGCCGCAGGACCCGCCGTGCCCGGTTTTGGAAAATCGGTATCGGACGCCCCGGCCCTGTCGCTGGCCCTTCAACATGTCATGACCGGGGGATCGTTGTCGGCCCTTCGCGCGTCCGGTCTCAGCGCCGCTTTTTTCACGTTTATCGTTGCGGCGGTTGCCGCGGCCTCCATTGCGACGGGAGTCGTCGTCGCGGCATGGGCGGGCCGTGAGGATGCCCCGCGCGGGACGCATGATCCGCGTGAACACGATCCAAGGTGGTATCAAGGCGTGGGGATCGTTCTCAAGCCGGTATGGGACGATCCATTCCGCGGATACCGGCTCGTGCAGCACGTCATTCCCGGATACCCGGCCGAAAAGGCCGGACTGCGCGCGGGCGACCGCGTGGTGGACCCGCCCCTGACGCCCGAAACCGGGCATCATGAACTGTTTCATGGTCCCGCCGGAACCTCGATCCATATCGCCATAATGCGGCCCCGGCCCGACGGAAGCGAAGAGCGCATCGAAAAGACAATCATCCGCACTTTCGTGCCCCGGCATCTTCTCGACGAAGCCAATGCCAAGGTCAAGGCCGAGGAAAAAGCCTTGCAGACAGGAAAGCAATAGGGCGTGGCGTCGTCTCGCCGAAATCTTGGGCATGAGACCGGAAGGCCGTGACAAAAAGATACCCCCTTCGACACCACGATGGCGGCAACTTCCCTGTGGCTGTGAACGGGGACTCGGATTCTCAGGGACTCCCAGATACGTGCATAAGAATGCGGCAGGGATGCCGCGTCTACTGTAGAAGCGGCATCTTACTGCTTTTTGATCAATTTCGCGATGTCCTTACGCACGGACGGGGATTGCCGTTATCCTGCAAATGGCCCATTTTGTAGGTTTTCCTGTACGGACGGGACTGAGCCTTGAGCGGATTAAAACGGAAGTTGAGTAAGTCTTGAGGTGTTTTTTGCGGGGCTTGGGGGTAAGGCTTTCCAATGACAACAGTTATGGATGTGTTGTGTTCGCGGGAGTGTCGCTAGTGAATATGTGAAATAGCGCTTGACTTTTGTCAACATATGTGCTAATCTATTGGTATGAAGCTGAGAGTTGCCTACGCCAAGAGTCGCTATAGAGACACGGTATACACGACGCCGCTGGTTGTGACCTCGTATCGGGATGAGCAGGGCACGTCACGCAACAAGACGATCGTAAGTCTGGCGAAGCTCCCCCCGTACATTGTGAAGCTGGTGGAGGAGGGCCTCAAGCGCGGCGACGCAAGCGTGTTGGAGGAGTACGTACCGGTTCGGGGAATCGGGTATTCGGGCTCGGTGGTCGTGGGGCCGGCCTTTGTGGTCCTGACGGTGCTCAAGCAATTGGGCATTTATGAGGCGGTGCTCTCGTCGCTTCCGCCGCAGCAGGCGGCGGCAATCTTGCATATCGTGACGGAACGGGTAATCGCATCCAAGCCGCTGTCGGTGATGGCGCAGCAGCGGCGGTTTGCACACGAGCCGCTGAGTTTTCTGCTCGGGCTAGAAGAGGCGCCGGCGCTCAAGACGTGGTATTCGGCGTTGGCCACGCTGGAGTTGCGGCGTGAGGCGATGCTGCAGGATCTGTTTGCGCGCAATCATGCGCCGGGGGATCTGTACCTGTACGATATCACGTCGAGTTACTTTGAAGGGGAAACCTGTCCGCTGGCGGCGTACGGATACAACCGCGACGGGAAGAAGGGGAAGAAGCAGGTCGTGTTGGGGGTAATTTGCGATGCGGACGGTTGTCCGATTTGGATGGACGTGTTCAAGGGAAACACCTCGGATCAGACGACGGTGAAGCAGGAATTGCTGAACCTGAAAGCGAAGCTGGGGTTGGAAGGGTTTACGTTCGTGGGCGACCGGGGCATGGTGACGCACGCGCGGATCGAGGAGTTGGAAAAAGAAGGCTGGTGGGAGGAATTCAGCTATATCACGGCGCTGACGCGCCACGAAATGATGGCACTGGTGGAGGACGAACACCACCCGATTCAACTGGAGTTATTCGACCATCAGCGGCTGACAGAGGTCGAACACGAAGGCACGCGCTACGTCCTGTGCCACAATCCGCAGCGCGAGGAGCGGGACCGGGAAACGCGGCTACGGCTGTTGGCGCTCACCGAACAGAAGCTGGAAAGCTTGCGCGAGAACGTGGCGGCGGGCCGAGCCAAGAAGAAGGACGTAATTGCCCGGCGCTTGTACCGTTGGCTGAACCGGTGGGGCATGGAACGGTTCTTTGAAGTGAAATGCGACGAGGGCCGGTTCGCCTATGCCCGCCGGGAAGAGGAAATCGAACGGTATGCGCGGTTGGACGGCTGTTACGTGATTCGCTCCAACGTCGCTGCGCCGCGCCAGACCACCGAAGAACTCCGCGACCGCTATAAGGACCTCAAATACGTCGAGCAGGCGTTCCGGACGATGAAGACGACCGACATTCAGACGCGTCCGATTCGCCACTTCAACGAGATGCAGGTCCGAGGCCATCTGTTCGCCTGCTTCCTGGCCTACCGCGTGATTTGGGAGTTGCGCCAACGGCTGGCGCCGGTACTGGTCCGCGATCCGGATACCAAACGTTGCGAAGCCGGAAGTCTTGCCGAAATCTGGCGGGAATTATCCGGCATCACCGTGGCCAAACTCGAGGCCTACGGCAAAACCCACCTCAAACTCTCCCACATAACACCCTACGCCAAGAAGCTCTTGGCCTTGTGCCAAGTTCCCAGCCTGGAAACACTCCTGAGCGAGTAAATCCCCCCAAAGCCTTACGGGACAAGCCTGCCCAAAAACGAATTACTCAACTTCCGTTAAAAGTTGTTTTTCGGACAGATTTGGACCTATTTGTGGTAAAATGGCTTTGGGAAGAAGGCGTGTGCTGGCCGTTTTAAATAGCCAAGCCGGAATACGAGGTGTGTATGACGATCAGGTGTGTCGCGAGACGATGGGGAGGGAAATCTCTTCTATTGATCCTTGCGGGATCCGGCATGCTTTCCTTTTCGGATGCGCCATCCTCTATTGCAGGCATTGCTTCTTCCAATCCCGGTTATTCCATTGAAATGCTGGCAAACAACACGCCCAACGGATTTACCCAAATGGATAACTTCGCGGCCGCCTTCGCGCTTTATCGTCCGGGGGCGGCCACGTGGTGGAAAGAAACCCCGCCCGCGACGGGCTGGAAGCCGCGCAGAGGCCATGAAACCGTGGTTTTTGATGATAAGATGTGGGTTCTTGGCGGATACTCGAAAGAGCCCCTGCTTCCGCCCGCATTGTTCAACGACGTGTGGTTTTCGCCCGATGGACAGGACTGGAGATTGGCCACGGAACATGCGCCGTGGCCTGAACGTTCTGGTCATAAGGCCGTCGTATTTCGCAATCGCATTTGGATCCTTGGCGGTTCGTTGATGAACGATGTCTGGCATTCGCCGGATGGCGTCCATTGGACGTTAGCCACGGACCATGCGCCGTGGAAGGCCCGCACAAATCATGCGGCCGTGGTCCTCGGCGATAAAATGTGGGTCATGGGGGGATACTCCGACAATTCCACCTATCTAAACGATGTCTGGTGTTCATCCGATGGCGCCAATTGGATGGAGGCGACTGCCGCGGCCCCATGGGCAGCGCGCTCTGGCCTGAGCGCGGTGTCTTTTGACGGCGTCATCTGGATTTTCGGCGGCTATGCCTATCGTTCGGGCGACCAATATTACAAGGATGTTTGGTCTTCACGAAATGGGGCCGACTGGACAAGGGCCACGGGATCCGCGGCATGGCCTGGACGTGTGGGCCATCGAGCAGAAGTGTTCGATGGGCAATTGTGGATTCTTGGCGGGGGATACTACCAGTATTCCGGATGGTCTTCCGGTTGGATTATGCTCGGCGATGCATGGTCGTCGCCCGATGGCGTGTATTGGACCAAGCACACATCCGCATCGCCTTTCCCGAGAATTCTCGACCATACGACCGCCGTACTGGGCGGGGCCTTATGGGCGCTGGGCGGTTGGTTTTACGACTATTATCATCCGAAAACCTATAACACCGTGTGGCGTTCCACAAACGGTATTTTATGGGACAAGATTCCGTCACCTCCGCCAATCTCGTCAATCTGGCCGCCCCGCCGCGAAGCCGCTGCTGTCGCATACGACAACAAGGTATGGGTCATTGGAGACGGAAAAGGCAACAAGAGCGATATATGGTTTTCCGAGAATCTGTGCGATTGGGTCCAAGTCGCCGATCAGGTGCCGTGGAATAAATACGGAGATCACAAGACGCTTGTGTTTAACGACCGATTGTGGATGCTTACCGATCAGAAGAACGCCGTCTGGTTCACGCAGGATGGAACAAACTGGGCTTCCGCAGGCGTGGACATTCCGTGGGCGTACCGCTCCAACTATGCCGCCACGGTTTTCGACAACAGGATGTGGGTTCTGGGTGGATACATGGACAACCTCTACCGTAACGATGTGTGGTCTTCCGATGATGGTATTCATTGGACACCGGTTGCGGAAGATGCCGCATGGTCGGCTCGCGCCGGACCCGCGGTGGTTGCGTTCGACAATAAATTGTGGCTTATGGGCGGTTTCACGTGCGACGGGCCGCAGGGCTCGTGCGTACGATACAATGACGTTTGGATGTCCTCCGACGGGATCAACTGGACCTTGGCGACGTCCACGGCGGCGTGGACCCCGCGATATTCGTCGCATTTGTTCACTATTGACAATACACTTTGGCTCCACGGGGGAAGCGGGCAAGGATTACTTCTGTCGGATTTCTGGTCCTCGTCAGACGGTATAAACTGGACGAATTCGGGAAATCGGTTGCCTTATGAAGAGAGTCTCACGGCGACGCCGGTTGTTTTCAACGGCAAGTTGTACATGGTTGCCCCATGGTATATCGAGGTCGGGTGGGAAGGGGGGCCATCGGGCGATGTTTACTATGAAGACGTTTTTATAAGCGATGTGTGGCGCGGGGGCGAGCGGGTCCCCTCCCATTTCGTTGCCGGTTACCGCTATCGTGTGGATGAAAGCCCGGATAGCATTCCAGGCGATCTCGACGCATTTTCGTTGTCCCCATCCATCACCGTATCAAATATCACCAGCGGATCATGGTGGCTGCATGTTAGTGCAACCGATAAAGACGGCGTCTCATCGCCCGTTTATCATTACGGGTTCAAGGCCATCCAAACGCCAAACCAGCCCGATCCCTCCCGCTGGTATTTCAATCCGGCGCTGGCTGTGGACTGGACCCATGTGTTTTCACCGGAAACCAGGCTGTATGCCTATCGAGTTGATAAATATAAAAGCACAATATTGGATAAGTCAAATAGTATTATAACGCCCGGCGCCTTTTTAATTGTGGAAAAAACAACGGACGGCGATAAACTTTCAACGGGAATATGGTATGTGCACGTCGCCAGTCTGGATGCCTTTGGCCGTGTCGCTGGTGATTCCCAGTTGGACCCCTTTGTCCGCCTCTATTTGGACGCGCCGCAGGTTACCAGCCCGACACATCCGGACAGGGAAGTTCCCGGAAGCGATCTTTTTACCGCGGACATCCGGCTTTGCCTTGATTGCCAAATACCCGGTGACGATGTGCCGGCGCAGGATATTCTGGGGTATCACTATGCCGTGGATCGTTTTCCAACGACGGAATGCATGATTGATGCGGCCTTTTCCAATAGGGCGTCCATAACCGTCTCCGATTTGGGGTCCGGTGTTCATTGGTTTCATGTGTGCGCGGAGGATCGGGCGCATAATCTGACGCCGACGGCGCATTATTCCTTCCGCGTGGCGGGCGCATCGCCACTGATTGTAACCATCGGTCCACCCTCGTATCCTGTTTGTCATGGAGAGGATATCAGTTTCTTGATTTCATACGCCGGGGATTCCCCGTTTGATATTACTCTTGCGGCGAACGACGTGGTGCTCCACACAACCAACGATGTTACGGCTACCGTTGAAGTGGAATTGGAGGAAGGCAACAGGGCCGTGCGTATTGTAACGCTGAGAAATATCACCGGATACGGCACACTCGGCCTATCGTTGCAAGCAGGCACGGCGCACGATACCGCGGGAAATATGGCCGAGGGCGCGGGGCCCAGTGAGACAATCGAGGTGGACAACTATCGCTTGGTTGTGTCAGCCGTCCCCCCTTACGCGGGCAGGATCGCCGCTGCTCCCCCCGGTTGGTGCTACGCCAGAGGAACTACTGTCGGATTGGGGGCGGTAGCATCATCGGGCTGGATATTTGACCATTGGAACGGTCCAGTCGAAGATCCGAAAATGGACAACACTCATGTTGACATGGTTGCCAATGTGGAAGTCTCCGCTGTTTTCGTGCCCTATGAGACAGGTGAAGGAGAAGGCGAGGGTGAAGGCGAAGGGGAAGGGGAAGGCGAAGGGGAAGGGGAAGGCGAAGGGGAAGGCGAAGGCGAGGGCAAAGGGGAAGGGGAAGGCGAAGGGGAAGGGGAAGGGGAAGGGGAAGGGGAAGGGGAAGGGGAAGGAGAAACACAGGTGACGCCTGGGTGTTTTGGAAATTCTTCTATATAGCACAATTGAAAAATACCTTATCAAATTCGAAAACTCGGCAGTCTGGGCGCCGACGGCGATTTTCGTTTCTTAAAATCGGGTTTCTACAAAAAACAACAAGAAACTCTTGGCTACTTGCGCAGCCGATTGAATTTCAATGATTTAGCGAGTGCGAAAACCGCGAGTTTTAAGTGCGATTACGATTACGAGCATGATCACGGGCACGAGCACGAGAAACGGGGTTGTGGGTGCTGCCCACGATAAGTTCATCAATTTCATCGTGAAAAGAATGGTTTTCAAGTTGTGGTGTCTTCCGAGGAATTCATCCGGATGTCTCAATGTCGGCCGCGGTCATGGGGATCCGTTCGCCCACGCTTCGTAGAGGCTTTCCGTTTCTCCGATCAACACGGCGGGCAGCCGGACGGCTACATGGTTCGGCGCAAGGACGTACTGTCCCGCCCGCGCTGGAATTGGACTTCTCCGAAGGCAAGAATGTGTAGACAGCCAATGAGGAGGAGTCATGGAGAAGCAACGGAAGCATTTCACGGCGGCGGATAAGGTCAAGCTGTTGCGTCGGC
>Ga0208826_1001493_pt1 | contig 19504 bp, 24 predicted proteins | sample AD_UKC115_MetaG_FD_184451 | JGI IMG/M metagenome (GOLD analysis project Ga0208826, IMG submission 184451) | Active sludge microbial communities of municipal wastewater-treating anaerobic digesters from Hong Kong - AD_UKC115_MetaG (SPAdes)... | ecosystem: Engineered > Bioreactor > Anaerobic >...
GAAACCGGACGGCACGCTCTGCTCCTGCTACAAAGAGGTCTGCCGGGCGGAGGCGCTCCGGGAACTGGACGCAAACTCCGGTTCCGCCGACTGCTCCTTTGAAAATTTCAGCCTCGAATATTACCCCAAAACCAAGGGTCCGGATGGCATCGTCGCCTACGCGAAGATGTGCCGGGTGTTTGAAAATTGCCTTCATTACGCGGAAAACTTCACCACCGATTCCCCCAGTGTGCTGATGAGCGGCAGAACCGGCCTCGGCAAGACGCACCTCTCCCTCTCCATTGCGAAGCTCGTGATCGCCAGAGGATACGGCGTCGTCTACCAGAGCGCCCAGACGATGCTCTCGCGGCTGGAGAAGGAGCATTTCTCCCGGGACGGCTCCGGCGAACCCTATCTTGAGAATCTGCTCGGCTGCGACCTGCTGATCGTCGACGACCTCGGTGCGGAATTCTCCACGTCCTTCACCGTCTCCGCCGTCGGGAACCTGATCAACGAGCGTCTGGTTGAGCACCGCCCGACCATCCTCAACACGAACTGCGACGAGAACGACCTGATGCGGCTCTATGGGGAACGCACCGCCAGCAGGCTTCTCGGGGAATACGCCAAGCTGTTTTTCTACGGCTGCGACATCCGCCAGATCAAATAACCGAAGGAGGTTTTTTCCCATGATGATCCGTCCCGCAAAAGAAGCGGATATCGATGAAATCATGCCCATCGCTGCAAAAATCAAAACCGGATATTTTGAAAAGAACGCCATCCCCCAATGGACCGGAAACTACCCCTCCGAGGACACGTTTTTCGACGACCTCGACGCCGGGCACCTGTTCGTCCTCTGCCAGGAGGATCTGCTGATCGGTTTCGTGAGCATCGGCTTCGATCCGGAGCCGGATTATGCGGAGATCGACGGAAAATGGCTCAATGACGAGCCTTACGCGGTCGTTCACCGCCTGGGCGTCGACCCGGAATGGCATGGCTTCGGCTTCGGCGGGAACCTGCTCATCATGGCGGAAAAGCTCTGCGAGCAGCGGGGTATCCGGAATATCCGCGCCGACACGCACCATCAGAACGCCGCCATGAAAAAGACTTTTGAGGACGCCGGCTTCCAGTTCTGCGGCGTGATCACGCTCGGGGACACGGATGAGGCCGACCCGCTCCGCGACGCCTACCAGAAAGTCATTCTCCCGCCGCCGGAGACCGTCCCGAACAAGGCTCACCGGCATTAATGCATATCTTCGATGCAATACATCGAAGATATGCTGGGAATTTCCCTGCGGCACCTTGTAGAACAGTGCCGCTGCTGACGCACCGGGAAATTCCGCCGTAACCAAAACCGCATCTGAAGATGCTGGAAGTTTTCCTGCCGCGCCTCATAGGCCGGCGCATCTGAAGATGCTGGAAGTTTTCCTGCCACGCCTCATAGGCCGGCGCGGCCGCCAAGGCGCCGGAAAACTTCGTCGATTACGCTGATGCGCCGGAAAACTTCGTCGTACTCAAAACTTAACAATCCCCATCACAAAAAAGCATAAAAAAACGGGCGGTGGAAAAATTCCATCGTCCGTTTTTTATTATCTTAAAATTTTCAAGGGTGTTCCGATACGGTTTCGGGGATCTTATTCCAGATCGCCGTCGTCGGTGCCCTCAAACTTGCCGCGGGACATCTGTTTCAGATAGGCGTTAATGAAGCCGTCGATGTCGCCGTCCATCACGTCGGAGATGTTGCCCATCTCGTAGCCGGTGCGGTGGTCCTTTGCGAGCGTGTAGGGCATGAAGACGTAGGAGCGGATCTGGCTGCCCCAGGCAATCTGCTGCTGCACGCCCTTGATATCCTCGATCTTCTCGAGGTGCTCGCGCTCCTTGATCTCGATGAGCTTGGATTTGAGCATCTGCATGCAGACCGCGCGGTTCTGGTACTGGCTGCGCTCAATCTGGCTGCAGACGACGATGCCGGTCGGGATATGGATCAGGCGAACGGCGGAGGAGGTCTTGTTGACCTTCTGGCCGCCGGCTCCGGAAGCGCGGTAGACCTCCATCTTGATATCCTCTTCATTGATTTCGATGGAGTTGTCGTCGGAAATCTCCGGCATGACTTCCAAAGAAGCGAAGGAGGTATGTCTTCTGCCCGAGGCATCGAACGGCGAGATGCGCACGAGGCGGTGGACGCCGTTTTCCGATTTCAAAAAGCCGTAGGCGTTCTCGCCCTCGACCATGACGGTCGCGCTCTTGAGGCCGGCCTCCTCGCCGTCGAGCCAGTCGACAAGCGTGTATTTAAAGTTGTGGCGCTCGGCCCAGCGGGTATACATGCGGTAGAGCATCTGGCACCAGTCCTGTGCCTCGGTGCCGCCCGCGCCGGCGTGAAAGGTCAGAATCGCGTTGTTGGCGTCGTATTCTCCGGTGAGCAGCGTCGAGAGACGCAGGGATTCCATCTCGGTCTCCAGCTTGTCCGTTCCGGCAAGCGCTTCCTGATACAACTCCTGATCGTCGCCCTCCATCGCGACTTCGACGAGCGTCATCGCGTCGTCGTAGGCATTTTCGAGCCGCTGATAATCCTCGAGGGTGGCTTTCATGCGGCTCTGGCGCTTGAGCACCTGTTGGGAATTTTCCACATCGTCCCAGAAGCCGTTCTCGGCAGTCTGCTCCTCGATTTTGCTAAGCTCCCCCCTGATCTTTTCGATGCCGAGGGCATCGGCCAGATCGTCGATCTGCGGTTTCAGGGAAAGCAGGCGCAGACGAAGTTCTTCCAGTTCCAGCATAAAAGGTAACCCCTCCGGATAAAGACTTGCGCGGACAAAAACGCGCAGCATAGATGTAATTATAAATGATTTGTGAAAAATAGTCAAAGATATTCTGAATCTTTCAAAAAAAGTTTGCTTTTCATTTCCAGTAAGATATAATATTTTTTAGATGCAAATTCCGTCTCTGTGAAAGGAAATTCTATGGACCGCTATCTCGGCTCGAAATGCCCCTATTGTGAAAAAGAGTTTCAGCCCGGCGACGACGTGGTCGTCTGCCCCGACTGCGGGACGCCGTATCACCGCTCCTGCTGGAAGGAGCACGGCGTCTGCGCCTACCGGGGCCGTCACGGCTCCTATGAATGGAAACCGGAATTGCCCTTCCATGCCGTCGTCCCTCAGGATGCCGAAACCGCCTATTGCCCGAACTGCGGTGCGCCCGTCGCGCCGAATGCCAAATTCTGCCCCGGCTGCGGAACCACGTTCGGCGGAGCGAATCCTGCCGGGCAGCCTTCCTTTTTCGGCGGCTCCTATGCGGGAGAGACCGGAGCAGCCGGCGGGACAGCGTTTTCGCAGGAGGTCCGCGTCTTCGGCGAGGAGGACCCCATCGGCGACTTCCGCGCAAAGGAGTACGCCGCTTTCGTTGGAAAAAACCAGCGGTATTTTCTGCCGCGGTTCAAGCTCTTTTCGGAGGGCAGGCACAACAGCTTCAACGTCGCCGCTTTTTTGTTCGGCTATCTCTATCTTTTTTACCGCAAAATGTACGGGCTCGGCGCCGCGGTGCTCCTTCTGACGTTTCTGCTGGATCTTCCCTCGCTGGCCGCCTCCTATGCCGATCTCCAGCAGGCTCTCATCAAAGCCGGCGCCCTCTCCGGAGCCGTTTTCAGCATACCGAATGATCAGCTTCTCTCCACCCTCTCGCTCGTGGGCGGCGTCCTCCTCTGGGGCGTCAAGGCCTGCCTGCTGCTGCTTGCCGACCGCTACTATTTTCACTTCTCCACCGCCAAAATTCGTTCCATAAAGGAAACCTATCCGGAGGGCGGCATATACGAGGCCGGCCTTGTGCGCAGGGGCGGCACCTCGATGGCTCTGGTGATCCTGTCCATCCTCGTGATTGCGGCCGCTTCCTATGTGCCTTTTTACCTGCTCATCTCGTCGCCGCTCTTTGATCTCACAAAATTCATGGAATTCGCGTCCGCCTACGGCATGGCCTAAATCCGGCGCGCCGACCCGTTGAAAAACACCGGAAAATGATTGACAAGGATTGGCACGCTTGTTATAATTGTAACGTTGCCCGCTTATATAAAGGGCGGGAACACATCCTTGCTCCGGAACACCGGGGCCAAAGTCCAAAAGGAGGTGCAAATCAAATGGCAAAACTCATGCAAAGCTATGAAACCGTTATTGTTTTCAACTGCAAAGATGAGGAAGCTGTCCCGGGCCTTGTGGAAAAGTTCACCAACCTGATCGCCGAAAACGGTACCGTCGACAGCGTCGAGGAGTGGGGCAAACGCAAGCTTGCCTATCCCATCAACTATGAGACCGAAGGATATTACGTGCTGATCAACTTCACCAGCGTGCCTTCGTTCCCGGCTGAACTCGACCGCAACTACAACATCAGCGACGGTGTTGTCCGCTCGCTGATTGTCGCAAAGAACTGAGGAGGCGTCGTAATGAACAGAGTCGTATTGCTCGGAAGACTCGCTGCCGATCCTGAACTCCGCACCACCGGCACCGGCATTTCCGTATGCAGTTTTACCATCGCCGTCGACCGCCCGTATACGAAAACATCCGAGCGCCAGACCGATTGGATCGACATCGTCGCCTGGAGAAACACAGCGGAGTTCATCTGCAAATACTTCCAGAAAGGTAAGCCCATCATCGTCGAGGGAACCCTCCAGACAAGAAACTGGGAGGACAAGAGCGGCCAGAAACGGAAATCCGTCGAAGTGGTCGCCGACAACGCGGAATTCGTACCCGGCACCAAAGAGGGCGGGGCTTCTATGCCCGGCCGTCCCGACATGCACGCGGATTTCGCCCCGCCGGTCGCGGATCCCGCCCCGGTGGCGTTCTCCAACGGTGAGGCCGAGGATTTCACCGTCGTAGAGGATGACGATCTCCCCTTCTGATTTGCAGAGCATCGAGTAACGAATTCAATAAGGAGGATTAGCATGGATAGACCCGAACGTCCGGAAAAGGCCGGCAACCGCAACCGCCGTCCCAAAAAGAGAGTTTGTGCGTTCTGCGCCGACAAGATCGAAGAGATTGATTATAAAGACGTCCCGCGCATCAGAAGATTTCTTTCTGAAAGAGGCAAGATCATTCCGAGAAGAGTGACCGGAACCTGCGCCCGTCATCAGAGACAGCTGACTGTCGCCATCAAACGCGCCCGTCATCTCGCCTTCCTGCCCTACGTTTCCGATTGATTGATCCAAAACGATCGACGCCCTCCCCATTTCGGGAGGGCGTTTTTTTATGCGGACGGGCTGCGAAACCTCCGCAGAGCCTTTTCTCTGCGCTCTCCCTTACCTGAACGTACGAAATTCGTATCCCCGGCTGCGGAAGGCCTCGATCAGCGCGGGAAGCGCCGCGGCCGTGGCCGAGCGGGTTTCGTAATCGTGAAAAAGTACGACCACCGTATCCTTTCCCCGCGCTCCGGTCAGCACCTTCCGGGCGATCTCGTAGGCGGAGATACACTGGTTGATGCCGTCGGTGCTGTCCACATTCCACGCGCAGAGCGTCAGGCCCTCGGCCTCAATCTCGGCGAGGATCTGCTTCATCAGCGCCGGAGTCGCGGTGGAATTCGCCACGCCTCCCGGCAGGCGGATGATCTTCGGGCATTTTCCGGTCACCGATTCGATCCAGATTTTTTCCGTCTCGATATCCCTTTTCCAGCCCTCCATCGAAGTGTACATGACCGAATAGTCATGGGTCCAGCTATGCAGGCCGACGGAATGCCCGGCCATCGAGATGCGCAGCAGGCGGCAGTTGGCGTCGTAGCTGTCCGGGCCGACGACAAAAAAGGTCGCCTTCACGCGGTACTCCTCCAATACGGCGAGGATATCCTCCGTGATCACGGAGGGTCCGTCGTCAAAGGTCAGGTAGACCGTCTTCTGCACGGGCTCCGTTTCCCCGGCGCTTTTTTCTCTGGCGACAAGCGCATAGCCCCTTTTTCCGATCAGAACCAGCGCCGCCAGAACCAAAACCGCCGCCGTTATGCGGATCGCCGCCGTTCGCAGTCTCGTGACCCCAAAAAACCGTATCAATTCCGCCGCCTCCCTCAGACCAGATTCCGGAGAAATCCTATGCGGCGGGAGATTCTTTCTTGACACGCAACAGGGCGCCGGTTATAATTGACAAGAATGAGTCCAAAGGGAGGGCAATATCTTGCAACCTTTTTCCGAAATTTCGGCGGAAGCACTTTCCGGCGTCCGCTTTATTCTTACCGATATCGACGACACGGTCACCAACGGCGGCAAACTGACCGCCGAAGCCTACTGCGCCATGTGGAGTTTGCAGGAGGCGGGCTTCGGTGTGGTCCCGGTCACGGGCAGGCCTGCCGGCTGGTGCAGCCTGATCGTCCGGGAATGGCCGGTTGCCGGGGTCGTGGGGGAAAACGGCGCCTTTGCATTTTATCTGAGCGACGGAAAGTTTCGCTCCCTGCACCACCCGAACGTCTCCAAGGATGCGGGCGCGAAGCTTCAGGCGGTCGCGGATGCCGTGCTCAAGGCTGTCCCCGGCTCAAGGGTGAGCTCGGATCAATTTTCCGGGATCTACGAGCTTGCCATCGACTATTGTGAGGACGAACCCCGCCTCCCAATCTCCGACGCCGAAAAAATCGCGGAAATCTGCCGTTCCTTCGGTGCGGAGGCCAAGATCAGCTCCGTCCATGTCGACACCTGGTTTGGCAATTACAACAAGCGCGAGATGGCGCTCCTCTTTTTTAAAGAAATCCTCGGTGTGGAAGACCCCAAACAGCAGATTCTCTATTTTGGTGACTCGCTCAACGACGAACCGATGTTTGAATATTTTCCGCTCTCCTGCGGCGTGGCGAACATCCGGCTGTTTGAGCACTCCTTTTCTCACCTGCCGTCTTTCGTGACAGAGGGCGAGGGCGGCTACGGCTTCGCGGAGGCCGTGGATGTGATTCTCAAAAAAAGAAAGCCCTGACAAAAAAGCGCCGGCGGTTTTTTCCCGCGCGGCGGCCTTTCGGACAGGTACTATTAAAACAGCGGACGATCCGGCTTTGCGCCTTTTCGTCCGCTTTTTTTATTTTATGGAACTTTTATCGCCGGAGCCGCGGGAACCTCCCGCCCGCTTTTCCGCCCGGCGGATCTGCCAAAAATCGCAAAATCTGTTTCGGCGCCCCGAAACCGAAACTCTTCTCAGACGCCCGGCTCCAGAAGCCCGTAATTCTCGTCGTTGCGGCGATAGACGACGTTGATCTCGTCGGTCTCCTCGTTGCGGAACATGAAGAAGCTGTGGTCGAGCATGTTCATCTGGAGGATGGCCTCCTGCACGTTCATCGGTTTGAGCGGGAAGCGCTTGATCCTGACGACGCCGTATTCCTCGGGCATGATTTCGCCGTTGAAGGACGGCTGGAACATACCGGTGCGGAACTTTCTTTCCAGTCTGGTCTTGTTGCGGGTGATTTGCTTGGTCAGCGCATCGGATACCGCTTCCAGGGAATCCATCCGGTCGGAGGTTGTTTTCTCTGCCCGGAAGAGCATGCCGCCGGACGTGATGGTCACCTCAACCGTTTCCCTGCCGTTCTGGTTGGAGACGGTGACGACGGCTTCGGCATCCTCGCCGAAAAAGCGATCGAATTTTTTGAGCTTTTTTTCGCAGCGCTCTCTGAATTCGTCCCGGACCGCGGTGTTGCGTGAAGTGATCCTGATGTTCATAATTCTGCCTCCTTCATAGACGGAACGCAGCGGCTTCGGAAAGACCGCCGCTTTTCTTCCGCCGCTTTCATTATACCATATTGACCGGAGGCAATTCCATTCACGAATTTTACTAAAATATGAACCCTTTGTTATGCTCGACGACAAATTTCTTCAAAGAGTGTTTACCTTTGAAATCCGAAGTGGTATATTTATATTGTTGTGGTCTGGAAGAAACTGAAACGGGTGCCGGAATTCCTTTTCCGGCACCCGTTTTTTGATGAGATTCAGGCGGGAACCCCCCGCACGGCCTTCTCCGCCGACGCCTCAAAAGGAGGCTGCAAATTGCCTTGCCCGCTTTACAGGCTGGCGGGCATTTGCTTTGCAAACCGGCAAATTTGTCTTCCCCGGAACCCGAAACAATGATATTTTTAAGTCCCTACTCTTCAACGATTTCCCCGCCGGCAACCACCATGACGGGTTCCGCGTAGACGGAGAAGGGATCGTCGTCGAAAACAACCAGATCTGCATCCTTGCCCGGCTCGATGGAGCCTACTCGGTCCGCGATGCCGCAGATCTCGGCCGGAACGATTGTAATGGCGGCGAGGGCGTCCTCCCTGCTCATGCCGCCGCGGACCGCGATTCCCGCCGACAGGGCGAGGAAGCGCTCCGGCACCTCCGGATGATCCGTGCAGATGGCGACCGGGATGCCGGCCTCCGCGAGCTCCGCCGGGTTGCAGTCGTCCATGTTGGCGAGCTCCGGCTTCGTGCGCGTGCCGATCATTGGCCCCGCGATGACCGGAATATGTTTCGCGGCAAGCTGATCGGGGGCAAGCCAGCCCTCCGTGCCGTGGATGATGACCGCGTTCAGATGAAACTCCTCGGCGATGCGGACGGCCGTGAAGATGTCGTCCTGCCGGTGCGCGTGAAAATGGGCCTGCACGGTACCTTCCAGCACCTCCTGCAGGGACTCGGCCTTCATGTCGAAATCCGGCGGGTCGACGTCGTCGTCCTCCTCGCTGGCCTGCATGTCCTCGGCGTAGCGGCGGGCCTTCATCAGCTGCTCACGGATCACGGCGGCGGTAGCCATTCTGGTGGCGGGAGTCTCCCCCCGTTGGCGGTATGTATTGATCGGATTTTCGCCCAGAGCGAATTTCATCGCGAGCGGGCAGCGGATGATTCTGTCTTCGATCGTGGCTCCGTAGGTCTTGAGCGCGAGCATCTGACCGGCAACCGCGTTGGCGCTGCCCGGCCCGGTGACGACCGTGGTGACGCCGGCCTCGAGCGCTTCCCGGAAGGCCCGGTCCGCCGGGTTGACGGCGTCGACGGCGCGGAGCTGCGGCGTGGCGGGATCGGTATCCTCGTTGCCGTCGTCGGCATCCTGTCCCTTGCCGTCCCCCCACATGCCGATGTGGGAATGCGCGTCGACAAAGCCGGGATAGACGGTTGCGCCTTGAAGATCGACGGCGTCCTCCTCCTTCGGAAGAAAATCCGAGGGGCCGACGTCGAGGATCTTTCCGTCCCGCACAAGGACAAAGCCGTCTTCAATTTCCGGCCCTGCGGACGTGTAAATCCGGGCATTGTAGAAGAGCATAGTCCCACCCTTTCAAAAAAGGGTATCGCCGGAAGCAATACCCTCTGCCTTACTGATCAATCGTCATAGAAACCGCGGTTTTTATTCTTGGTACGGCGGTTCTGGGAGCCCCTGCGGCTCTCGATGACATCCTTGAGATCATCCATCTTTTCGTCGCTGCACTGTTTATAGCGGTTCATCATGTCCTCAAACGACAGATTCTGATTCTGGTTCCGCGGACGGAACTCAAAGCTGTCGGTCCCGGGGCCGGAGCGCGGACGGCCCTCGCGCGGCGGACGGTCCCTGAACGGGCGCTGCGGCTGATCCTCAGGAGGCTCCTCCGCCTGCTTCATGGAGAGACTGATCTTGCCGTCCGGCGAGATGCCGAGAATCTTCACTTTTACCGTCTGGTGCATGGTTACGAATTCCTTGATATCCTTGACGTAGGTATGCGCCACTTCGGAGATATGTACCATACCGGTCTTGCCGCCGGACAGATCGACAAAAACGCCGAAATTCGTGATGCCGGAAACTTTACCCTCCAGAATAGAGCCAACCTCAAGCTGCATAGATTTTTTTGCTCCCTCTCAAACTACTTAAAACTGCGCCTCAGTTCGTGCCCGAGACGTCGACATAAAAGTGCTCGTCGGAATAGGCATAGCCGAGCTTGTCCCGCGCCATGCTTTCGATGAAATCGTTGGTGCCGTAAGTATCAAGGGTCCGCTGAAGCTCTTCGTTCTCGATCTGCTGGCGGTTATATTCCTCTTTTGCCGCCTCAAGCTCCGCGCGCTTTTTGGTGATGTCCACCTGGAAGCTCACGAGGGCATACAGGATATACACCCCGAATGCGATCACCGCAAGCCGGAGAAACAGACTTCTGTTCTTCTTCTCTTTGGTTCTCTGCTTCAACTCCACGACGCTCCTTCATTCCCTCTCCGGAAGACGTCCGCACACGTCCCCCGACGGAAAAATTTTTCGCATATTTCCTGATACTTAAACACAATGGATTATACACTATATTGCGTTCCTTTTTCAATAGTTTTTTCATGTTTTTTGAAGTTTTTTTGAACATGGTTGCCCCTTTTGCCGCTGTTTTTCTGCCGGTTTCCCGGAAAAACGAGGCGGTCCTCCGCAGAGGCGGCGCAAACAGGTGGAAAAGCGCCCTCCGGATCCGGGCGATCAGCCTGCCGACCAGCGAGACAAACCTCCCCGCCGTACCCATCCAGACGGCGAATCCGACCGCCGAGCCGAGGTAGAGATACAGCCGCGGCTGGCCGTAGTTACGTTCCAGCAAAAACGAAAAATACAGGAATCCGGCGATCAGGCAATAGAGCACGTCCCCGAGAAACCGGCGCCGCCTTCCCGGCGGAAACAGGAAGCGAAAGAGATCCTGCGCGCTGCGGCAAAGGGCAAGCTCCGCGCCGAAGATCATCGCCTCGAAAAAGAGCGCCGTCTGAAACGCGTTGATGTCGTCGTAAAAGATCATGCTGCCTCCTCAGCGCGAGAGCTTCTCCAGGAAACCTGCCCGCCGCGGCAGCCTTCCGGAATAGCGCAGGTAATCGATTCTCCCCTCCGCGGAGAGATCCCCCGTCTCCGCCGAAAATGCGGTCACCTTCAGATTTTTCCCGCCGATCACCAGGATCGAATCCGGCAGCGCGGCGTGGATTTCCCGCTCGTCGAAACCCTCCAGCGAGACGATCCCGGCGGCGGCCAGCTTTCCCCTGCCGTCGATTTTCACCCAATGGGGCCTCTCTTCGCCCTGCCGCATCTCTTTCATGATACCGCCTCCCGAAAGTAGGTTCTCTCCGGGCATCTTATGGAAAATGCGCAAAAAAAATACCGGGGAATGCTGAAAAGCATTTCCCGGCGCCGTACTGCCGCGGACGAGAACCGTCCGGGCTTCTTCATCACGCAGCGGCGACCGTCCTACGGATGCCGCTGCCGATGCGGAGTTCCCTGTCTCCTTTAGCGGCTGTCGCTGGCATCCTTCTGGGTCTGAGTTTTCTGCTGGCTCTGCTGATTTGCTTTCTGCGGGCTCTGAGGATTCTGCGGGCCCTGGGTCGCGCGGTTGCTGCCGTTGGAGCTGTTCTCTCTGGAATAGTTCTGATTGTTGGAAAGCATAAAAAGATCTCCGTTTCGGTAAAGATTAGAAAGCGCCGCTTTCGCAGAATGGTTCTTTCAAAAGCACTGCTTTCGGTCTCATTTTTCCCGCACACGGAGATTTTATTCATTTTTATGTTTTTTGACGGAAAGCGGTTTCGCCGGAGACCCGCGCCCTGTGCTTTGGGCAGTCCGCCGGAAATCCGCAGGATGCCGGCAGGCCGAAAACACCGCCGCCGCAGAACTTCTTCGCGGCGGGCATACCGGGCAGGAAACTTTGGGGCCGCCGGGATTCGGGAGGCGAAACCCGCAGGAAAACGGCTTCTGCGGCCTCAGCTCTCAATCCGCATGGGGAGGAAACCCTCGCCGATGATGTCGTTGGAAGGAGAGGACATGATAAAAGCCGCGGGATCGCATTCCTTCACGACTTTTTTAAAAATCGGAAACTGGTTTTCCGGCATGGCGCACATGATGACCCGCTTGACCCCGCCGGAATAGCCGCCTTCCCCCATCAGGAACGTGACGCCGCGGTCGGTCTTCTCCATGATAAGCCGCGCCGCTGCCTCCGGGTCGCCCACAACCGCCCACGCGATCACGCCGCGCCGGTCGCCATAGAGCACCGTATCCAACGCCCGCTCCGCGGTATAAACCGAAACGAGGGCGTAGAGGGCGGCCTCCATGCTGGAAAAATAAAAACCGGCCGCAAGAATGACGGCGAAATCAATATACAGAAGCATCTTGCCAAGCTGAATATGCGGATATTTGAGCAGCAGCAGTCGGCCGACGATATCCGAGCCGCCGGTCGTGGAGCCGCGCAGGAAGACGACGCCCAACCCAGCCCCGATCAGCAGGCCGCCGAAGATGGATGCCAGCAGCATGTTGCCGGTGTATTTCGGAAGGAAAACGGCAAGCGTATCCGTCAGCGTCGTCAGGATCAGCAGCGTGCGCAGCGTGGAGTGGACAAACTTCTTCCCAAGGAATTTCCACCCGATCAGAATCAGCGGCAGGTTGAGCAGAAAGCTCGTGATACCGATCGGCAGACCGGTCAGGTCGTTGAGCATCGTGGCGATGCCGGTGACGCCGCCGGGCACCACGTGGTTCGGCGCGGTGAAGATATCCACACCCAACGCAAAAAGAAACGAACCGAACACTTCGGCACAGATATCCCAGAAAATTCCGTCCCGCTTCCTCACACAAAGGCCTCCCCGTTCAAAATTCCCGACGATGCATGAAAAAGATCCCTCGCGCGCGATTCGTTCCCGGAGAGCCAGAGCCAGCCGAACAGCGCCTCGACGCCGGTCGCCTTCCGGTACTCGGCGGCGGTGGCATTGCGGGGGATGCGGCCCACGACGCTGTTGCGGCCGCGCTTCAGAATACTCCGCTCGTCTTCGTCCAGCATCGGCTCCAGCAGGTCGTACACCTTTGCCTGCGTCTCCGCACGAACCATGAGCACGGCGCGCTCGTGGAGCTTTCCTGCCGGAAGAGAGCCATGCTCAAGTAGTTTTTCACGGACAAAGATCTCATAGACCGAATCTCCGATAAAAGCCAGAGATAAGCCGTTGAGCATCCCGGCCTCCTGTTTGGTCAGTGCATTGCGCTCCAAAGACAAGCCCCCAATAAAACAAAAAGTTGGAACCGCGCTTAAAAAGCGCGGCCCACACGAGCCCCATAAGGGCTGATTTGTAAAAAGTACCCGAACGTGTGCCGACGCGGCGGACAGCTTTGCCCTCCGGCGGCAAAGAAATTCCGTTTCATGGCGGGCGGGGTTCGGGGCTCTAAAAAATGGCCCGCCGCCCTTTTCCGAAACGGTTCCCGGCCGGAAAAGCCCGTGACGAACTGCCCCGGTGGCGGCACGGTTTTAACCCCCCGTGCGGAATTATCGGACGTATTCGAAATCGATATTCAGCACGGAGACGGTGTCGCCCTCCTGGATGCCCATCTCCTCAAGCTTGTCGATGATGCCGGAGAGGCGCAGCACGCGCTGGAAATACTGCATGGACTCGTAGTCGTCCAGATCGACGAAGCTGAGCGTATGGGTGAGCCACGGCGCATCCACGACGTAGACGCCGTCCTCCACCGTAACGGTGAACTCCTGCTTCTCCGTAATCTCAGGGCGCGCCTCCGGCTCCGGCTCGTAGCGAAGCACCGGCGGCAGCTTGGAGAGAGCCTCCTCGACCACCTTCAGCAGCTCGTCGACGCCCTGCCGGGTGGCGGCGGAGATCAGATGGTAGGCCAGCCCCTCGCTTTTTGCGAATTTGTCGAATTCCCCGATCATCTCGGGAATGGCTGCGTCGCATTTGTTGAGCGCAAGGATCTGCGGGCGCTTTGCAAGCTCCGGGTTAAAGCGTTCCAACTCCCGGTTGATGGTTTTATAATCCTCGATCGGGTCGCGGCCTTCCTCGGCGGCGATGTCGACAATATGGAGGATTAGCCGGCAGCGCTCGACGTGGCGGAGAAAGTCGTGCCCGAGGCCGACGCCTTCCGCGGCGCCTTCGATGAGGCCCGGGATATCCGCCATGACGAAGGAGCCGGTATCCGTTTTGACCACGCCGAGCACCGGCGTAATCGTCGTGAACGGATAGCTTGCGATCTCCGGCTTTGCGGCGGAGCAGACGCTGATCAGCGTGGATTTGCCGACATTCGGGAAGCCGACCAGACCCACATCCGCAAGGAGCTTAAGCTCCAGCGTAATCTCCCGCTCCTCGCCGGGCAGGCCTGCCTTCGCGAAATTCGGGATCTGGCGGGTGGCGCTCGCAAAATGCGCATTGCCCCAGCCGCCTTTACCGCCCTTCGCCACGATCTGCGGCTTGTTGTCGGAAATATCGGCCAGAATCCGGCCGTTCTCCGCCTCCTTGACGACGGTGCCGACCGGGACGCGGATCACGAGATCCGGCGCGGATTTGCCGTAACACTTGTTGCCCATGCCGTTCTTGCCGTCCTCGGCAAAATAGCGCTTGCGGTATTTGAAATCGACGAGGCTCGAGAGGTTGCTGTCGCCGACGAAAACGACGTTTCCGCCTTTTCCGCCGTCGCCGCCGTCCGGCCCGCCGGCATTGACGAATTTTTCGCGGTGGAACGCGACGGCGCCGTCGCCGCCCTTCCCCGCGCGGATTCTGATTTTTGCGGTATCTACAAACAAAAGGGTACCTCTTTCTTCCTGCGCGCATGCGAGGTTTTCCCCGCATGCGAAACTTAAGCGGCGGCTGCCGCATATTCAAACAAAAACCGAAAAAAATCGCGGGCGAACTTTGAAGCCCGCCCGCGGTGTACTTTACTGCTCGTCCGGGTAGATGCTGACCTTCTTGCGGTCCGCGCCGAGACGCTCGAAACGGACGGTGCCGTCTTTCAAGGCAAACAGGGTGTCGTCGGAACCTCTTCCGACATTCTCGCCGGGATGAATGTGGGTGCCGCGCTGACGGACGAGGATGTTGCCGGCGAGGACGAACTGGCCGTCCGCTCTCTTGACGCCGAGGCGCTTGGATTCGGAATCACGGCCGTTTTTGGTGGAGCCCATTCCCTTTTTATGAGCGAAGAACTGAATACCGATTCTAATCATGGTTTTACACCTCCGAAATTATTAAGTTGACTGTGCCGGGGTGGTCCTGTGCAAGATTCTGCAGCTCGAGCCGCAGAGCCGAGATGAAATGCCATGCGGCCGGCCTTGCGTTTTCCTGAAGGATCAGCTCGACGCTGTCCTCCCCGACCTCGACGCCGCATTTCGTTTTTACGATCTCCGTGATGCCGTTGACCGCCATCTCGGTGCAGGCGCTCACCGCCGCACAGACGATATCTTTTCCGCTTTCGGCATAGCCGGCATGCCCGCTGATGCGGAACGAGACCGGCTGGCCTCTATGATAGCAAAACTCCGCGCGGATCATTCGCAATCAGCCTTCGATCGCCCCGATGACGACCTTGGTGTAGGGCTGACGGTGACCGAGGCAGCGCTTGCTGCACTTTTTGGAACGGTAGGTGAAAACGCGGATCTTCTTGGCTTTGCCCTGCTTTTCCACAACGCCGCCGACTTTCGCTCCTTCTACATAAGGAGCACCGACCTTGACGCCTTCGTCGCCGCCGATTGCCAGAACCTTGTCGAAAACGACTTCGTCGCCGGCCCCGGCTTCGATCTTCTCAATGTAGACCACGTCGTCTTTCTCGACGCGGTACTGTTTTCCGCCTGTTTCGATGATTGCGTACATAATAAACCTTCTTTTGTTGGACTCGCTGCAAAAAGGGCACCAGCGCGTTTTTTGGGCGCACTGAATTTAGGAAGCCCACAGCATGCGGCAAACTGGATTATAACATGGGAAAAGCAGGATGTCAAGCACCCTTTTTAATAAAAATATAATAGGAACCGCCCGGTCATGCCGCATTTTAAAAAATCCGCTCTCTTTAAAACGGAGCGGATGATAAAAATTCTTTTTCCCGGTATCCCGGCAGAACGACTCTGAAAACCTGATTCAGCCCTCCGACGGCGTCTCGCAAAAACCGGGGCCGGTTCCGCACACGACGGAGATTTCGCCGTCCATCAGCTTTTCCGCCTCGCCCTCGGTGATGCCGTACTCCGATATCACCTGGGAAGCAAATTCTTCCCTGCTATAGCCGGACAGCGCGAAATCCTCCGCGCCGACCATGCCGTTTCCGTCGAAATCCAGCGGATATTCCTCCGGGGCGAGCCGGTTTCCGAACGCGTTGAGTTCCTCGCACGGGTCATATTCCGTTCGATAACCGATCCCGTCGATGATAATAAACGGATTATATGCCGTAATGGTGGCCGTATCGCCGTCCGCCGTCGTCAGTGTGAACTGCACGAACTGGCCGTCGTATTCCTTCCACGAATCATCCTCTTCGCCGACCGTGACCGTATTCAGAATCCCGACAAGCTCGGAGAGAAGGGCTTCGTCCGTAATGGTCGTCTTGGTTCCCGGCGGGGTAAGAGAGATTTCCGCGCTTTTTATATCCGCGGCCTCCAGCTCCGAGAGCCATGCGGCGTCGTGGACGGTCTCCGCCTGAGATTCGCTCTCCGCACCGCTCTCCGCATCCCTCTCAAAGAACTGCCACTCGTTATTGATCTTTACCACAAGGCCGTCCTCATAATAGGCGTATTCCGCCCCCGTGCAGCCGAAGTTGCTCTGGCCGTCTTCCGCGGGCACTTCGGAACCGTCCACCTCCGAAGTGATCGTGCCAAGAATCGCGGAAGGATCGATTTCCGCCGCGACCTGCCTGCCGGCATCAAGATAAAGCTGCCCTTCGACCATCACCATCGGTCTCCGGTCCCATTTCGTCTCCTCCTGCGCGGCGCCGCAGCCGGTCAGCAGGGCCGCCATGCAGGCAAGGATCGTTATGAACGCCGCAAATTTCTTCATGGGTTCTTCCTTCTTTCACAAGTAAATGAGAAGAAAAGCAAAATTTCCTGCACCGCCTTCACGAAAAGTTCTTTCTTTAATTAATAAGTGAGAAAAAGCGCGGAATTTCCTGCGTCTTCCATTTTTTTGCGCACGGCCGGAAAAACGGATTTCCGCAGCCCGTTTTGAAGAGTCTCGTCTGTGGTTTTCGCCCTCCCGGCGGCCTTAGAAACACAAAAGGCGGGGCTTCCGGAGAGGAAACGCCCGCCTGTCTGTTTAAAAACACATGGATCCCCCGGATTTTTCTCCGGTTCGGCAAATCAATCCGGGCTGTTCTTCCCGGAGAACGGCTCCTCCGCGGTTTTTCCGGGTACCTCCTCCGGAACGGGTTCCGCCGTTTCCTCAAGGGTCCCCTCTTTCGGCGGCCCGGCCTGCACCGGGGCGTTTTTACCGGAGAGCGGCTCCTCCGAAGAGTCCAGCGGGACGTTTTTCCCGGAGACAGGCTCCGCGGCCGGTTTCGGCGACTTTGTTCTGTAATCCCACCGCCCGGCAAGGATCAGCTTCGATTCCTCGGTGTCGCGGTAGGGGCGCAGATAATCGGGATCGTTCTCCCGACGGATTTTACTGAGGATCAGGAAATTGGCAATGACCGCCGTCAGGGCAAGAAGGGCGCCCAGCACCTGCGAGACGCGCATGCCGCCGAACATCAGGCTGTCGGTGCGCAGGCCCTCGATCCACATGCGGCCGAAACCGTTCCAGCCGATGTAAAACAAAAACATTTGCCCGTCGTAGCGGCGCTTTTTCATCGTCAGAGCATAGATCAGAAATCCGGCCGCCAGCCAGAGCGATTCATAGAGAAACGTCGGATGCACAGGCTTCATCGGGTCCATCTCCGCGCCCATGAATTCGGAGGTATGGCTCGCAATATAGTAGGCGACGGTCTTGCTCGTCATGCCCCACGGCAGATCCGTATTGGTACCGAACGCCTCCTGATTGAAAAAGTTGCCCCAGCGGCCGATCGCCTGCCCGATCATCAGGCCGGCGGAACCGATGTCGAAAAACGGCAGCAGCTTCACCCCGCGCCATTTGCAGCCGAGGATCGCGCCGAGTGCACCGCCGATCACCGCGCCGTAAAAGCCGAGCCCGCCGCCGCGCAGGTTGAGGATGGCGCCGAGGTTTCCGGCGTACTCGTCCCAGCGGAAAGCAACGTAGTAAAGGCGCGCGCCGATGATGCCCAGAATGGCGGCGGTCATCACGACATCGAGCGTACGGTCGCTGTCGAGGCCGAATTCCTTGAAATTGCGGAACGCAAACAGCAGCGCCAGCACGAAGCCGGTCGCAATGATGATCGCGTACCAGTAGATATCCATGCCGCCGATGGAGAACGCCACGCGGTTGATCTCAAGCTCCAGCCCAAGGCCGGGGAACGATACGGTATCTGTCATAATGCCCTTCCTTTTTTGAAAAAATCAGCTGTCCGGATCTTCCTTTTCGAAACGCGGGGTCATTCCCCCGTCGGCCGGATCACGGAGAGCACGGTGTGTTCCTCGCTGTACGCCGAAAAGGCCCGCTCGCAGACGGATTCCGCGGTGGCTTCTGCGGCTGCGTCAAGCAGCACATAGGGGCTGTGCCCGGCGAAATGGCAGTTCAGCAGCTCGGAGGCGATTCCCTCGGTCCGTTCCGCGGAGCGCAGATAATGCCCGTAGACGCTGCGCTGGGCGTTCCGGAAGAGTTCCTCCGGGATCCCGTCCCGCCGCAGCTCAGAGAAGCGCCGCTGCAGCGCGTCGGCCACCCGCTCAGGCTCCTTCGATTCGCCGGAATAGAGCGTGCTGCAGAAATCCCGGCCGCAGAAGGCCTCCGAATAGAACGTCGCGTTGATGAGCTCTTTATCATAAAGCTCCCGGTAGAAGCGCGTGTAATCCGCGGCCATAGCCTCGGCGAAAATCTCATCCAGCACCGAGCCGGTCAGGTTTTCCCGCTCGCCGCGGTCCAGCGCCTTAAAGCCGAACGTAAACTGCGGTACGGAGACCGGCAGGCGCTCCTCGGCGTAGGACTGCAGCACCTCCGGCGGCTCGGTGCAGGTGCTGTGGCGGATGAGCACCGGTTCTCCGGCCTTGAGCACTCTGTCCGCGGCGCTGAGCACGGCATCCCGGTCGAAGCAGCCGGCCACGGCCAGTACCATATTGCTCAGGTCATAGAATGCGCCATAACATTTATAAAGCAAATCCGCGTCGATCTCGGCAATGCTTTCCACGGTGCCCGCGATGTCGTTGCGGACCGGGTTTTTCGCGTACATGGCGGTCAGCATGTTGAACAGCACGCGCCACTCGGGGCTGTCGTCGTACATGCGGATCTCCTGCCCGATGATGCCGCGTTCCTTCTCGACCGTCTCCGCCGTAAAATACGGGTGCGTGACGAAATCAAGCAGGATCTCGATGGACTCGGCAAAATGATCGGTGCAGGAAAACAGGTAGGCCGTCCGGTCAAAAGAAGTATAGGCGTTGGCGGAGGCCCCCGTCTTCGCAAAGCGGTCGAAGGCGTTGCACTCCTCGCTCTCAAACAGTTTGTGTTCCAGATAATGAGCCGTGCCCTGCGGGATGGGATCCACCCTGCCGTCCGCATATTGGATCTCGGTATCGATGGAGCCGTAGGCCGTGCCGAACAGCGCATAGGCCGAGCGGAAGCCCTCCATCGGCGCGAGCAGCATTCGGAGCCCGGAGGGATGGTCGATGATCTCATATTGATCGCCGAGGCGCTCGCTTCTCACAAGTTCGTTACGCATCCGTTTTTTCCTCCCCGGTCAGGCGATAGACGGCGGCCAGTTTTGCCCGTCCGGCCATCTCCGCGATCTGTGCGGCGGTGACGGCGCCAATCGTC
>Ga0208826_1001495_pt1 | contig 19467 bp, 14 predicted proteins | sample AD_UKC115_MetaG_FD_184451 | JGI IMG/M metagenome (GOLD analysis project Ga0208826, IMG submission 184451) | Active sludge microbial communities of municipal wastewater-treating anaerobic digesters from Hong Kong - AD_UKC115_MetaG (SPAdes)... | ecosystem: Engineered > Bioreactor > Anaerobic >...
TAGTACCGCCGTTCGAGCCCGTGCACGTCCAAGTCCACGGCCCGGCGCCCGCCACCGCCGATGGCGTCCCAACCAAACACAGATTCGCCGTTGGCGCGCTCGTGAACTGGCTACCGTTCGAAGCGCCGCAGACGCCGTCGACACGTATCAACTGCGAGCGGGAAAACTGTGCGGACGCAGTGGGCATCACGCCGTTATTGCCGGTGTTTCCACCGGTGTCCCTGGCCTCGACACGGAACCAAATCAACTTCGATCCGGTGGCGGGCAGCAACGCGCTGCACGACAAGCCATTGACGCTCGCCCAGTCACCCATAAACGGGAAGGACTGAGCGCCTACTGCGGCACCCGCGTTGAGCTCGCACGCGTGCACCCCAGTTTGTGAATCGCCAGCTGTCACACGGACAGATACCGGCGAAAACCCGACAACATCCACAATAAAACTCACGCGCACTGCCGAGCCAGGGCTAGACTGGACCGCTGAAAGCGAGCGAACCGTGATGGGCACACCATTGCGAACGTTGACCGTCCCAGTTGTTCGAGCGATTTCTCGTCCAGTAGTGTCGATCGCGCGAACCAAGACGACAAGACGAATGGCCCGCGCGATCAGCGCCTCGCACTCGGGAATTGCGACATCGCTCCCGCCATCAAATCGCTGAGCGCTTGTGCTCCACTCGCACGAGGCCAGATTCTGCTGATCATCATACGCAGATACTTGTATCTTTCCCGCGAACGAATTGCCCAGAATCGCTACCCGGCCGCTCAACCGCCCGCTGGAGATGGTCAAATCACGCAACGCTAGAGACGTAGGCTGCGCGGCGGCTTGCTGCGCAGTCGCCAAAATTTCGTACTTTTTCGCGAGTGTGTAGAGGTAAACTTTGACGGACGAAGGCGATTGCACTGGCGAACCGACCACGGGATTAATGTTGATCGCGTTCGAATTCAACGGTGCAGTTGCCACAGTACGGCCATTGATCTCGACGTCGTATCGGAGGAACGACTGCAGGTATGGCGCCTCGGCAGCGATGGACATCTCTAGCCTTGGTCCAGACGTACCATCGACCAAAGTGCGGTATGACGCTCGAGCGTTACCGAGAGTGCCGCCGTTGTCAATCGGAATGATGACGGTAGCTGGGACGGCGAACAACTCATTCGACTTCAGTGCCAGCGTAAGGCGCTGCGCCAAAAGCGGCACGTAAACGATGTGCTCATTGGCCGTGCCAGCGGAGCTTATTTGAACGCCGATATCTGGGGACGTGATGCTCCACCCGGTTGGCAGCGTGACTTTCAACTGCGGCAGCATTATGAGACTGCTGACAGTGAACGCCTTGGTCGTGGTGGTTTTTCCGGCCAATGCCCTCGCATCAGCTGATTCAAGCAGCACGATTTCATCAGCGCGATCTGCTCTGTATGAATGAGATATCTTGACGGGAGCCGGTCGGGTGTCCCGTAGGCACCGGTTGTCAATGATCGGCCATGACTTTTCGTAGATGGGCAATACTAAACTCGCGTCGCGTCCTAAGAGGCGTACGGCCGCGAGCGCATCGACACTGGCGTCGACAGAAATATCCAAACACGGCCCCGCAGAAGTGGTCGCGACACCGCCTTGCAGGTGACCGCTAGGGTTGAGTTTCAACTCCATACCAGCAATCACTTCGCCGCGAACGTGCGTGTCTATCTGCCTGCCAAAGTCGCAAGCCAAGTCATCTCGTCCAACGCAGTGAATTTCGGTGTTTATTGGAGTGGCAACACCCGCAACAATTTTTGCGCCAAATGTAAAACTGACGTCCGAGCTGACTTTCCATGTCGACTCCTTAGGATCTGCAGATGAACTCTGACGCATAGACGTCGTGAGTTCCCTCGCTTTTGCGTCTGCATCGTTCGAATTCGTCGATGCAGTCGGGCTGAGGCCAAAATCCCAACTTCCCTCGAGCGTACCAGCGATGGTGCCGTCTGCTTGCCAATAAAGGTATACGTGAACCGGACTGCCATTTACCCACACAATTTTGTTAAGTATGCGCTTCGGCTCGGTATCAAAGATCTCGCCATTGCCTTCAAAATTGACGGTGACTGTAGCCTGCGTCTTGGCAGGCTTTGTTTGCGAAATCACGAACTGAGGTGACTGCGTACAACCTGCAAATGAGCAAGCACCAGCCTCTGCGCGCGCGAACGTGAACTCCGGTGGCGAGTGGGTGATACTGATCTTTCCACCGTACTTGCTTCCCGTACCCGTGGAATTGTTCTTTTTGCTACAAAATATCTCCACTGAAAATGATTCGTCACTGTCACTGGCTTCGGATGTGATTTCGTTCGCAACGGAATGCCCACACAGATCAACTTTGATCGCGGGAGCGGCACTGTATGACTTCGGTCTGGTGCGCTTCGGGGATGTGTTCTGAACAATGCCTATGATCACTTGTGCAGGATTGGCGAGCGTAGACAGCAACAGCTGCCGCCCCCCCACTGACTCGACAGCCAGGACTTCACGATAGTGCGCATCATCACCATCCCAAAAGAAATCCCCGACGGCGGCAGCGGCACTGGACAGATAGTATGAATTCCCCTCTTTGCTTAGACGACCGTTGTAGTCACCGCGATAACGCGATGAAAACACATCACCAAACTGTTCCACAGACGGGGGAGCAATCGCCCATTTTTCTGAGCAGAACGCTACGCCTTCGTCAGCCCAGCCAAAGTTGACCATCGTGCGGTGCATTTCAGCGTCGGTCGTGTAGCGGTGGTTAGGATTGTCTTTCGAGGTCGCATCGGATCGGAATGAGCGGAATACAGGTTGCGTGCCGGTTGGACATGTTTGCCCAGTTGGCGGGGTGACATATCCCACTACCCCCTCGTCCACTGGTTTTCCTCTGACCGTTGTGTTCGCCGGATTTTGCGCACGCACGAGCGACGCTTCACTTGAGATTGGCGTGTAGAAGTGGCTGCCTCGCGTAGCCCCAAGTGCTACTTCGGGGAAGAAGAACCGCGTCAGCGCCGCATTGGCCTTGGACGTTTGCCCATCGAACATCTTGAACGATTGCCCTGTCTCAGACCATTTGCCGGTCGAAAGCAGTAAGACCTGCTCATTGATCCGCGCCGTCACAAAGTAATAGTCCAAATCCGCGTTGTAGTACTCGCGCATTTGCACCAAAGATTGGCTGAACGAAACGCCGCACAGGAAAACACCGCACGCCACAACGGAGACGTGACGCATTCGATTCGCGCAGAGAGCCAACACCCTCGTCACCGAACCGGCCAAGCCTTCGCGTCTATCTTGCATAGTCAACCCCAACGTGAAAGCGCTTCAAAAGCGCTGTTATCCATTAGCTAGTCCAGCATAATCAAGGTCTGGGCTTTTGGGGATCACTAGAGTCGTAACTCTGATGTCAATCTCTCACAAATTGGCAAAACATCAGCGTTACGCAAAGATTCGGCGACTACTCAATCGTCGGCGCAGAAAATCGTGTATGAGGGATGTACCCACAACACGTGGCATCGATAACACCATGTCAAGCTTCGAAAACTCTTTTGGCGGCGACGACATTCGCCGCTTACTCCGACCGCGAATTGACACTCCAGCCGAGCGCGCGCGGGCACGCTTGACGGAACTAGCACTCAAAGTGAGGATTCGGGCGCATTTGCGTCGTGCGGGCATGCGCATCGAGTCAGTAATAGAGAGTGCGGTTGATCGAACAATGCATCGCGCGCTGGCCGACGCCGCTCACGCGGAACGCATCGGCACTCTCGATTCGCACGAACGCACGCTACAGTGGATATTCTTTCTTGCTGACAAGGCAGCGACGGCGGAACTCAAGTCGCAAGATGACGCCCTGATTGAGCAGAGCTTGAACACCGATGTCGACTCATTGGCACAACGCCTTGCTAGCGCAAGTGTTGAGGAAAACCGCGCCGCCAAGCTCACTGCGACCCGAGTGGGTCGCGGTGACGACGACCATGCGGCTGCGTTGCATGAATGCGTGCGCCACACAATTTCCACGTGGCTGGCAACTGGCAGGCGAGCGTCTCGGCACGCGGCCATTGCGATGTACTTGCGATTCGAATTTACGGACGCCAGCCGCCTCGTATTGGCCCACAGTTACAAGCGTGAGAGCAAAGACGCCGTCGGCCAACGCAATCACGCTACCCGAAAGGAGTTGCGGTCGATAACGCGTCATTGCTTTGAGCGATACGCTTCTGACTCCGCAAGCCAACACGAAGGTGCGCAAACAGGTAACCCCCTATGAATACCGCTGAACAAGACCGCGTAGTTCGTGATGCACTTGCCGCGACTTACGGCATGACTGCTGACACCTCGGAAAATGAGAGACGCATCGCCCAAGCGGATGCGTTTGTGGATGCCGCTTTCCGGGCGATGCGGGCCGAGACTGAGGGCACGGTGCGTGACCCGTGGTGGCGGCGCGTGTTTCTGAGCGTTCGACCGGTTGATGCCATTCCAATGCGGCGGCCCATGATCTTCGCGGGTGCGTCTGCGGCAGCCGCTATTGCCGTAGTAGGCCTTGTCATCTGGACTATCAGTAGCGACCACGAATTCGGTCCGGAGCAATTGCGAGGCGGCGCACAGGTGCAGCGCCTGATGGTGACGGCGCCTGAAACACCATCGTCAGCAGCGGCAACTCTTGCGCGTCAACTCGCCGAAGTCAATTGTGAGGCACGCGTCGATCACAGCCGAGGGGAATCCAGCCTGCATATCGTCCCCGAAAGCGCCGGCTGCGCTGGCAACCCGCGAGTAGCAAGCTTGCTTTCAGCGCGAGGCCTGTCCACGGATCTGTCTGGAGCAGCACATGTCGTGTTCGTGCAGGGTCCGGGCCGTTAGCCTCATGCGAGCGACGGACGGAATGCGGTGCTCATTCTCAGCACCAGTGGCTGTCCTCGCAGGCAGCAACTGTGCAGCAAGGATCGCAGTAACTCGATTCGGGCTCTATTACATTGCGCTCGCATTGGGCATATCGATACCAGCTAGCGGGACCGAGCTGCGTGACGCATCAGCCGTTCAGCCCGTGGCGATGCCCGCGTCGCAGACGCCTATCGACCCCGCCGTGGCAACGCGTGTCATCTCTGATCTGCTGGATCGCGTGCGGCTATTGCCGTGGCGTGACGGCGCTGTTAATCGCGACAAGTACGTCGTGGCCTTGCAGGAAATGCAGCGGTCCCGTGCGCTGCTGCCGTGGGTACATGGGGCAACGCGATGGGGGTTCGTCCAGAATCTACGCGTGCTTGAGCACTACGCGGGAGTACCTCCGACGGATCCTGCCCCTCTGATCCGGGAGTGGTTATCCCTTCGCGAAAAGGGCGTCGGAATCGACTGGCAACCACCGCCCCACTACGCCCTGGAGCTGCGTTACGGAGAGTCATTCCTGCATGGCTGGTTTGGCCGGTTTGACGAGTCGAGAAGGGACTTGAATGCGATAGCGTCGGAACTGCTTGCCGATACGATTGCTGCGCGGCCGCAGTCGCGCGATCGACTGCGCTGGTTCATCCGTCAAACCGCCGGGCAGCGGCTCTGGGCTGACGACCTCGCACGAATCATGCAAGACATCGCGCAAGCACTCGGCCCGACTGACGAGCTTACCCCACGCGCGCTGCTTAGCAGTTCATTCAGTCTGCGTGTCATGCAAAAAATAGACCGTGCGACTGCGTTCGCGGAGCAGGCCTACCGCCTGGCGCAGGCATTTCCGGCCGAACAACGGGAAAAGCTGCTGATCTCGGCATCCTCGCAACTTGGTTTGTGTTACATGGCTGCCGGACGGCTACTGGATGCCAAGCCGCTACTTGAGTTCGCACGTGACAGCGCTTATCGACTCAACCCGCCGAGCGAACCTTCGCGAGCCTGGGTCTGGTATTCGACCGCCGCGCTCTATACGCAACTGGGCGAGTACGACGATGCAATTCGCGAGTGGCTTCGTGCAATCGACGTCATCAATGAGCGCCCGCAAGATCCTGGTGATGTGTCTCGCCCGGTGATTGATCGTCACGTCGTCTGGTTATGGATCGCTCACGTCCACGCCCTCGCAGGTCGACCTGACGAAGCGTTGGTCAACTTTGATCGTGCGATGGCACTTCCCGAGATGTGGATTGGTTACGATCCCTGGGTGCACGCTACCTACCCCGATATGGCGCGGCTGCTGGTGTCGCGAGGTCGTTCTGCCGATGCGGAACGTCTGCTGGCGATGGGTAGCAAATCGGCACTAAATAGCGCGGGGCCAGAGTCCAATGACGTCGCGGCAATACAGTCCGGATTCGCTGGGGTCTACAGCCATGTGCCGGGACGAGCCGCCGATGCACAACTGGCACACGCCGGTGCGCTAGCCGTCCTGCTGAACGAGAGTGCAAGTTTTCAGTTGGCGGATGCCTGGTTTGCTGCCGCAGAGGACCGTGATCACCTGACCAATGGAGCAGACAGTGCCGTCTACATGTACAAAGTGGGTGCGAATGTCCTGTCTGCCGCCCGGTTGCGTGCGAGCGGGTTCGAATCGGGCGGAGGTGCGGTGGAGATATCGCCCGGAACCTATCTGCGTCCGTTGCGAAGGTTGCTCGAGTTGCTCACCGACCGTGGTCGCCTGATCGAGGCAGACGAGGTCGCGATGCAAGTGGCAAAGGAGGAACAATTTGTATTCGTGCGGCGCAGCCCAAATCGCCGACGAGGCACGGAGGCCGCCGCACCAGTTGTGGTGCCGATGACGACTCAGGAGAAACACTTGTCGTCGCTGCAACTACGGGCGACGAGCGCTTCAGCCCTGCATCGCAGTGTCGTGCAAGAGGAGCAGGCTCGTGCTTTCAGTGGTTTCGTCGCGCTTCAGGGAATCCCCCACGAATATTCGGACAAGTGGAAGCAATCCGTCGCGTCGACCCGCGAATCGGCAGATTCCCTTCTCAATGCCATCGCAAAGCTGGACGCTGACGGAGTTGTGTCCGTACCGAAAGGCAGTGTGGAACACGCTTCTCGCCCGCTGCCTCATGGTGTAAGCGCACAAGTCCGCTATGTGCTGGGACGCGATGTTGTCTACGCGCTTGTCCGAACGAATGGCATGAGTCGGCGTATCCGGTTAGCCACGCCACGGAATCTGATTCTGAACGGCGCTGCGGCGCTGCGCCAGTCGCTTCGCAACCCCAACCTGGATCCAATTCCGGCGGCGCGTGCGTTGTGGGACGCCCTGCTTCAACCAGTTTGGTCCAACACGAGCGCAGTGCGGCGTGGTCGTGTGCAAATTTTGGCCGACGGCGCGCTGCGTTACATCCCGTTTGCAGCGTTGCACGATGGCAAGGCGTTTCTGATTGAAAAAGTAGTCGTGCTTCAGGGCGACATAGCCACCACGCGCGACGAGGCCCTCGGCCAAAGTCAACCGCGGACGGCAAGTGATCGCATGCGACTGGTTGCGCTGGGTTCACCGATGCACGATGAATCTACCGCTGTGCTGGATTACGTCCCACGAGAAATCGCTGACGTCGTCTCCTCCTGGCGAGAGCGGGCGGGAGGGGATGCGACTGCGATTGATCGCGCCGGTGCGCGAGAAGTTCTTGCCGCCATCGACGCGAAACCAGACGTCTTGCACATTGCTGCCCACTTTCGCTTTCGACCCGGCAGCGAAGCACATTCGGCACTCCTGCTTTCTGGGGCACAACGACTGGCGCTTGCTGATCTGCGTCAGCGTTCGTTCGCTGGTGTCGGGCTCGTCACGTTGTCCGCCTGTGATAGCGCGCTCACCTTCGACGATGGCTCCGAAGTGACGGGTCTGTCGCGCACACTGCTCGACGGCGGTGCGGAGTCGGTACTTGGGTCGCTCTGGGCAGTTGCGGACGCGGCAACGGCCGATTGGATGGCACGGTTCTACCGCGGATGGCGTGGGCGCAAGACCGCGATGAGCAAGACCGATGCAATCGCTGCGGTGCAGCGTGAATTCATTCGCGGCGGGAAAAGGCTACATGGCGGCAGTGCGTTGAGTCGCGCCGAGTGGCGGCACCCGTACTACTGGGCGGGATATGTGCTTGCCGGACGGCCTTAGCACGTGGAGACGAGACCAGCCATGTTACGAATCGTTGCACTGCTCCTCGGGGTGCTTTCGTTGCTACCGCGTGGTGCCTCTGCAGAGACTTACGCGGTGGTGGTCGCCGTGAGCGAGTATCCCAACCTGCCACGGCACCGGCAACTGGTTGGACCGAAAAACGATGCGACGGCAATGATCAGTTTCCTGCGCGATCAACAGGGCGTGCAACGCTCGCTCATCGCCGTTCTGGCAGATCAATTGCCGGAGAGCGATCGCGCGCCAACAAAGACCAACATCATCGCCACACTCGCGGCGACGGCATCGAAGCTGAACGCGGGCGATACCGTGTGGCTTTACTTCGCGGGCCATGGCTCACAACAACCGCAGCCACCAGGCGCTCGCACGCCAGAGCCGGATGGTTTGGATGAGGTGTTTTTGCCACAGGACGCCGCCCACTGGGACGGCGAGATTGCCGCGATTCGCAACGCCATCGTTGACGACGAACTGGGTGACGCGATTGAGCGCATGCGGGTCAAAGGGGCTGACGTAATCGCCATATTCGACACCTGCCACGCTGCGGACAGCGTACGTGGCCCGAACGTCGGTGAGACGACGCGCGCGGTACCACCGGCGGAGCTTGGGGTCCCGCGTGTACTGAGGCAACAACTGCTCGCGCCCGCTCAGAAGGCAGACCGAATGATCAGCCCCACCAAAACTCCCAATTCGGGAAATGATGCCGTCGCACTCAAACGCGGTCACCTGACCGCTTTGTATGCGAGCGCCGCGTTCGAGAGCACCCCGGAACTGAGGGTTCCTCGCTGGTCTCCCGTCGGCAAGAAGCGCGGCTTGTTTACCTATCACCTTCTCGAAGTCTGGAGCGCACAGCCCAACGAAAGCCCTTCCAAGGTGATTGAAAAGGTCCGTGAACGCTACCGCGCGATGGGCAGGCGATCGCCAACGCCCTCGATGGAATCAGATCAACCATAGGCGTCAAGCCCATACGCTGGCCCGACCGTACCCGGCATCCCGGCTCGGCGTGGCCGATCACATTGCGGAGGTGCGTGAATACTCCGCAGCGACACACCTTGTCGCTTCGGTGCGCACACTGGCGCTCTCATTGAACAATGGAGCCCGTCATGCCAGATCTGTATCGCAGGTTTTGTCTAACGCGTTAGACAAAAAAGTCGACTGCACCAACAAAAAAGCGAACATTGTTAGTGTTCGCTTTCGCTGCAACTCGCGTGCTATCTGGTGCCGAGGGCGGGACTCGAACCCGCACACTATCACTAGCGGCGGATTTTGAATCCGCTGCGTCTACCAATTCCGCCACCCCGGCAAGAGCGCGTCTGGGTGAAACCCAGTGAGCCTGAAATTATAGCCAGCGCGCGAGTTCGGCGACGTCTTCGTCCAGCAGCTCACCGCTTTCGACCTGTTTGACCTTGCCGTCGCGGCCGATCACCCAGATGACCGGCAAGCCCTTCTGGTCGCCGAGCACACGCTGCCACTCCGGCGTCATCATTGCGGCGTTGAAGGTGTAGCCGTGCTGCTGCATGTACTTCGGCACTTCGGCGGCGTTCTTGTCGATGGAGAGCGCGAGCACTTCGAGGCCGCGGCCCTTGTTCGCCTTCAGCAGTTTTTCCAGCTTCGGGTTCTGCACTTTGCAGAACGGGCACCAGGTGGCGAAGCGCTCAACGATCAGCACTTTGCCCTTCCAGTGCTCGGGCTTGAGCACGGAGCCGTCGATCAGCGTGACGGGCGGCAGCGTGACCGCTTCGCCGACGCTGGCGGCAGTGGCACAGAAGGTAGCGGCGGCAGCCAGTCCGAGAGCAACCAATTGAACAAATTTACGGCGATTCATGGGTACATCTTTTTCATCAAATGGCGTTGGCGCAGGGCTCAGAGCTTAAAAATGAAAGAAATCGACTTTTGACGATTTACACGCCTAAGCCCTTATTGAATGGGGCTTTCATCGAAAAGCCACTGCTGCATTTTTACGTTATGTTCGCGCTACTCTTTCCAGCGTTCATGGTTCGACGGGCTCACCACGAACGGAGTTCAGGACGTAGGCAGCGTCGAGCGCGACGGGCAACACTGCTGACCCTCGGTCTGGAGTCCCGCCTTCGCGGGAATGACAGGATTTCCGCTCACGCCATGCCCTTGTTGCCCTCGGCGTTGAGGATGCGTGGCATGTTGAGCTTGCGGGCGGTGATGCGCTTTTTCGATTTCAGCCAGGTTTCCACCACGTCCCACACCGGCTCAGTCTTGTTGGCAATGGCAGCGTCGCGCGCGGCCTCGGCCACTGGCGCCCAGCCGGCGACCTTGTAGGTCTTGGCGGCGTCAATCGGCGTGCCTTTCAGGCGCATGTCGGTGATGCGTTTGCCCTGCGCGGCGAGCGGGTCGATGGTGTATTGCAGGCCGCCCGCACGCACCATGTCGCCGCCCTGCTGGTAATACGGATCGGGGTTGAACAGGTTGTCGGCGACGTCCTCCAGCACCGTCTTGATCATTTCACCGCTCATGTCGGTGACGGTGGTGTAGGGGTAGGTGATCGCCGTCTGGTCCATCAGGTGCTCGCGCGTGATGGCCTGCCCCGAGAGCAGCGTCGTGCCCCAGCGGAAGCCTGGTGAGAAGCCGATCTCGGCGCCCTTCACTTCCATCAGCGCGTCAAGAATCAGCTGATCGAACGAGCCGTTGAAATTGCCACGCCGGTAAAGCATGGCATCGGTGGTGGCGAGCTTGGTGCTGAGCTTCGCTTCGTACGGCGCGCGGATTTTGGTGATCAGCGCGTCCATCGCGGCGTCGGCCGGCAGCAGGTTCGCGAACACCGGCAGCAGCTTGTAGCGGAAGTCCGCGATCTTGCCGTCCTTGACGTCGAAATCAAGTACGCCGAGGAACTTGCTGTTTGACCCGGCGTTGGTGACCAACGTGGTGCCGCCGGGGTTCTTCACCGGGATCGCACCGGGCACGCCGTCGTGCGTGTGTCCACCCAGGATGGCGTCGATGCCGCGCACGCGCGAGGCGAGCTTCAGGTCCACATCCATGCCGTTGTGCGAGAGCAGCACCACGACCTTGGCGCCCTTGGCGCGCACTTCGTCAACCGTCTTCTGCATGTCGTCTTCACGGATGCCGAACGACCAGTCGGGCGTCATGTAGCGCGGGTTGGCGATGGGCGTGTAGGGGAAGGCCTGGCCGATGATGGCGACCTGCACGCCGTTCATCTCTTTCATCGTGTAGGGCTTGAAGACGAGGTCTTCGAAGTCGGTCGTCTTCACGTTGTTGGCGACGAAATCGACCTTGCCCTTGAAGTCCTTCTCCACGATCTCCTGCACGCGCTTGGCGCCCAGCGTGAACTCCCAATGCGCGGTCATCACGTCCACGCCGAGCGCGAGGCAGGCATCCACCATGTCCTGCCCGTTGGTCCACAGCGCCGTGGCCGAGCCCTGCCAGGTGTCGCCACCATCCAGCAGCAGCGCGCCGGGGCGCGATGCCTTCAACTGCTTGACCAGCGTGGCCAGATGCGCGAAGCCGCCGACCTTGCCGTATGCCTTGGCCCCGGCCTCAAATTCGAGGTAGCTGAAGGCATGCGCATCACGGCCACCGCGACGGATGTTGAACGCTTTCAGCAGATGCTCGCCCACTAGATGCGGCGGCTGGTTCAGCGCGCTGCCAAAACCCAGATTGACGCGCGGCTCGCGGAAGTAAATCGGCTTCAACTGCGCGTGGCAATCGGTCATGTGCAGCAAATGCACGTTGCCAAAGCGCGGCAAGTCGTAAAACTTGTCAACGGCTGACGGTGTAGCGGCCAGCAGTGCCTTGCTGTCAAGCGCGGCGCCCGCCGCGGCGGCGATGGCGAGGATGTTCAGAAATTCTCTACGTTCCATAGTCGTGTCTTTGATCGCAAATGGACGGTGGTGGACCGTCAACCATTACCGCTCCCCTCTCCCTTGAGGGGAGAGGGGTTGGGGGAGAGGGTGATGCTTACCCTCCCAACCCGATGTGTGTCGGCCACCAGCGCGCTTCGTGGCCGCGCGGGGCCAGTCACTTTCTTTGCTTCGCCAAAGAAAGTAACCAAAGAAAGGCGACCCCAGGGATTCGCCTGTTTCCTCCGGTGCTCGCAACGCGCGGGACCCGCACAAATCGCCCGAGGGCGCGCAAGTCTGCGCGCAGTGGGCTCATGGTGCGGGTCTACGACCGCGCGTTGCTCCGCTCCTCGGGGCGAATCCATGGGGACCCGCCAAACCAATGCTTGATCGCTTCGCGATCAGGGTTACGAGAACCCGGATGCAAGCATCCGGGCTACGTTACTTCGAACTAACTCTTGATCACCTTTCGATTGAGCAGAGGAATTCAAACGGAAACATCTAGGGGACTCAGCCTGCCGTTAGTGCTCAAGGATCAAATATTTTCTGCACACTTGGTCGAATCCATCGTACTGATCGTTGAACCATCGCAGTACTTCAGCTTTCTTCGTCGCATGATGAGATCGTTCTTTAGGGTCCGCTCCCTCCATCATTGCGACGTGCAAATTCAACTCGTTGAGCTTTGGCCAGAAGTCTTTCTCCAAGTACGTGGAGACATCCTCACCAAAGAGCCATTTGGCGGATCGAGTACCCTCGTGATATTGAATTTCATCCTCGAACGACAACGCACCCGACGTTACCGCCTTGCCTAGTGTTTTCCGTACTGCCTCGTAGACCGTCATTCGTCTCTCAAACAGATCCAATTTCAACTTGTTTCGTGCGATCTCGGATTGCCGATAGGCGATATATGCGGCGATCACGGCAACGATCGGCGCTGCAATCGCGGTCACGTAGGCTGTCCAATGCGGATCACAGGTCATAGCGAGGGCTCCTTAGCTCGGATGTTCTCATCCGTACTTCGCAAATTCATCGCGAAGCGATCAAACTTCGCTTCAACGGGTCCCCATGGATTCGCCCCGAGGAGCGGAGCGTTTCGCGGTCCAAGATGCGTTGTCGTCGTGTATTGGCGATGCGTGAGCATCGCGTCCGCACGACGTCCAACGCATCCCGCGAAACGCGAGCACCGCAGGAATCAGGCGAATCGTTGGGGTCGCCTTTTTTGGGTTACCTTTTTTGGCGAAGCAAAAAAGGTAACTGGCCCCGCGCGGCCACAGAGCGCGCTGGTGGCAAAGAGCAAACTTCATTCCACCGTCACCCTCTCCCTAACCCTCTCCCCTCAAGGGAGAGGGAACCAGCGGCGTTCATGGTTCGACGAACTCACCACGAACGGGGGAATTGATCACTTGCGCCACGTTCAACAACGGTTACTTGTTCACCGGGCTTGCTGGGTCGAGCAGCAGCGCCATCACATCCTTGATCTGCGCTTCGGTCAGGATGCCGGCATCGCCGAACCTCGGCATGTTCACGCAGGCGTTGTAGGCGTGGGTGTTCCAGATGCGCGTCCAGGTGTACTTCAGGATCGGCTCGGTCTGGCCGCGGTTCTTGCCGTAGTTCCACAGCGTCGGGCCAATGTTGCCGTGCGCGATTTCGGCCTTGTCGATCTGGTGGCAGGCGTAGCAGTTGCCACCCGCGGTCGCGCCGGGTGCGTCACTGAACTGCAGGCCGCGGCCGTTCTGCGCGATGGCTTCACCGCGCTTCCAGTCGCCAAGATACTTGCCGTCTGTCGGATACTTCACCGAGGCCATCGCGGCCGCCTGCAACTGCTCCCGCAGCTTGTCGTCGAGCGGTTTGCCGGTGCGCGAGGCTTCGGTGCAGGCCTGCTGCAACGGCGACTGATCCAGCCGCGTGAGGCGCGCCGAGGGCGAGTCCTTGAACGAGGCCTTCATGATGGCCACGATCTCGGCGTCGGTTGGTGCCTTGGCGGCGGGCGGCGATGACGGGCCGGTAGCGCAGCCGACGAGTGCGGCTGCAACGGTAGCGACGAGACCGGCACCGATCACAAATTGCTTCTTCATGATGTTTCCTTCGGGTCCGGTTTAGCGCTTGATCGCGGGTGCGTCCATGGTGCCGTCTTTCGCCTTCACGCCCATATAGGTGATCAGGTCGATCGAGGCCTGCGAGAGAAACTCCATCTCGGGCATGCGCTGCTGGCGGAAGCAGTCGAGCAAGCGCCACTGCATGGTGCGCATTGCACCCTGGCTCACGCGATACGCGGGCCAGGTGGTGAACGCGCGCTGCGCGTTGTCAGCCTTCTGGAAATTCGGCAGGTCCTGCAGGCGGATGCGCTGACCATCCACACCGTGGCAGGTGGCGCAGGCAAAGTCATACGGGCCGCCCTTGAAGAAGAACATCTTCTCGCCGCGCAGGAATGACTCACGCTCTTTCGGATGACTCTGCGGCAGGTTTACCTTGGCGCCGCGTGACTGACCGACGACGTAGGCAACCAGTGCCTCATGATCGGTTTGCCGTTCGCTCTGGTTCAACGAGTGCGGGCGCTTGGTCAGCTCCGCCATCGTGAAACCCTGCAGCGTGACTTCGCAATGCACGATGCGCGATTCGAGATCCATCACGCGATCCACGTCGGCGAAGTAGCGCGGCAGCACGGCATTGACGCCCTGCACCTTGCCGGCACCGAGGCCCAGATCGCAGGCTTCAAGCGAGGCATTCTTCGGGCCGCGCTTCTGCTTCCACAAATCCTCGCCACGCATTTCGAGCAGCTCGGCCGGGTTGCCATCCGCCAGCAACTGGCGATAGCGTTCGATTTCCTTCTGTGCGTCCTGCGCCATCAACGGCAATGCGGACGCGGCGAGCAATGCCGCCAGCAGTTTTGCTTTCACCTAACTCCTCCTTAAAAGCAAACTTGATTTTTGTCGGCGACAGCGCCGTAGCGCGGGCATTGCCCGCCTTGCGTGGGACTGACGGGCAATGCCCGCCCTACTGCTTGCGGTTACGAGATTGCCGCTTCGTCGGTGCGCTTGTCACCCTTGTTGTCGGTCCAGGTCACGATGACCTTATCGCCCTTGGCGCCGCCCTTGAAGCTGAAGTTCAGCACCGGGTTTTGCGATACCGACGGGCCGAGCTGGGCGCTGAGCACAGTCTTGCCGTTCCACGTTGCCGTCACGTTCTGGATGTGGTGGGCCGGGATCACGTTACCCGCGCCATCCTTGCGCTGGCCGGTTTCCATGATGTGGGCCATCAGCACACGCACTTCGGTGATGCCGCCGTCTTTCAGTTGTGCGCGAATGCGCATCGGATCTGCCATGTTCTTTCTCCTCTAACTTCTGGTGCCTGACAACCGCGCGAAGCGCCGTCAGGCAAGGCGTCGGAGCGCGCCGTGTGCCCAGGCACACCAGCGGGCCGACAACGCAGCATCACGGCGCTGCAGCCGGTTGTCGATTAGCCGCCGCAACCACCGAGCGTTACTTTGACTTCCTTGGTGGCCACGTAGTACTTGCCGTTGGCCTTGACCACGGCGTGCACGTTGGAGCTCTGGCCCATCTTCACGCGGGTGCCCACGTTGGCTTCGGTGCCCGCCGGAATGTCGAACTGTGCTGACAGCGCGTACGGGTTTTTCTCGACGAGGATCGCGATCGACTGCGTGCCGGCGATCTTGCTGGCAACCGCGATCGGCACCACGGCGCCGTTTTCAGCGATGTCCGGCGCGGTGATGGCGATGTCGCCGGATTTTTCTACGGCCGAGCCGCCCAAGGCCTTCACCACATCATTCAAGGACTTGGCGTCAAACGCGGCCTTGTTCCAGTCCGCAAACGCCGATGCCGGCAACACACCCGCACTGACGGCGGCGACGACCACGGCAAAACTGCCGCCGGTCTTGAGCGCCTGACGGCGCCCGGTATCAATTGAGTTCATCGTTGCTACCTCCAAAAACCTGATTTGGTTGAATTTTAGGCGCTGTACTGCGGGCGCCTTTGCGTGTTTGTCCGTATATCGGTATGCCACCCTTACTGGAACTTGCCGGCGGCAATCCATTCCGCGATGGCGCGGATTTCAGCGTCCGGCACATGATCCTGCGGTGGCATCGCCGTACTTCCCCAGGCGCCACTGCCGCCCGATTTGATGCGCACCGTCAGCAGTCGGATGGCGTCCGTGGGCCGTTGCGCGGCGTACTTCTTGTGCACGTCAAGCAGCGCCGGGCCAACGATCTTGTTGCCGATGCCGTGGCAAGCGAGGCAGGCGTGGGCCTGCGCCATCTTCATCGGGTCCGACGCGCCACCGGTGGCAGCGGCTGCGCCCCTGTTGCGGGCAGCGAGTGCGACGAAGGTTTGCGGCGCCGGCTCCAGTGTTTCTGCGCCACGCACACCACCCAGCGTGCGATTCTGCAGCGCAATGTCACCGTGGGCGTTGCGAGCGTAGTCGGGCAGATGGCTGGTAACCGTGACCTTCGGCGCGCAGTTGGTCATGCAGCTTGAGCCCTGCACGTCGGGCTTGGCGCCCTGCTCCCACAGGCCGTGCTCGCGCGTCTTGCCGTTGCGGTTGGGCAGGCGGTTCTGCGTGGCCTGCATGTTCTTGTCGGACAGAACGTAGTCCGATGGCACCACACCGCCCATGTTGAGGATGTAGGCGACCACCGCGTAAACGTCGTCGGTGGTCAGGCTCTTCGGCTGGTTCCACGGCATCGCGCGGTTGATGTAATCCCATAGCACCGAAAGCTCGGAGACTTTCATCAGCGTGGTGCGCTGCGGCACAGTGTCGCTGCGCAACGAGGCGACGTGGCCGGTTTTCACGTCTTCGGCAGTGGTGCCGCCGACGATGGGCGTGAACACTTCGTTCGATTCACCGAACGCACCGTGGCAGTTTTCGCAGCGCGACTCCCACACTTCCTGCCCGCGCGCCACCGTCCCTGCACCCGGCGGCAAACCGGTGAAGTCGGGCCGCACGTCGATGTCCCACGCCTTGACCTCGGCCGGCGTGGCCGGGCGGCCAAGTTTGGCGAGTTGCGGTGAGTCGGCGTGGGCACTCGCAAAAGCAAGCGCACTCACGAGCGCGGCTTGCAACAATCTCGTGTTCCCTCCCCCCCGGTGGGGGAGGGTTAGGGAGAGAGGGATCGGGCGTCGCAAGGTCAAACGCCCCCTCTCCCCCGCCCCTCTCCCACGAGGGGAGAGGGGAGCGTTCATCTGCGTATCTACATATGCACGCACCAGCAATCGGTTAACCCACCTGAACATTGCTAACCTCCCCGTTGGCCGAGACGAGCCAGCTCTGAATCGAGTTGTTGTGATAAATCGACTTGGTGCCGCGCACCTTGCGCAGCTCCGTGATCGAGGGCTGCACGTGGCCGGTCGAGTCCGTCGCCCGCGACATCAGGATGGCGTCGCCACCGTCCCAAGTCCAGTCGATATTGAAGCGGGTCAGGCATTTGTCGAGGACCGGTGTCTCCAGCCGCGCCGTCCGCCAGTTCTTGCCACCATCGACCGAGACATCGACCTTTCTGATCTTGCCGCGACCGCTCCAGGCGATGCCGGTGACGTTGAAGTAGCCCTTGTCGATCAGCACCTGACCGCCGGACGGCGAGGTGATCACGCTCTTCACTTCCTGGATGCTGGTGTACTGCCGGTGCTGGCCGTCGGGCATCAGGTCGACGTAATGAATCGTTTCATCCTTGGTGGCGTAGGGCTGGTCGCCTACTTCAATGCGGCGCAGGTATTTCACCCACGACACGCCCTGCACGCCGGGTACCACCAGGCGCAGCGGGTAGCCGTTCTCGGGCCGCAGCATTTCGCCATTCATGCCGTAGGCGACCATCACGTCGTCGAGCACGTTGGCCATGTTGATGGTGCGCGTCATGCTGCTGCCGTCGGCGCCTTCGGCAAGCACGAATTTGCCCTTCTTGAAATCGGCGCCGCAGTCATCGAGCAGCCATTTCAGCGGCACGCCGGTGAACTCGCAGCAGGACAGCATGCCGTGCGTGTACTGCACTGTCGGCACCGCGACATTGCCCCACTCCATGCCGGTATTGGCGCCGCACTCGATGAAGTGCATGCGCGAGATCGACGGCATGCGCATCAGGTCGTCCATGGTGTAGACCTTGGCCTGCTTGACCAGACCGTTGATCATGAAGCGATGCTGCGCTGGATCGATGTCCCACCAGCCCTGATGGTGACGCTCGAAGTGCAGCCCGCTCGGCGTGATGATGCCAAAGAATCCCTGCAGCGGCGCAAAGCTCACGCTCGCTGCGCCCACGCGGGTGAGGCCTGGGCTCTCGCGGCGTTGCAGGTTTTCTTCATGTTTGGACGGCAAGCCGTAGGGGCGGGCGGCGACTGGCTGGCCGAGGCCCTTGGTGTGCGCCGGCAAATTCAGGATCGCCGGATCGCCCTCGCCGACGTCAGCCGCAAAGGCGCCCTTTAGCAACGCCAGTGCGCCGGCAGCGCCACCGGCGGCAAGGAAAGCCTTGCGCAGGAAGCTGCGGCGGTCGTCGCGCGACAGCGTCATCGCGTCGCGGGTCAGGAAAAATTCGGGCGCCTTCTGCAGGCGACCCGGCCGTTGGGGTGGGAAGGTCATGACGGTCCTAGCGTGCTTCTTGTTGCGCGGCGAGTGCGGCGTAGGTTGGCGCGCGGGATTCAGCATGCACGGCAACCTCGCCCTCGCTCATGAATTGCGATGCGCCGCGCTGCAGGGCCTGAACGTCGGTCTGTTCCATTTCGCGGGCGACCAGGCTGACGCAGGCGTTGCGGCAGATCTCGGTGAGCGTACGGTCAGTGATGGTGTAGAGCGCCTGCGCTCCGACCTTGCGGCGGGAGGCCACGCCGGCCATGTGCAGGTTGGCGAGATGTCGTGACACCGTGCTTTGCGACAGTCCGGTCGTCGTCACCACATCATTGACGCTCTTTTCGAGGTTGCAGATGGTGTGGATGACCTTCAGGCGCGACGAGTCAGACAGCAGCGAAAAATATCGCGCTACCTTGTCGAAGACAGGTTCGAGCTCCTCCACTTGCACCACCTCCTTCTTGTCCTTGATCTGGTTCAAGCGAAGTGAATTATGCGCATACACGCATATTCGCAAATGCGGGTTTTCCCGCAATTATTGTGCTTCGACAACGTTATGGCTTTTTGTTGAAAGCCTTATTCAATATGGGCTCAATGCATGAAACGCCATAAAGTCGATTCGCGCAAAAAATTGCCTTTGAACCCCAAACAGATGCGCTTTTCGTTACCGAGCTGAGTTCGGACAGCACCGGTGCAGGTGCCCGATCGGCGTGGCACGTCATCGCACGCGGCTTGTGCTCAGAAACCGGTTAGCGCTGATCACAAAATGAAAAAGCCCGGCTGAACCGGGCTTTTTCAGAAAGCGAGTGGTCGCTTACGGATACTTGATGCTGCAGCCGTAGGGGGTTGAGGTAGCCACCGTGATCGGCTTGCCGGCCAGGGTTTCGTCGAGCGCGGCGCGGACAAAGTTCTTTGCCGTCTTAACGTCGGCCGGGTTGGCGCTGCGCTTGTCATCGATCCCGCCGGCATAAACGAGCTTGCCATTGGGGTCGATCACGTACATATGCGGCGTGGTTTTCGCCTCGTAGGCCATGCCCGCCTTGCCA
>Ga0208826_1001499_pt1 | contig 19414 bp, 17 predicted proteins | sample AD_UKC115_MetaG_FD_184451 | JGI IMG/M metagenome (GOLD analysis project Ga0208826, IMG submission 184451) | Active sludge microbial communities of municipal wastewater-treating anaerobic digesters from Hong Kong - AD_UKC115_MetaG (SPAdes)... | ecosystem: Engineered > Bioreactor > Anaerobic >...
CGCGCATCTCCCGCACCGCGCTGCACACGACAGCGGGCTTCAGATCGAACAGATGCGCCAGGAACTCGTCCGGATGCTGCACCGAGATCCCGTAGCGCGCCACCACCTCATCGGGGAAGTCGCGCACGTTCAGCGTGACGATGACGCCCGCCTGGCAGCGGATGGCCGCAGCCAGCACATGGCGATCATCCGGGTCGGGCAGTTTCAGCTGCTCGATGAAGGGTTGGTACTCGGTGACGAGGCAGTCCGGCACTGCGCGATTCATCAGCTCGCGTGTATGGCTGAGCCGCTCTGCCGTGATGTCCGGCCTGTCGCGCAGAAGGCTGCCGATCCACTCGTCATGGATCTGGTCGGTCCAGCGTGCCTTGAACGCATCGCAGAGCGCGACGCGCAGCAGAAGGTCGCGCAGTTGAGCGGGGTAGAAAACGCAGGCGTCGAACAGCGCGACAAAGTTCGCCACGCTCAGTAGCCCATGCCGAGCTCTTGTGCGTCGCGGGCCAGCTCATCGAGCGCGGCCTTGCGGTTGACCTGCGATCGGGCGCGGTACTCCATCAGGTCACGGAACATCACTCGGCGGTGCGTGCCGACCTTGCGGAACGGCAGCTCACCTGCCTCCAGCAGTCCGACCAGGAACGGGCGCGAGACGTTGAGGAAGTCGGCGGCTTCCTGCGTGGTCAGCTCAGCATGGATAGGAACGATGCTGACCGCATTGCCACGCGCCATCTGCGCCAGGATGTCGACCAGCATCCGCAGCGCCGACACCGGCACCTCGATCTCCTGATCGCCATCGATCACCCGCAGCCGGGCCGCAGCGCCGTGGCCAATGCAGGCCGCCAGCAGACGGCTGCTCTCGCCGGCAAGGCGGGCTTCCTGCTCGGTGGGCAGCTGGGAGGGTAGTGGCGTGGTGACGACGGCGTTCATGGGCCTTGCCCCTGCGGGGAGGTGGAAGGTGAGGCTAGCACGTAACCGCAATAAACGAAACAACCGAACTGAACGGAGGGCTGACGGGCACCTTGGGGGAACCCGCCCGGCCCGGATCGTCCCGGACATCCTCGGACCCCAATGTCAGTTGTCGTTCATCAAAAGCATGGGGTTGTCCGTTCTGGCGCGGTCTACAGACCGCCGGCCGCCTGCGCCACCGCGCGGAACAGGGCGCGGCCCTTGTTCATGGTTTCCTGCCATTCCGCCGCGGGGTCGGAGTCGTAGACGATGCCGCCGCCGGCCTGCACGTGCAGCTGGCCGTCCTGGATCACCGCGGTGCGGATGGCGATGGCGGTGTCGGCATCGCCCCACCAGCCGAGGTAACCGATGGCGCCGGCGTAGATGTTGCGCTTGTGCGGCTCCAGCTCCTGAATGATTTCCAGCGCGCGGATCTTCGGCGCGCCCGACACGGTGCCCGCGGGAAAGGTCGCCTTGAGCACGTCCATGTAGCTGAGGCCCTCGCGCAGCTCACCCTCCACCTGGGAGACGATGTGCATGACGTGGGAATAGCGCTCCACCACGAAGCTCTCGGCCACGCGCACGCTGCCGGTTTTCGCCACGCGGCCCACGTCGTTGCGGCCGAGGTCGATCAGCATGAGGTGCTCGGCGCGCTCCTTGGCGTCGGCCAGCAGCTCGCGCTCCAGCGCGGCATCCTCCTCGGGCGTGCGCCCGCGCGGGCGCGTGCCGGCGATGGGGCGCACGATCACGCGGCCCTGCTTCAGGCGCACCAGGATCTCCGGCGAGGAGCCGACGATCTGCGTCGCGCCGAGGTCGAGGAAGTACATGTAGGGCGAAGGATTGAGCGCGCGCAGGGCGCGGTACACGTCCACCGGGCGGGCGCGGAAGGGCACGGACAGGCGTTGGCTCGGCACCACCTGGAAGATGTCGCCGGCGCGGATGTAGGCCTTGGCCTTCTCCACCATCGCCTCGTACTCCTCGCGCGTGAAGCTGGAGACGAAGTCCGTCTCGGCCAGCGCGCGCGGATCGAGCACGTCGGGGTAGCCCGTGCCGGCGCGGCGCAGGCGGAAGGTGAGCTCGTCCAGGCGCCGCTGCGCGCGCGCATAGGCCTGCGGCTGCGCCGGGTCGGCGTGCACGATGAGGTAGAGGCGGCCCTTGAGGTTGTCGAACACCGCCACCTCTTCCGACAGCATCAGCAGCACGTCGGGCGTGCCCAGGCGGTCGGGCTTGGCGTCGTGCGCCAGGCGCGGCTCGATGTAGGCGATGCTCTCGAAACCGAAATAGCCCACCAGGCCGCCGCTGAACTCCGGCAGGTCCGGCAGCGCCGGCACGCGGTAGGCGCCGCGCAGGCGCTCGATCTCGCCCAGCGGATCGGCCAGCTCGCGTTGCTCCACCACCGCACCGTAGTCCTCCACCACCAGGCGCGCGCCGTACAGCTTGAACACGCGCCGGCAGGGCAGGCCGATGATGGAATAGCGCCCCCAGTTCTCGCCGCCCTCGACCGATTCCAGCAGATAGGTGTACGGCCCGTCGGCGAACTTCAGATACACCGACAGCGGCGTGTCCAGGTCGGACAGCACCTCGCGCACCAGCGCAATGCGGTTGTGGCCCTGCGCGGCCAGGGCAGCGAATTCGTCCTGCGAGATCACGGGCAAGGCGCCTTGCGAAGGGGCGCCGAAGATAGCAGGAGCACCCGGGCGGCCCTAGTGAAGCCTGGCCATGACGGCGGCGCCGCCACGCCCGCCGGCTAGGCCCTGCGCCGCCGCCCGGCCTTGGGTTTGGCCGCCGGCAGCAGGCTGGTCAGGGCCTGGTAGCGCTCGAACAGGAAGGCCACGCGCTCGGCGTCGCTGCCGAGCCTGGGCGCCTTGCGCCCGGCGGCTTTCTCCGCCGCGATGTAGGCCGCATCCACGGCGCGGTCGAGCGCCTGGTGCGCCTTCACCAGCGCCGGCGGCATGGTCAGCGGGTCGTACAGATCGGCGAGGGTCGCGTCGGGGAACCGGGCGCGGGCGTCGAGCACGCCCTGAGCCGCGGCCTCGATGGCGGCGCGGTGTTTGCCGTCGTCGCCAAGCTCGGGCCAGGGGAAGTTGTTGTAGACGATGCCGGCAGAATAGCGGTAGTCGCTTTTCAGCCGGCCGCCGACGCTACGCAGCCATGCCATGTGCATTCGTGAGGTCATCACACCGAGATGCACCAAGCCTGCATCCGGAAGCATCAGGCAAGCGTTAGACGCGACCGCATCTTCCACAATGCCCATTGGTATGTAGTCGCGTGCTTCTGAACTCGACTTTGGGACAAGGAGGAATCTGGCTGGCTTCTGCTGCTCGCGAAAAAGCCAGGGGGTACTTGCAAATCCAGTCGACGACTTGCTCGCCAGTCGAAATCTTCTGACGCGCTCAACTCGCTCCAAAATCTTCGGCATCTTCCTAAGAGCGTCAGGTTCTATACCTGCCAACCAGAGGCAATAGAGTCGCGTATCGTTGATGTAGCTATGCCCCGTGTACCATCTCTTGATCCAGGGGCGAGCAGACGGCTCCTCAGTGAGCAGCTGATCCCTTTCGGATTGATCAAAAGAAAGATGACCGTCATCAAGTGGTGTAATTCCCTCAAGAAGTCTTGGGACTCCACAAAGTGCATTGCTTCGGTTCGGCAGAAGGACGTTCGGCGCGTCAACGAGATATGCGTTGATCTGCTTCGCCTCTAGCAGGTCCGGCTCACTCGTCGGACTCTCGTAAAGGAACAACTGTAACGGCGCAGAAGCTATGGTAGCGAAGCCGACGATTACGCAATGAACGGCAGCACGCCCTCTTGCCTCGTTATTCCACCTAAACGTTCTGTGCGCAAATGTAATCGTTGCTCCGCGACGAAAGAGCTCGGCCCAGAGGATGCCGACCTGCTCACCCTGAGTGATCGAGTTGGTCGATACGAAGGCGCAGGCGATCGAAGTGCCCTTGATCATCTCCACAGCGAGCAAGTACCAGCAAGCAACGTAGTCGAGAGTGCCCGCCCGCCTCACTCCATTGAAGATTCGCAGCACATCCTGTTTTTGAGATTTGCTTTGCTCCTTCTTTCCTAAGAACGGTGGATTGCCGAGGATGTAACTCAGCTTCTCCTTTGGCACGACATCATTCCAGTCGATGCGCAGCGCATTGCCGTGCACGATGGTCGGGCTCTTGGTCAGCGGCAGGCGGGCGAAGTACTCGCCGAAGCGCTCGGCCACGCGCAGGTTCATCTGGTGGTCCATCAGCCACAGCGCCACCTGGGCGATCTGTGCCGGGAACTCCTCGATCTCGATGCCGTAGAACTGGTCCACGTCCACCGCCACGTGGTCGGCCACGCCGGAGAACACCGAGCCCTGGCGGGCGTACAGGCGCTCGAGCACCTCCAGTTCCAGCAGGCGCAGCTCGCGGTAGGCGATGACCAGGAAGTTGCCGCAGCCGCAGGCCGGATCGAGGAAGCGCAGGTTGGCCAGCTTGACGTGGAAGCTCTTGAGCTTGCCTTCGTTCGTGCCGACCTTTTCCAGCTCGGCCTTGAGCTCATCTAGGAACAGCGGCCCGATGAGCTTCAAGATGTTTTTTTCGCTGGTGTAGTGCGCGCCCAGGTTGCGGCGCGCCCTGGCGTCCATCACCGACTGGAACATCGAGCCGAAGATGGCCGGGCTGATGCGGCTCCAGTCCAGCGCGCTGGCGTCCAGCAGCAGCTTGCGCATGGCGGCGTCGAAGGCGGCCAGGGGCAGCGCTTCGGCGAACAGGCGGCCGTTGACGTAGGGGAACTCGGCCAGTTGCGCGTCGAGGGTCTTCTGCCGCCGCGGCGGCGGCGTGTCGAGCACCTGGAACAGCTGCGCCAGCCACTGGCCGGTGTCGGCGCCGTCGGGCGCGGTGCGCTGCGCCAGCAGTTCGTGGAAGGCGTGGCGCGGAAAGATGCCGGTGTCGTCGCCGAACAGGCAGAACAGCAGGCGCACCAGCAGCACTTCCAGCGCGTGGCCGTCGTAGCCGGCGGCCTTGAGCGCATCGTGCAGCTTGCCCATGCGCTCGGCCGCCAGCACGTTGACCGGGTCTTCCTCCTTGAAGGCCCGCGCCTGGTAGCCGGCGATGAAGCCGAAGCGGCGCACCTGCTTGTGCAGATCGACCAGGGCGAACTCCACCGGCGCCGCCTCGCCGTCGAGGTCGTACAGGCGGAAACGCGCGAAGTCGGACACCAGCAGGTACTTGGGCAGCTCGGCGTCGGTGAGGCCGTGGAAGTAGTCGCGCGCCTGGGTGTGGGCGCGGTCGAGGTCCTTGCCGCGCGACTTGTGCTCGATCAGCAGCACGCCCTTCCACAAAAGGTCGATGTAGCCGTCCTTGCCGTCGAGCTTCTTCACGCGGCGCTCGAAGTGCGCCACGCGGCGGCGGCTGACGCCGAACACGTCGAAGAAGCCGTCCCAGAAGCTCTTGGCCTCGGCGTCTTCCGAGGCGGCATCGGCCCACTCGCGCGCAAAGCGCAGGGCGCGGTCCTTGATTTCGTTCCAGCTCAGCGGCATGCGCGGCGTCCCTGTGGCGAAGGGCGCCATGATAGCCGCCGCGGCCGCCGCGGGCCGCTCAGCGCTGCCGCGGCAGCCCCACCAGGTGCAGCACGAATTCCACGCCGCTGCCGTCGTCGAGGTTGCGCGCCAGGGCGCTGCCGCCGTGGCGTTCGGCCACCAGGCGCACCACGTACAGGCCGAGGCCCAGGTGCGGCACGTCACCGCCGCGGTCCTTGTCGCGCACGCTGACCAGGGAATCGAACAGGCGCCCGGCCATGGCCGCGGGCAGCAGCGGGCCGCGGTTGGCCACGCGCAGTTCCACGCCGGCCGGCGTGCGCTGCAGGCAGAGCGCGATCCAGCCGTCGTCGGGCGTGAAGGAGCGCGCGTTGTCGAACAGCTTGTCCAGCGCCTGGGCGATGAGCTCGGGCGCGCCGTGGAAGGGCAGCGGCGCGTCGGCACCCTCGCAGCGCAGGGCGCGCGGCGCGGCCAGGCCGGCGTAGGAGGCGGCGCAGCCGCGCACCAGCTCGGCCAGATCGAAGTCCTCGGCCTCGGCCGCGGCGATGGCGCGCTCCATGCGGCTGGACTCGCTCATGGCGCGCACGATGCCGGTGAGACGCGCGGTGCCGTCGCGGGCGCGCTCCAGGTAGGGCCGCGCCGCGGCGGGCAGGCCCTGCTGTTCCAGGTTGTCGAGCGAGGACTGCACGATGGCCAGCGGCGTGTGCAGTTCGTGCGAGAGCTTGGAGGCGAGCGTGCGCAGGTAGTCGGTGTAGGCGCCGACGGCATCGAGCAGGCGCTGGAAGCTGCGCGCCAGGTCGCCCACTTCGTCGTGCTGCGTGGTGCCGGGCACGCGACCGGCGATGCGGCCGTCGCTGGCCAGGGCGCGCTCGGCGCCGTCGCGCAGGCGGCGGATGCGCAGGGACAGGCGCGTGGCGAAGGCCGCCAGCGCGCCGCCGGCCAGCAGCAGGGCGAACAGGCTGACCCAGGCCAGGCGCCGCAGCGCCGCGCTGGTGAGCAGCGGCAGGGCGTCGCCGGACTGCTGCAGCAGCAGCGCGCCGCGGATCTCGCGGTCGATCTCCAGCGGCACGGCGGCGGCCAGCACCACCTCGCCGGGCACCTCGCCGGCGCGCCAGCTCACCGCGGGCACGCCCGACAGCGCCTGCCAGATCTCCGGCGCGTCCAGGCGCGGTCCGTTCGCGGCAAGCACCGGCGAGCCGCCCAGGGCGGGCGCGATGAGGTAGCGGTAGACGGCACGTTCGAGCAGGCCCTGCGCCGCGCCACGCTGCGCCGACGGCGCCTCGTCGGCGGCGGCGGAATCGCCGCTGCCGGCGACCAGCCAGGCATCGGCGCTGAGCAGGCGCACGGCGGTTTGCTCGGGCGCGAACTGGCCCAAGGTCTGCGCCAGGGTGGCCGAGTACGCCGCCAGCGGGCGCGCATCCATGTGCGTGGGCTGCGCCGCGGCGGCGGCGTCGTACACGTCCAGCGCGAGCAGTTCGGGCATCTGCGTGCGCGGCAGGCGCAGTTCGACGCGGTAGCCGCTGGCGTCCTCCTGCCATTCGCCGCTGAGCGTGACCGGCAGCAGGCCGCTGTCCATGCCGCTGGCCAGCGCCTCGAACGGACCGGGTGCGGCGCTGGCGATGAGATAGCGCCGGGTGAAGCCGGCGCGGACGAGGGTGAGGGCGAGGTGGTCGGCGCGCTCGGCCTGCGCGTCGCGCGCGTCGGCGCGCTGGCGCGTGGGGTCGCGCACCTCGGCCAGCAGGTAGAGCCAGCCCTCGTCCGCACCGAGCAGCAGCTTGAGTTTCTGCGCGTCCTGCGGCGGCCCCAGGTTCTGCGCGTAGGGCCGCAGCGCCGCCCAGTCGCCGGCGTAGCCGTCGACCTGCGGCGCACTCTCCAGCGGATGCACGTACAGCGTCGGCCCCAGCGGCGGCAGTTGCGCGCGCACCGCGGCGAGGCTGCGCGCCAGCGCCTTGCCCGAGGCGATCAGGGTCTGCTCCTGGCCCTGGCGCAGCAGCGCCTCCATCTGCCGCACGAACTGCCAGCCGGCCCAGGGCAGGGCCAGCATCGACAGGGCGACGAGCAGCAGTTGGCGGCGCAGGGTCATGCGGTGGGGGCGGCGCGGAAGCGCTGTGGCGGCGGGCGGGCAGTGCGCGGCATGGGCCGGCGCCGCGGCGCGATCGCTCAGCGCCGCGGGCGCGCGACGCCGCTCAGGGGCGCCACCGGTAGCCCGCGCCGTGCACGGTGTCGATGGCATCGAAGGCGGCGTCGATGGCCAGGAACTTCTTGCGGATGCGCTTGATGTGCGAGGTGATGGTGGCATCGTCCACCACCACCTGCGCCTCGCGCATGAGCTGGTCGCGGCTCTTCACGTGGCCGGGGAAGCGCACCAGGGTGTGCACCATCCAGAACTCGGTCACGGTCAGCGGCACTTCCTCGCCGTTCCAGGTGATGCGCATGCGCTCCTGCTCCAGCCGCAGCGGTCCCTGGGCGATCACGCTCTCACTCTCGACCGGCTTGCGCAGCGCCTCGATGCGCCGGAACAGGGCGTTGATGCGCGCGGCGAGCTGGTGCAGGGAGACGTCCTTGGCGAGGTAGTCGTCGGCGCCGAGGCGCAGCCCCGAGATCACGTCGAAATCGGAATCGCGTGCCGTCAGAAAGAGGATCGGCAGGGTCGGCGCGCGCGCGCGCAGGCCGCGGCACAGCTCGAAGCCGCCCTCGGGCTCGTCGCCCAGACCGACGTCGATGATCACCAGCTCGGGCAGGCGCAGGGCAAAGGCGGTTTCCGCCTCCGGCCGCGAGGCATAGCCGCGCACCTCGTAGCCGAAGCGCGACAGCGCCTCGACGTAATTGGCGCGGATCAGGGGTTCGTCTTCGACGATGGCGATGTTGCGGGCCACGGTGGCACCAGGGTGGGGGAACGTGGCCGCAGCTTAGGGCCGCCCCACGGCAGCGGCAATGCGCGGCAACGCACCGTCAGCGAATCGCCACAACTCGTCGCCGCCCTGCCCGCGCGCCCGCGCCGATTCGCCGCCGCGCGACGGCCCAATGCATCCCAGGCACCGACACCGCCCTTCCCCGCCCGAGCCCGCACCGCCATGGACCGCCCCGAACCGAACGCCGAACTGCGCCAGACCTTCGAGCCGCTGCGCACCGCCTTCGCCGTGCTTGCCCTGCTGCTCGGCATGCTCGCCTGCGCCCGCGCCGACAGCGTGCCCGTCGCGCCCCGCGCCGCGGGCGTGGCGGCCGCGGTCGCCGCGCCCCCCGCCGAGGACGCCGACACGGTCCTGGACACGGGCGCCGGCCTGTTCGCCCTGCTGCTGGCGCTCGGCCTCGGCCGCACCCGCCAGCGCCACTGAGCCCGTCCCCTTCCCCGCCCGCACTCTCCGGAGACCGCCATGGACCTGTACCTGCCCGACGACTTCATTCCCCACGCCGACTACGCCTGGACCGACACGCTGCCGGCCGCGCGCAGCCGCGAGGAGATCACCCTGCCGCGCGCCGGCGACGACTGGCTCGGTGGCGAAGCCCTGCCTGCGCCGGCTCTGTGCCGCGACCTGCGCAGCGCCGCGGCGCCGATCTGGGAATAGCCGCGCGCGCCCGGCCCGGGCTCAGCTGGCCTCGAAGCGCAGCACGAAGGCAGCGCCGCCAAGGCCTTCCGATCCCCGCACCTGCAGCGTGCCGCGGTAGCCCTTGACGATGTCCTGCACGATGGACAGGCCGATGCCGTGGCCCTGCACGCGCTCGTCGCCGCGCACGCCGCGCTGCAGGAGGTAGTCGATCTTGTCGGCGGGTATGCCGGGGCCGTCGTCCTCCACGGCGATCTCGATCCCCGCGCGCCGCGCGCCGCGCCCGGCGGGCAGGCGGCGCACGCTCAGCAGCACGCGGCCGCGCGCCCACTTGAAGGCGTTTTCCAGCAGGTTGCCCAACAGCTCCATCAGATCGCCCTCGGCGCCGAAGAAGCGCGCCTCGGCGTCGATGTCGAACTCGCACAGCACGTGCTTGGCCTTGTAGACCTTCTCCAGGCTCTGCACGATGCCCTCGGCGGCGGGCTCGATGGCCAGCGGCGCGGAGAACACCTGGTGGCGGCTGGCGGTGGCGCGCGAGAGCTGATAGCTGACGATGTCGTGCATGCGCTGGGTCTGTTCGGCCACGCTCTGGCGCAGGCGCGCGGCGTCGCCGCTGTCCAGCTCGCTGCGCAGCACGGCCAGCGGCGTCTTCAGGCTGTGCGCCAGGTCGGACATGGTGTTGCGGTAGCGCTCCAGCTGCTCGCGGCCGAACTCGATCATCTCGTTCAGGCTGTGCGCCAGCAGGGTCAGTTCGGGCGGGTAGTCGCCGGGCAGACGCTCGCGCTCGCCGCGCATCACCTGGTCCACGTCGCGCTTCACGCGGCGCAGCGGCGACAGGCCCCAGCGCAGCAGGCCGAGCTGCAGCACCAGCAGGGCCAGGCCCAGTCCGCCGAGCCAGCGCGCCAGGGTGCGGCGGAAGGCCGCGATCTGGCGGTGGAACGGCGCCTCGCTCTGCGCGACGTGCACGGTCAGCGCGAGCGGGCGGCGCGTGTCCACCTCCCAGTTGACGCCCAGGCTCATCACGAACAGGCGTCCCACCGCGGTGTCGACCGGCCCCTCGAAGTGTTCGCTGTTGGGCGCCAGGCGCGCGCTCAGCGGCACGGCGCGGCCGAGCGCCGAAGCCGATTCCCAGTGCAGGCCGTCCCCGTCGCCGAGGATCACCGCGTACAGACCCGAGCCCGGCCGCGCGAAATCCGGATTGGGCGGGGTTTCCGGCGGAATGAGCTTGAGCCCGCGGCTCACCTCGATGCCGGCAAGGTAGGCGTAGACGTAGCTCTGCAGGCGGTCGCGCACGCCGGCCACGGCGGCGTCGTAGTAGGCCTTGTCCAGGGCGACGCCGGTGAGGCCGAGAAACGCCGCCAGCGCCACGAAGGCGGCGAAGGTTGAGCGCGCCTGCAGCGACAGCGGTCGCCGCGCCATGGCGCGCCCTACTCGCGCGCGGCGGTCGCGCCGCCCTCGCCGTTGCCCTCGCCGGCCTCCTCGCCGCCGCCGTCGCTGCGCGCCAGGGCGAAGCGGTAGCCGCGGCCGCGCACGGTCTCGATCGGCTTGAGCGCGCCCTCGGGATCGAGCTTGCGCCGCAGGCGGCCGATGAACACCTCCAGCACGTTGGAGTCGCGGTCGAAGTCCTGCTGGTAGATGTGCTCGGTGAGATCGGCCTTCGACACCAGCTCGCCAGCGTGCAGCATGAGGTACTCCAGCACCTTGTACTCGTAGCTGGTGAGGTCGATGGGCTTGCCCTCCACGCTGACGGTCTGCGCGGTGGTGTCCAGCACCACCGGCCCGCACTCGAGCAGGGGCTTGGTCCAGCCGGTGGCGCGGCGCATCAGCGCGTTCAGGCGTGCCAGCAGTTCCTCCACGTGGAAGGGCTTGACCAGGTAGTCGTCGGCGCCGGCCTTCAGGCCTTCCACCTTGTCCTGCCAGGAGGAGCGCGCGGTGAGGATGAGGATGGGGTACTTGCGGCCGTCGTCGCGCAGCGCCTTGACCAGATCCATGCCCGGACGCTTGGGCAGGCCCAGGTCGATCACGGCCACATCGAAGGGCACTTCCTTGCCGAGGTAGTAGCCCTCGTCGCCGTCGGCGGCGGTGTCCACGGCATAGCCCTCGCGCTTGAGGCGCGCGGCCAGGGTCTCGCGCAGGGCGACTTCGTCTTCCACGAGCAATATGCGCATGTCCTCACTCCGTGTCGGTGGTTGGCGCCGCGGCGCCGGCCTAGCGGCCCTTGCCGCCCTTGTCGTTGCGTCCCGCCTCACGCGCCGGCTCGGCCGGCTTGTCGTCGGCCGATACCAGCACGCGGCGCACACTGCCCTCGCGCGTCAGCACCTTGATGCGGTACACCCTGCGCTTGCCCACGTCCACTTCCTCGGCGGCGAGCACGCGCCCCTGCGTGTCCTTCTGCACGCGCTCCACGGCCTGTTCCAGCGTGACCTCGGCGGCGCGCGGCGCAATGCCCGGCAATGCCGTCAGCAGGACAGCGCAGCAGACCAGCGGATAGCGACGGACCATGCGGGCATCTTAACGGCGCGGTGCAGCACCGCAAGGGCGGCGCAGTGTCGGCAGCGCGGATTGAATTCGGCCTGAATCCGCGCGACCGGACCGCGCGGACGTGCGCCACCGCCGGCCGCGCTCAGAAAATCTCGCCCACGCAGCAGCGCAGGCTGCCGCCGGCCTTCTCGATCTCGTGCAGCGGCACGGCCTCCACTGCGTAGCCCCAGGCGGCGAGGTCGGCGCGCTGCGCCGCGGTCAGCGCCGCCGCGGCGCGCGCGGAAAACCACACCGCATCGTCGCTGAGGGCGAGGCAGTTGCCGGCATAGTCGGCCTTCTGCGCCGGCGTGAGCGCCAGCACGCGCGGCGCGTACAGGCGTGCGATGGCGTCGGCCGCACGCGCATCGGCGAAACCGTCGCGGGCGATCACCAGGGCGCGGCCGGCCAGCACCGACATCACCACGTTGGTGTGGTACTCGCCCGGCGCCAGCGGAAAACAGAAGGTGAGCGCAAGCCCGAAGGCCTCGTGCATGGCGCGCGCGCCGGCCTCGTCGCAGCGCTCGGACAGGCCGCAGTAGCCGATGCCGCGGGCGCGGTCGATGACCAGGCTGCCGGTCAGCTCGGCCACGAAATCGCCGTCGGAGAGATCGATCAGCGAGCGCCCCAGCACGTCGCGGAAGAAGCCGCGGATGTCGGCCCGCGCAGCCTCGCGCCGGCGCACGGCATGTCGCATGCGGCCAACGATGGCGCGTCCCGGCGCGGTGGCGAAGACGTTGTTGGGAAACACCGCATCGGGCGTGGCCGCATCGCCGGGAAAGCACACCACCGGCAGGCGCCGCGCCAGCGCCGCGGCGAGGGCGGCGTGCTCGGCCAGGGCCTGCGCCGCATCGATGCGCTGATCCATGGCCATGTAGCGGTTGTCCTGCGCCGACTCCGCCGCCAGGCCCAGGCCCAGCGGCGTGACCAGGAAGGCGCCGCGCGCGCTCGCCGGACCGCGCGGTGGCAGACGCTCGGGCGCGGCCAGGCGCAGGAACTCGGCGGGATCATGCACCAGCATGGTCGGCACTCCGGGGCGATCAGGGCGCGTAGTGTGCCAGCGCCGCGTCGAGGCGCGTGCGGTCGAACCCCTGGATCGCCGTGCCGTCCACCAGCAGCAGTGGCGTGCCCTGGCCCCCGCGCGCCTGCCACTCGGCCCGGGCCGCGGGCGAGGCGTCGATGTCGCGTTCGGTCCAGCTGAGGCCGCGGGCCTGCAGGTAGGCGCGCGCCTGGCGGCAGTAGGGGCAGTCGGCCGTGGCGTACAGGACGATGTCGGGCGCCGCGCGTGCCGGCGCGGCGGCAGGCCGGGCATCCGTCGCGGCGGCCGGGGGGGCGGGCGGCGCGGAAGCGGCGGGCGCCGTATCGGCGCGGCAGGTGCCGGTGTCGGCCAGGGCGAACAAGGCGGCGGTCGTGCCGGCCAGGGCCCATTTGGACAGATTCATGGCAGTGCTCCATCGCGCGGCCAGGGTGCCGCGGCGGCGATGGAGCGCGCGCAGGCCGCGCCGGTTCCCTAGGCCGCGGCCGGGTGCGCCGAAGCGACGCGCGCCAGCGCCGAGTCGATGACCTCCCAGCCGGCCTCGTCGCGGTGCGCCTGCTCGGACAGCACGCGGCGGAAGGCGCGTGCGCCCGGCAGACCCTGGTACAGGCCCAGCACGTGCCGCGCGATGTGCTTCAGGCGCGTGCGCCCGCCGGCGAGCTCGCGCTCCACGTAGGGGCGCAGGCGTGCCAGCACGTCCTCGCGCGTCGGCAGCGGCGTGCCGAACAGGGCCAGCTCGGCCCGCGCCAGCACATAGGGATCGTGGTACGCCGCGCGCCCCAGCATCACGCCGTCGACGTGCTGCAGGTGCTGGGCGATCCCGTCCAGCGTGGTGATGCCGCCGTTAATGACCACGGTGAGCTGGGGGAATTCGCGCTTCAGGCGATACACGCGCGGGTAGTTGAGCGGCGGCACCTCGCGGTTCTCCTTCGGCGACAGGCCCTGCAGCCAGGCCTTGCGCGCGTGCACCACGAGCGTGCCCACGCCCGCCGCCACCAGGCGCTCGGTGAAGTGCAGCAGGTCGGCGTCCTCGTCCTGCGCGTCCACGCCGATACGACACTTCACCGTCACCGGCACGCTCACCGCGTCGCGCATCGCGCGCACGCAGTCGGCTACCAGCTCGGGCTCACGCATCAGGCAGGCGCCGAAGCGGCCGCTCTGCACGCGGTCGGAGGGGCAGCCCACGTTGAGGTTGATCTCGTCATAGCCCGCCGCGGCGCCGTGCCGCGCCGCCGCCGCCAGCTCGGCCGGCTCCGCTCCGCCCAGCTGCAGCGCCAGCGGATGCTCGGCCGCGTCGTGCGCCAGCAGCTGCGCGCGGTCGCCGTGCACCAGCGCCGCCGCCGTCACCATCTCCGTATACAGCAGCGCATGCGGCGCCAGCAGCCGATGAAAATAGCGGCAGTGTCGGTCGGTCCAGTCCATCATGGGGGCGACGCACAGGCGCCAGAGGGAGGGGCTCATCGGTTGACCGGATCGGGGTGGAACGGGGTCCGTGCAGCACGACACGGGCCGCGCGGGGCGCGCAGCATAGTACCGCCGCGCCGCGCAGGCGAACGCCGCAGCGCCCCGCGGCGGCTGGGCTGGACTTCGCGCTCCCGCGGCAGCGCGCGTGCGCTGCACTGCCGCGGCCCCGATGGCCGCATGAACCAGACATCATCATGGTCGCCCTGGACGCCCACAGGGCGATGAGCACCCAGGCACCGAAGTCCGGGCGCATCCGCGCGGGGCTGCTCGACATCCTGCCGGGGCCGGGTCGCCTCGACGCGACCTTGCGCCACCGCGGCCAACACGCCCGGGCGACACCCTCCGCACCGGCGTGAGCCGGCGCCGGGCCGGGCTGTCGAATCGGTAAGGTTCGGCGGCCGCACGATTGACGTGGATCAAGGAAGACGCCGCGCACGGGCGTAGCGTCCGGGGCGCCCGCCAAGAGGGGTGGCGTATGAAGACGATCGGTTTTCGGTTGGCTGCGCTGGCCGTGCTGGTCACGTTCTCGCTCCCCGCCGCGGCGGTGGATGTGGAGGCCGCCAAGGCCCTGGCGCGGCAGAACAACTGCTTCAAGTGCCACGGCATCGACAAGGAGAAGGACGGCCCCGCCTACAAGGCCGTGGCGGAGAAATACCGCGGCAAGGACACGGCCGAGGCGCGTCTGATCGAGCACATCACCTCCGGCGAGAAGGCCAAGTTCCCCGACGGCCACGAGGAGGAGCACAAGATCGTGCAGACCTCGCCGCCCAAGGACATGGACCAGATCAAGAACCTGGTCGACTGGATTCTTTCCCTGTAGCACCCCGCGGAGCCGCCCGGCTCCATCGCAACGCTGCTGGCCTGGGGAGGTCGACATGAAGCGGATGCCGTGGTGGCAAGTGGCCGTGTGTGTCCTGCTGCTGGCCCTGGCCGGTTCAGCGGCGGCGCGCGCAGACGAGGGCGTGGCGGCGCAGCGCCAGAAGCGCGACGCGGTCTGCACCAAGTGCCATGACGAAACCGAATCCAGGCCGATCCTGGCGATCTACCAGACGCCGCACGGCGTCAGCGCGGACGGGCGCACGCCCAGCTGCCAGTCCTGCCACGGCGAGAGCGAGAAGCACCTCGCCGGAAATACCGACGGCAAGGGCCGCCCGCCGCCGGACATCGTCTTCGGCACGCGCCACAGCAGCGCGGGCTATGCGGCCAGCGGCGCCGCGACGCAGTCGGAGGCCTGCCTCACCTGCCACAAGGCCGGTCTGCGCATGCACTGGCCGGGCAGCCAGCACCAGGTCAACGACGTGCCCTGCGCCAGCTGCCACCGCGTGCACGCGACCAGCGATCCAATGCTGGTCAAGTCGGAACAGCCGACCGTCTGCTTTACCTGCCACAAGGAGCAGCGCGCGCAGATCCGGCAGATCTCCAGCCATCCGCTCGACGTCGGCAAGATGGCCTGTTCGGACTGTCACAACCCGCACGGATCGGCCGGTCCCAAGCTGCTGGCGATGAACTCGGTGACCGAGACCTGCGCCACCTGCCACGCCGAGAAGCGCGGCCCCTTCCTGTGGGAGCACCAGCCGGTCAACGAGGACTGCACCAACTGCCACACGCCGCACGGCTCGAACATCGCGCCGCTGCTGAAGTCGCGGCCACCCTTCCTGTGCGACGAATGCCACGACGGACCGCACAACAGCCAGGCCGCCTACGGCACGGCGGTGGCGGGGCTGCAGGGCGGCGGTGTGCTGCCGGGCGGCAATCCCAACAGCAACGCCGTAGGCCGCGCCTGCATGAACTGCCATGTGATGGTCCACGGCTCGAATTCGCCCGCCGGCGCCTTCCTGCATCGCTAACCGGAGATCGCCATGAACACGCGTGATCGCCGTTTCACCGGCCGCATCCTCCCCCTGGCGGTGCGCGCGGGCCTGGCCGCACTCGCCGTGGCGCCGATCGTGTCGCCGGCGCAGGACGCCGAGGAGGGCGACACCCGCGCGCTGACCTGCCCGACCAACTATGTCGAGCTCGGCGCGCTGAACGTGCCGACGGACTCACCCAAGTTCGGCGAGTATTCGGGCCTGGATGCGTCCGGCGTGTACGCGCTGGCCGACTTCGGCCTGCGCGGTGGCGACGCCTGGTGCCAGGGCAACGGCACGCGGCGCTGGCAAGCCGCCGGCAGCGACCTCGGCACGACGTCGCGCGCGCTCTCGGTCGGCGTGGCCGACCAGGGCCGCTGGAGTCTCGGCCTGGACTACGACCAGCTGCGCCACTACACCGTGAACGGCGATTACCACACGCCCCTGCTCGGCGCACGCGGCGACAATCTGTTCCTGCTGCCGCCGGACTTCGGCGTCATCAACACCACCACGACGACGGCCAACGGCGTGCTGACCAGCTCGAACAGGGGCACGCAGACCCTGACGCCGACGCAGCTGGCCGCCTTCCACCGCGAGGACGTGTACAACCAGCGCAACAACACCGGCGCGAGCGCCGGCTACGCCATCAACCGGCAGTGGAACCTCAAGTTCGACTTCAAGCGCCTGGACGAGTCCGGTGCGAAGCTGATCGGCGCCGGCACCGACGCCTATAACCTCACCTCGGCGGGCGGGTTCAACTTCGGCGGGGAGCGCATCCTCATCCTGATGAACCCCACCGAATACCGCAACGACACCTTCAACCTCGCGCTGAACTGGGTCGGGCAACGCGGCTATGCCAGCTTCGCCTACTACGCCTCCCTTTTCCACGACGACTACAGCGGCGTGTCCTTCGTCAACCCGTTCGTGTCCGGCGGCAGCGGCAACGCACCCAACCCGGCCAGTGGCACCGTGCCGGCGGGCGGTTTCCCGCTCGACACCATGAGCACACCGCCGAGCAACCAGCTGCACCAGCTGAACCTCACCGGCGGTTACGTCTTCAGCGCGGCCACCAAGCTGACCGGAGGCATCTCCTACGGCCGCAATACGCAGAACGCGAGCTTCGACGGCACCTACACCACCACGCCGGACACGGCGCCGGAGCTGCCGGTCGGTTCCTTCGACGGCCGCGTGCTGATCAAGCATGCCGACGCGCGGCTCACCCACCAGTGGAGCGGCGCCCTCACCCTGGGCGCGGGCTTCAAGTACAACGAGCGCGACAACACCTCGGCCTCGCACGAGTACACCTGGCGCGACCTCGGCGGCGAGGAGGTGACCAGCATCAACATCCCGATGAGCAACAAGCGACGGCAGGCCGACGCCGCCGCCGACTGGCGCATCGATTCGCGCCAGCGCCTGCACCTGGGCTACGAGTACGAGCACATCGACCGCTGGTGCGGCAACGCGCTGGCCAACCACGCCCAGGGCGAGCTGTCGAGCGCGAATGCCGGCTATTACGTCGTGGCCAGCTGCGTGCAGGTGCCGAAGAACAGCGAGGACCGGCTCGTCGGCAGCTACCGCTTCCGCCCGAACGACAGGCTCGAGTTCAACGCCGGCGTCACCCACGCCGACCGCAGCGCCGACGTGAATCCGTCCTTCTACAACCCGATGCAGTCCAACAGCCAGGGCTTCGAGAACTACGGCTACCTGGCCTTCTTCGACGCCTCGCGCCGGCAGAACCTGTACAAGGCCGGCGTCACCTGGCAGGCCACGGACCGCTTCAGCGTCGGCCTCAACGGCCGCCGCACGCGCGACGACTATTACGACTCGGCGCTGGGAGTGCAGCACGGCGATTCGGCCAGCGCCAACCTCGACCTGGAGTGGAGCGTCACCGAGTCGGTCGCCTTCGGCGGCTACGCGAGCTGGCAGCGGCGCACGCGCGACCTGCTCAGCGCCGCCGGACGCAATGCCGTGGCCCCGCTCACCACGCTGTGGTCGAACACGCTGGCTGACCGCGACAACACGCTGGGACTGAACGGCCGCCAGAAGGGCCTGCTCAAGGGGCGCTTCGACCTGTCGGAGGACTTCACCTACGGCCTGAGCAAGTCGAAGTACTACACGACGCTGCAGGGAACGCCCGAGGCGCAGGGCAACCACGGCACCTCGCCCAACATCTACAGCAAGCTCACCCAGTTCCGGGTGACGGGCAGCTACGCCATCAACCCCGCCTCGCAGCTCATTGCCGGCTACCTGTACCAGCGGCTGAAGTCCAACGACTACTTCTACAACGCCTACCAGTACGGCTTCACGCCGGCCACGCTCCTGCCGACCAACCAGCAGGCGCCGAACTACTCGGTGAACACCGTCTTCGTCGCCTACCGTTATTCATTCCGCTGAGCGCGAGAGGAACGCCATGAGCGCCGAGCACCCCGGCTTCCTGCGCAGGACTTGGCGCACGCTGCGGCGTCCCTCGGCGCGCTGGTCGGTGCTCGCCCTGCTGCTGGCGGGCTTTGTCGGCGGCATCATCTTCTGGGGCGGATTCAACACCGGCATGGAGGCCACCAACCGGATGGAGTTCTGCATCGGCTGCCACGAGATGCGCGACAACGTCTACAAGGAGTACCAGCAGACCATCCACTACGCCAACCACTCGGGCGTGCGCGCCATCTGCTCGGACTGCCACGTGCCGCACGAGTGGACGCCCAAGCTGGTGCGCAAGCTGCAGGCGAGCAAGGAGCTGTGGGGCAAGCTGACCGGGTACGTGGACACGGCGGAGAAGTTCGAGGCGCACCGCATGGAGCTGGCCACGCACGAGTGGGCGCGCATGAAGGCGGTCGATTCGCGCGAGTGCCGCAACTGCCACAGCTTCGAGGCGATGAGCAGCGACAAGCAGCGGCAGTCGGTCTACAACAAGCACATGAAGGCCAAGGCCGACGGCCAGACCTGCATCGACTGCCACAAGGGCATTGCGCACCACCTGCCCAAGGAATACCGCGACCCGGACGAGGAGTAGTGCGGCGCAGGCGCAGCGCGGTGCGGGCGCCTGTACCGGGCAGATGCCCGCGGCGACACGGGTCGAGGCAGCAGCCGGCCTTGCGCGCGCGTGGGAGCTTGCGGATAGTCGCGCGATCGCCACGCGGGCAGACGCCGTGAACCGCCACGCCGAGCTTGCACACATCGGACCGCCGCCCCGGGACAGCGTCCCATCGCCGCGGTGGCGCCCGGCATGAGCGCGTCCGGCCTGGTTCTCGTCCTCAACTGCGGCTCCTCCAGCATCAAGTTCGCGCTGTTCGCTGCGCACGCTCCGCTGTCGCGCACGCCCTGGTGGCGCGGGCAGGTGCAGGGCATCGGTGGCGAGGCGCCGCAGTGGCAGGCCGGCGACGCCCCGCCCGAGGCGCTGGCGCTCGATCGGGCGCAGCCCCACCACGCTGCGCTCGCCTGCATCCGCGCACGCGTGCTGCAGCGGCTGGAGGCGCGCCGCATGGTCGCCGTGGCCCACCGCGTGGTGCACGGCGGCAGCAAGTACCTGGCGCCGACGCGCGTGGATGGCGCGGTG
>Ga0208826_1001500_pt1 | contig 19409 bp, 25 predicted proteins | sample AD_UKC115_MetaG_FD_184451 | JGI IMG/M metagenome (GOLD analysis project Ga0208826, IMG submission 184451) | Active sludge microbial communities of municipal wastewater-treating anaerobic digesters from Hong Kong - AD_UKC115_MetaG (SPAdes)... | ecosystem: Engineered > Bioreactor > Anaerobic >...
GAATTGCAAGGCGCGCACATCGACGCGTTGGCGCGCCAGTTGGCGGCGCTGCACGGCGCGGCGGCGCGGGCCACGCCGGATGGGCCCCATGGGCACCCGGCGGCGCTCGCCCGCCTGGTGGACGACAACTTTCCCCCGCTGGTGCGCCTGCTGGCCGGCACGCCGCACGCGGCCGAGCTGCACGCGCTGGCCCACTGGTGCCGCGCCGAGGCAGCGCGCCTGGCGCCGTGCATGGCCGAGCGCCTGGCCGGCGGTTGGGTGCGCGAGTGCCATGGCGATCTGCACCTGGGCAATCTGCTGTGGCTCGATGGCCAGGCCGTGCTGTTCGACGCGCTCGAGTTCGACCCTGCGCTGCGCTGGATCGACGTCATGGCCGACGTGGCCTTCGTGTTCATGGACCTGCACGCGCATGCCCTGGCGCCGCTGGCCTGGCGCCTGCTGAACGCCTGGCTCGACGAGACGGGCGACCACGCCGGCGTCGCGCTGCTGCCGTATTGCAGCGCCTATCGCGCGCTGGTGCGCGCCAAGGTGGCGGCGCTGCGCGCGGGCACGGCGGATGACGCGCATGCCCAGGAGGCCGTGCGCTACCTGCGACTGGCGTGCCAATTCAGCCAGGCGCGCGCACCCGTGCTGTGGCTGGCCAGCGGCGTGTCGGGCAGCGGCAAGAGCAGCCAGAGCCAGGCGCTCATCGAGCAGCGCGGGATCGTCGCGCTGCATTCCGACGTCGAGCGCAAGCGCCTGTTCGGCCTGGCGCCGCGCGCGTCGAGCGCGGGCGTTGCCGGCGGCATCTACACGTCCGACGCCAGCGCGCGCACCTACGCCGAGCTGCGCGCACGCGCACGCGCCGTGCTGGACGCCGGCCAGCCGGTGCTGGTGGACGCGACCTTTCTGCAGCGCGCGCACCGCGGTGCATTCATCGCACTCGCGAGCGAACTCGGGGTGCCCTGCCGCATCCTGCTATTCGACGCGCCCGAGCCGGTGCTGCGCGAGCGCGTGCGCCGGCGCGCGGCCGCCGGCGGCGACCCCTCCGAAGCGACCGAAGCGGTGCTGACGCGCCAGCTCGCCGAGCGTGAGCCGCTCAGCGCCGCCGAAGCGGCCCTGGCGTGGCCGGTGGACACCCGCACGGCGGTGGACTGGGCGCAGCTGCCGCCCGCTTGGCGTTGATGGTCAAACGGCCCTGCAGCCCTTGCGAATATTGCGCGAAGGACTATTAAAAATATAGCTGTCGCGCAAACGCGGGCCGCCGATCGACGCTGGAGCGCGCGGCGCGCGAGGCATGACGGGGGCGGCAACGTGCGCTGCGCCCGCCGGGGCGCCGCCGCGCGCAAAGCCTGTCGTCAGCGCACCACCAGGTTGTTGCGCACCTTCCTGACGCCCTTGACCGCGCCAGCGATCTGTTCGGCGCGGTCGCGCTCGGCGTTGCTCTTGGCAAAACCGCTCAGGGCCACTTCGCCATGCAGGGTTTGCACGTTGATGGCGCCGGCGTTGACGCTGCTGTCGCCCACCAGCTTGGCCTTGACCTCGGCGGTGATCGCGGCGTCATCGACATAGGCGCTGGTGGACTCCTGGCCGCGCACGACGGAGCAGCCGGTGGTGACCAGGGTGGCGCCGACGAAGGCGGCCAGAAGCAGGGCGCGGGTGGCTTTCATGGAGAGGCTTTCATCCGGTTGAAAGCCGAAATGATGCCACGGCCGCGGCCCCCTACCGGCGCCGGCCCAGCAGCAGGGCCAGCGCGGCGCCCGCGGCGGCGGCAATGGCCATGGACTTGAAGGGCTTTTCGGCGACGTAGGCACTGGTCTGTTCGGCCACTTCCGAGAGCTTGTCGCGTGTCTGCTGGCTGGCATCGGCCGCGGCGGCCTTGCCGCGTGCGGTCAGCTCGTGCACCTGCGCCGACAGCGACTCGATCGTCGGTTGCAGGTCGTCGCGCAGGCTGTGCAGCTTGGCGCTGGCCTTGTCGATGGCTTGGTTCACGCGCGCACGGGTTGCTTCGGCGGTGTCGGCGGCATGCCGGGCGTCGGGTGCGGTCGTGGCGTCGTCGCGGGGATCGATGGCGGGATCGTGGCTCATGCAAAGGCTCCAGGTCGGTGGTGGATGAATTTTTGCGCGCGCCATCGTCGCGCGGACGTCGGCGCCAGGCACTCCCCCATATGGGGTCGGCGCACGCCATTGCAAGCGCCCCATGCCCGCCCTCAGCCGACAGCCTCTGATGTCGATGTCCTACAGGCAGCGGACGCGGTGGCGACTAAATTGTTTGTGTCCTTCACGGAAACAAGGAAATCCCATGAAAGTCCGATTCATTCAGTCTGCCGCCGCTGTTGCCGCCATGGCCGCCCTGGGTTGCGGCGCGGCCATGGCGCAATCGAGCGCCCAGCCCACCACACCGGCTCCGGCAACGCCCATGGCGCAGCCGATGACACCCGGCACGCCTGCCGGCACCGCACCAAGCAACGGCGTCAAGAACGAGCACCCCGTCGCCGACGCGGTGATCACGACTCAGGTCAAGGCCGAATTGGCGAAAACCGACGGTTTGAAAAGTTCGAGCGTCTCGGTGTCCACCCACAACGGCGAGGTGATGCTGAGCGGCACCTTGCCCAGCGACATCGAGGTCAAGAAGGCCGAAGCGGCCGCCAAGAGCGTCAAGGGCGTCACGGGCGTCAACATGGCGTCGCTGAAAGTCGATCCCAAGGGCGCCTCCACAGCCGACCAGTCGTCGAGCGCGGGCGAGGCGGTGACCGATGCCTGGATCACCACCAAGGTCAAGGCCGAGCTGGCGACCGCCGACGGCGTCAAGAGCACCCGCGTGTCGGTCGAGACCAATGACGGGGTGGTCACGCTCACCGGCGTGCTGCCCACGCAAACGGCCGTCCAGAAAGCCGAGACGGTCACCCGCGCCGTCAAGGGCGTGAAGAAGGTGGACGCCGCAGGCCTGAAGGTCAAGGGCTGACGCACGCGCCCGCTGCGCTTCGGCGGCGCGCGGCATGCGCGCCGCCGGCGCACGTGGCGGGCTGATCCAGATGTTCACGCATCACCCAAGGAGCCATCATGTTGCACTACGCTGTCGTTTTTTTGATCGTTGCGCTGGTCGCCGGATTCTTCGGCTTTTTCGGCATCGCCGGCCTGGCGGCCGAAATCGCCAAGATCCTGTTCATCGTCTTCCTGGTCCTGTTCGTCGTCTCGCTGGCCTTCGGCCGCCGGCGACCTTGACCATCACCTCGGCGAGGGCTCGGCTGCGCATGCCAGCGGTCGCAGGGGTCGCGCGCTCGCCAACGCAACCCGATCCCAACCGAACCCAAGGAGAACGACATGGCCAAGACCGTCCATGCCCACCCAACCCCCTCGATGGCGCTCGATGAGAATGCCATCGCCAGCGCCGCGCGCGAGCGCCTGCACGACGGCGCGGTGACACCCAGCATCGCGCCCTATGCCAAGGACATCTGCAAGCTGCTCAACGACGCGCTGGCCACCGAGTGGGTGTGCGTGCTGCGCTACCGGCGCCACTACTTCACCGCCAAGGGGATCGCCTCCGAGCCCATCGCGGCCGAATTTCTGGTGCATGCCAACGAAGAACTGAGTCACGCCGATCGCCTGGCCGAGCGCATCGTTCAGCTCGGCGGCGAGCCGATGCTCGATCCCGACAGCCTGAAGGCGCGCAGCCACGCCGACTACGACGAGTCGCTCGATCTCAAGGCCATGATCCGCGCCAACCTGGTGGCCGAGCGCATCGCGGTGGAGGTCTACCGGCAGCTCATCGCGCTGATCGGCGACAAGGACCCCAGCACGACCCACTTGCTGCGCGCCATCCTGGCAGACGAGGAAGAGCACGCCGACGACCTGTCGGATTGGCTGGACAAGTCCTGAGCCGGCGCGCAACCGGCGTTGCGCCCACCCTGATCGGCGCGGTGTTGCGGCGGACGCCTTGCGTTGCGGATGGTCAAATTTGCACTTGGTGCAAGACCACCGCTACCCCCGGGCGCAATCCCGGTCGTCCGCATGGTCGAAGTGCAACAGGCGCGCCAAGCAAGGAACGTGATCGAGCCTTGCGCCGTGCCCGCGCTCAGGGCGCGCTCGCCTTGTCCTGCGGGGCGAGCGGCAAGACGCCCAGCGGATGGCTGGCACCGCTGTCGATCTGCCGCACGATGTCCTGCAGCGCCGACTGCAGCATCTCTTCCAGCGTCGGGTGATAGAACACGCCGGCCAGCAGGTCGCGCGCGGTTTCGCGCCGCTGGACGGCCCAGGCCAGCCATTGCCCCAGATGCTCGCCGCCGGCCGTCACCATCGACGCGCCCAGCAGCCGGCCGCTGCCCGCGTCGGCATAGACCCGCAGCAGGCCGTGCGTGCTGTCCTCGATGATGGCGCGGCCGTTGCGCGCGGCCTCGGCGCTGCCGACCACGATGCGATCGGCATCCAGCTCGTCCCATGCCGCACCCACGGTCACCACATCCGGCGCGCAAAACGCAATGCCGAGCGGCACCTTGCGCGCAAAGCGCAGGGGCGTTTCGACGCAGGCGTTGTAGCCGGCGATGGCGCCCTGATCGGCGGCCTCGTGCAGCAGCGGGCGATCGGCGTTGGCGTCGCCCGCAATGAACACCGGCAGTTCTCCGAGCTGCAAGGTGGCACGGTCGAACACCGGTATGCCCTTGCGGTCCAGCGGGACGCCGGCTTCGTCCAGGTCCAGGCCGTCGACGTTGGCCTGCCGCCCCAGCGCGGCCAGCAGGACATCGACCGTTTCCGATTGCTCGCCCGCCGTGATCCGCACGCCATCGCGTGCCCGCTCGACCCGCGCTTGGGCGCCCAGCCACAAGGGCGTGAGGTGATCGAAGCATTCGCGGGCCCGGCTGGCGATCTGTGGGTCGCTGATGCCGGCCACGCGGGCGGCCTGATCGGCACCGATCACCCGCACGCCCAGCCGCGCCAGCGCCACGCCCATTTCCAGGCCCACCGCGCCCAGCCCCAGCACCCCCACGGAGCGCGGCAGCGTTGGCAGATCGAACAGTTCGTCGGTGGTGACGGTGCGCTCGCGCACGCTGTCCAGGAACCGCGGCAGGACCGGGCGCGAACCCGTCGCGATGATCACGCGCCGCGCATGCAGATGCAGCGCGCCCTCCGGCGTCTCGATTTCGATGAGGGTCGGCTCGATCAGCCGGGCGCGCCCGTGCAGCAGCCGTTCACCCGCCGCCTGACGCGCCTGGTCGGCCGCGCTGGCGGCAAAGTGCGCGCGCTGCCCGCGCACGTGCGCCCAGGCCGCCTGCAGATCGATGTCGAGCTGGTCGACGCCGGTCACGCCCAAGGCGGTGAGCTGCCGGCGCGCCGCCCAGACGGCTGCGGCGTGCAAGGCGGATTTGGACGGCATGCAGCCCACGCGGGCGCAGGTTGTGCCCAGCGGACCGTGGTCGATCAGGTAGAAGTCCTTGTTGGCACGGCGCACTTCGCGCAGCGCATGCAGGCCCGCCGTGCCGGCGCCGATGATGGCGACGTCGGTCTGGATGCGGGATGGAGTAGTCGTGCCCATGGTCGGTTCGCGTGCGGCCTGGCCGGCTCCCGCCTCAGCCTCTCAGGCCACCGCGCCCACGCCCGTGAGCGCCACCACGATCAGGATGACGGTGATCGCCACGAACAGGAAGAACAGCAGCTTGGCCACGGACGCCGTGCCCGCGCTGATGCCGGTAAAGCCCAACACCCCGGCAATGACCGAGACGATGGCAAAGATGATGGCCCACTTGAGCATGTCGATCTCCCGCGCGACACCCGTGCCGCGTGACGGCTTAAAAAAAAGGAGGCCGGGGACAGGCCTCCTGAAACGGTACGCGCTTACCAGATGTACCGCGACTGCTTTTCCCAGTCGGAGACTTGCTTCTCTGCGTCGTCCCTGGCGATGCCGTGGCGCTCCTGGATCTTGCCGACCAGCTGGTCGCGCTTGCCGGCGATCACGTCCAGGTCATCGTCGGTCAGCTTGCCCCACTGCTCCTTGACCTTGCCTTTGAATTGCTTCCAGTTGCCCTTGATGGTGTCTTCATTCATGGTGATTTCCTTTTCGATGGGGGTGCCGAGGTCAGGTCGCTGATTTGCTGCGGGCACCGCGCGTGCAAAAGAGCGTGGATGTGCGTCAGGGACGCACGACGAGGTTGTTGTGCACGCTGCGCACGCCTTTCACGTCGCGTGCGATCTGGCCGGCGCGGTCGCGCTCGGTGGTGCTCTTCGCAAAGCCGCTCAGGGCCACTTCACCGTGCATGGTCTGCACGTTGACGGCGCCGCCGTCCACCGCCTTGCTGTCGATCAGCTTGGCCTTGACTTCGGCCGTGATGCTCGCGTCGTCGGCATAGGAACTGACCGATTCCTGGCCGCGGATGACCGAGCAGCCGGCAACGGTGGCCAAGCTGGCGCCGACGCATGCGGCGAGAATCAGGGTACGAACGGGTTTCATGGACTTTCTCCTTCTCTTGTGGGGGATTCGGTTGACGGGTGGGATATGGGCCGGCCGTCAGCGGCGGCGCCACAGCATGGCCAGCAACGCGCCAGCGGCGGCCGCCAGGGCCATCGCCTTGAACGGCTTTTCAGCCACGTAGGCGCTGGTGTGGTCCGACGCTTCGGCGAGCTTTTCGCGGGCGAGGTCTCGGGTTTCGGCGGCGGCCGCCATGCCGCGCGCCGCCATGTCCTGCACCCGGCTGGACACGGCTTCGATGGCGGGCTGCATATCGTCGCGCAGGGTGGTGACACGGCTGCTGGCCTTGTCCAGGGCGTCGTTGGCCAGCTCGCGCGTGGCGTCGATGCCGCTTTGCGCGTTGGCGGCCAGCCGGTCGGTGGCTCGGGCGGCGGTGCGGGCGACCTGTTCGATGGGTTGTTTGTTGCTCATCACGTGTGTGCTTGGGTTGATGGGGCCGGCGGGTGGGGCTGTGCTGCACCCCCTGTTCTCGACGGCATGGCCCAAGCGTAGGTGTCGGCGGACGCGGGCGGCATCGGCAGCGGCCTTGACGCCCTGTGGGCGCTTGCACCGCCCGCATGTAGGACAACGCCCCAGTGCGCTCAGCCCGTGCGACGCCCGGCCGGCGGCCCATGGCAAAGCGGCGCCGCCTGCACGATCGGATGGCGGCGTTCGAGCCGCGGCGCCTTCAGCGGGGCGCCGGTTGCTGCGCGAGGGTTCCCGTGATGCGCGTGCCGCGCCCGGGCGCCGAATCGATGACCAGGCGCCCGCCGCAGGCGTCCAGGCGATGCTGCATGCCGGTCAGGCCATGTGTGGCCAGCGGCAGGTTGGACGGATCGAAGCCGACGCCGTCATCCACCACGCTCACCTCGACGATGCCGTCATGCGTGTCCAGACGCACCGCGACGCGCGAGGGCCGGGCGTATTTCTGGATGTTGGTGAGCGCTTCTTGCACCAGGCGGTAGACCGCCAGCGCGCGCGACTCGTCCAGCTCGACCGGCTCCAGCGCGGTATGCACCTCGATGCGGCTCGCATGCGACCATTCGCGCGTGAGGTTTTCCAGCGCCGGCACCAGCCCCAGGTTGGTCAGGGCCGAAGGCCGCAGGTTCTCGATGATGGTGCGCTTGAGCGCGATGCCTTCATTGAGCACGCCGCTCAGGTGGGCCAGGTCGTCGGCCAACTTGCCGGCATCGGCCGGCAGGCGCATGCGCAGGCGTGCCACGTCCAGCTTGGCGGCGGTCAGCAGCGCGCCCAGCTCGTCATGCAGCTCGCGCGCCAGACGGGCGCGTTCGTCCTCGACGGCGGTTTGCAGATAGGACGCCAGATCGGTCAGGCGGGCGGTGCGCTCGCGCACCTGGCGCTCCAGCCGGGCGCGCTCTTCCTCGGTCGCGCGCTGCGCGCTGCGGGTCAGTTTGTCGATTCGGTAGGTCTGCCCCAGATACAGCACGAAAGCCAGCAGCGCCGCCAGCACGCAAGCCATGAAGGACAGGCGCGTGGCGCTGAGCAGTCGGTTGAATTCGACCTGCTTGCGCACGATCAGCGCGTCGGCCGCTTGGCTCACCAGTTGTCGATGGCTGCGGAACGCCTCCATGTATTGCTTGCCGGCATCGGTGTTGACCAGGCGCTGCGCTGCATCGGGCCCGTCGCGGGTGCGCAGCTCGATCGTCCGGTTCATCTCGCCCAGCTTGAGCTCCATCTGCGCGTACATGCCCCGCAGGCTGGGCGACTCGCGCAGCGGCAGCGGCGCCATGCCGCGCAGCAGGTTCGTGCGCGCCGCAATGCGGCCGGCCGCGCTCTTGAAAGGCTCCAGATAGCGGGTGTCGCCGGTCAGCAGATAGCCGCGCTGGCTTGATTCAGCCAGGGTCAGGTCGTCGCCCAGCGCGTCGATGGTCGCGCTCACCAGTTGCAGTTGCTGACGTTCGCCGGCCACGCGCATCAGGGTGTTGTAGGAGCGCTCGGCCAGCACCAACACGCCCAGCGCGCACAGGACGGACACCAGGATCGCCAGCCAATACTTGCGAGGGCGATGCCGCAGGAACGACGGCGAGATGTGGTGGAGCAGCCCCTTCTCTGGCATGACCTTCATAGAATGGGCGGGTGGGCCTTGTTGTGGGTTCACGCGTTGACAACAAGGGTCAAGTCATGATCAGAGTGGGCATTGTGGACGATCACGCCATCGTTCGCGTCGGGTTGCGCAACTTCCTGGCCGAGCAGGTCGATGTGCGCGTGGTGGGCGAGGCCGCCAACGGCCGCGAGGCGATCGATCTGGCGCGCACCACCGAGATGGACGTGATGCTGATGGATTTGTCGATGCCCGGGCAGGGCGGCATCGATGCGCTGGCCATGATCCGCGCCAAGGCGCCGGACGTGGGCATCCTGGTGCTGTCGATCTACCCCGAGGAGCACTACGCGATGAACCTGATCCGCCAGGGCGCCCGCGGCTACCTGAACAAGGAGTGCGACCCGCTGGAAATCGTCGACGCCATCCGCACCATCGCGCTGGGCAAGCGCTACTTTTCGGCGCAGGTGGCCGAGTTGATGGCGCAGCAGCTCGACCGCAAGGCCGACGGGCTGCCGCACGAGCTGCTGTCGGAGCGCGAGTTCCAGGTGTTCCTCAAGCTGGCCGCCGGCCAGACCGCGGGGCAGGTGGCCGAGGAGCTGTCGCTGTCGGTCAAGACCGTGAGCACCTACCGCACGCGCCTGATGGAAAAACTGGGCCTGCATTCGAACAGCGACCTGACGTATTACGCGTTGACGAACAAGCTGATCACCTGATGGCCGCCGCTCCCGCTCAAGCGGCCGGCGGCGCTTGCAGTGCGGTGCGCAACTGCGTGCAGTAGTCGAACAGGGCCTCCAGATCGCTGGACTTGTCGAAGAAGGCGTCGGCACCCATAGCATGGCAGCGTGCGCGCACGTCTGGCGTGACGTAGTTGGTGAGCACCACCACCTTGCGCGGCGCCAGGCGCCCCCGGCACGCCTGCAGCACGCCCAGGCCGTTGCCCTGCTTGAGAAAGAGATCGACGATGGCCAGGTCCCACACCGAATCGGCGCGCGTCAGCCAAGCGCTGCCGTCCTGCTCGCCTTCGGCATGGCCGACGGGGGTGATGCCCACCCATTCATTCAGGGTGACGATCAGGCGGTCGCGGATGACCGTGTTGTCCTCGACAAAATAGACCCGAAGGGGGCGACTGACTGGCATGGCGTGCTGGTGCTCTTCAAACTGTTTCGCACGCGGTCATGGTTGGCCACGGTTTCGACAGGTAACAAGCGCGAGTCTGCGCGTGTTGGCGGTGCCCGGATGTAGGACAAGCGCCCGAAGGGCGCCGGTGAATCACCGCAACAGCCGCTCGCCGCTTTTTCAGTGCGGCGGCGCGGCCGCGCCACAAACCGGACAGTCGTGCTGGCGCTGCACGCGCACGGTGGTGAAGTCGGCACGCCTGGCGTCGATCATCAGCAGGCGCCCGACCAGCGGCTCGCCGATGTCGCACAGCAGCTTGATGGCCTCGGTGGCCTGCAGGCTGCCGATGACGCCCACCAGGGGCGCCAGCACGCCCAGGGTGGCGCAGGCCACGTCCTCCACCTGCTGCGTGGGCGGAAACACGCAGGCGTAGCAGGGCGAGTCGCCGCGGCGCGCATCGAACACCGAGACTTGTCCGTCCATGCGGATGGCCGCGCCCGAAACCAGCGGCTTGCGGTGGCGCACGCAGGCCGCGTTGAGCGCGTGGCGCGTGGCGTAGTTGTCGCCGCAGTCCAGCACCACGTCGGCATCCCGCACCAATTCATGCAGCAGCGCGGCATCGGCACGCTGCGCCACCGTGCGCACCTGCACGCCTGCGTTGAGCGCCGCAATGGCCGTGCGCGCCGAATCGACCTTGGCCTGGCCGACGCGGGCGCTGGTGTGCATGATCTGGCGTTGCAGGTTGGTCAGATCGACCGTGTCGTCATCGACGATCGTCAGGCGCCCCACGCCGGCGCTGGCCAGGTACAGCGCCGCCGGCGAGCCCAGGCCGCCGGCGCCCAGGATCAGGGCATGCGCGGCCAGCAGCTTCTGCTGGCCTTCGATGCCGATGTCATCGAGCAGCACATGGCGCGAGTAGCGCAGCAGTTGCGAGTCGTCCATGGCCGCTGGGCGCCGTGCGCTGGCGCCAGCCCCTCACTCGGTCTTGGGCTCTTCCTTGCGCGCGGTCAGCGTGGTGCTGACCTTCACCGGATCGCCCTTGAGCTTGGCCAGCGCCTGCTGCAGCGGAAAGTCCTTGGCGCTGCCGTATTCGGGCGGGCGACGCTCGGATGCGGGCTTCTTGGCCTCGGCCTCGAGCTTCTTCAGGGCTTCCTCACGTTCCTGCTCCAGCGCCGGGTCCTTCTTGTCGGGGCTGGAGCCGGCCAGGTGGTGGTCCAGGTCGGCCTCGCGCATGCGCAGCACGGCAAAGGGGCTGCCCTCGGCGGTGTCGTCCACCAGGATGTCGGGCATGATGCCCTTGGCCTGAATGGTCTTGCCGCTGGGCGTGTAGTAGCGCGCGGTGGTGATCTTCAGGGCCGTGTCGGGGCCGAGCGGGCGCACGGTCTGCACCGAGCCCTTGCCGAAGGTCTGGCTGCCCATGATGACGGCGCGCTTGTTGTCCTGCAGCGCGCCGGCCACGATCTCGCTGGCCGAGGCCGAGCCCTCGTTGACCAGCACCACCAGCGGCACCTTCTTGAGCGCAGGCGGCAGGCTGGCCAGCGGGTCGGCGCCGCGACGGCGCATGTAGTCCTCGGGGATGGCCTTGAAGGCGGCCTTGCTTTCCTCGATCTGGCCGTTGGTGGTGACCACCGTGGCGCCCTCGGGCAGGAAGGCGGCCGACACGGCGACCGCGGCGTCCAGCAGGCCGCCCGGGTCGTTGCGCAGATCAAGCACCAGCCCCTTCAGGTTGGGGTTCTGCTTGTAGAGGGCGTCGATCTTGGTGACGAAATCATCCACCGTGCGATCCTGGAACTGCGACACGCGGATCCAGGCGTAGCCAGGCTCCAGCATCTTGCCCTTGACCGACTGGGTGCGGATTTCCTCGCGCGTGATGGTGACGGGAAAGCTGCGGTCCTCGTCGCGCCGCAGCACGGTGAAACGCACCTTGGTGCCCGGCTCGCCGCGAATGCGCTTGACGGCATCATTCAGCGCCAGGCCCTTGACGGCGGTGTCGTCGATCTTGGTGATCAGATCACCCGGCTTGAGGCCGGCGCGGTCGGCGGGCGAGCCTTCGATGGGCGAGACCACCTTGATCAGCCCGTCTTCCTGGGTGATCTCGATGCCCACGCCGACAAAGCGGCCGGTCGTGCCTTCGCGGAATTCCTTGTAGGACTTCTGGTCGAAGTACTGCGAGTGCGGATCGAGCCCCGCCACCATGCCCGAGATGGCGTCGGTGAGCAGCTTTTTCTCGTCCACCGGCTCGACGTAGTCGGTCTTGATCATGCTGAACACCGCCGCCAGTTGCTGCAACTCCTGCAGCGGCAGCGGCGCCAGCGTGCCGCGCGCCACGGTTTGCAGCGATACGGTGGTCAGCGCGCCGGCGAGCGCACCTACGGCAATCCAGCCGGCGATCTTGGTTTTCTGGCTCATATGACGGGGCTTTCCTGAGGCAAGCGCTCAATATACAAGGTTCAGGGGAGCGGTTGGATTTGGGTGCGCGCGAGCGGGGGAAGTTCCGCCACCTGCGCTTCAGCTATCCATGGCGCTGCCCGCCATCGGCAGGGTCTGAAACCCAAAGGGCCGAACGGCCGCGGAGCAGGCTAAGCCGGCGATCGCCGTGGCCGGGGTTCCCCCGGCCACTGGCGAGCCTTGCAGGCCGCGCCGGGCCAGTGGCCCGGCCCCTCGCCAGCCAACAAAAGGTCCACCGGACCTTTTGTGCGCAGGCTCGGCCCCCTGCAAGGGGGTGGGCGAAACATCGCGCAGCGAGTGGAGACTGGGGGTGTGCCATTTCACCCGCGGCCTTGCCGCGCCACGGCGGCGGCGGCCTGCTCGGCGGCTTGCGCGTCGCCCAGGTAATAGTGGCGCAGGGGGCGCAGCGCCTCGTCCAGCTCATACACCAGCGGAATGCCGTTGGGGATGTTCAGGCCCACGATGTCGGCGTCGGAGATGCCGTCCAGGTACTTGACCAGCGCGCGGATCGAGTTGCCGTGCGCCACCACCACCAGGCGCCGCCCGGCCTGGATCTCGGGCGCCATGACGGCGTTCCAGAACGGCAGCACGCGCGCCACGGTGTCCTTCAGGCATTCGGTGAGCGGCACTTCCTCGGGTCTCAGGCGGGCGTAGCGGGGGTCGCTGCGCTCGCAGCGCGGATCGTCCAGCGCCAGCGCCGGCGGTGGGGTGTCGTAGCTGCGCCGCCACGTCAGCACCTGCGCGTCGCCGTACTGCTGGGCCGTCTCGGCCTTGTTCAGGCCCTGCAGGGCGCCGTAGTGGCGCTCGTTCAGGCGCCAGTGCTTTGTCGAGGGCAGCCACAGGCGGTCCATCTCGTCGAGCGTCAGGTGCAGGGTGCGGATGGCGCGCTTGAGCACGCTGGTGCAGGTCAGGTCGAATTCGTAGCCCTCGGCCTTCAGCAGCCGCCCGGCCTGGCGCGCCTGCTCGATGCCGGTGGGGGTCAGGTCAACATCGGTCCAGCCGGTGAAGCGGTTTTCCAGGTTCCAGGTGGATTCGCCGTGGCGAATCAGGACGAGCTTGTGCATGGGGTGGGGAGTGCGAAAAAACACGGGGCCGAGGCGGCCAGCGCGCACGGCAACAAGCGCTCATTTTAAAATGGCGGGTTGCCGTCGATAGGCCCAGGTTGCACGGCGGGCTTTTGCAGCGAACACACAAAGGACGTTCACCGTGGATTTCTTGATTGCCAATTGGTCACTGGTCTTGCTGGCCCTGGTCTCGGGCGGCCTGCTGGCCTGGCCGCTGCTGCAAGGCGGCTCGGGCGGCGGGCTTTCGGCCGCGGCGGCCGTGCAGCGCATCAACCGCGAGAAGGCGGTGGTGATCGACGTGTGCCAGCCCGAGGAGTTTGCCGCCGGCCACGTGGTGGGCGCCAAGAGCATTCCGCTGGCCGAGCTGGAGGCCAGGCTGCCCGGCGCCGTCAAGAACAAGGCCACGCCGCTGGTGATGGTCTGCGCCTCGGGCGTGCGGGCGCGCCGTGCCGTCGCCACGGCGCGCAAGCTCGGCTACGAGCAGGCCGAGGTGCTGGCCGGCGGCATGAAGAGCTGGCGCGACGCCAACCTGCCAGTCGAAAAGACCTGAGGCTCGCTGCGGACATGCCCCCCATCACCCTCTACACCACCGGAACCTGCCCGTACTGCATCCGCGCCAAACAGTTGCTGGCGGCGCGCGGCGTGACCGAATACGAAGAAATCCGCGTCGACCTGGAGCCCGCCCAGCGCGTGCGGATGATGGAGCGCAGCGGCCGGCGCACCGTGCCGCAGATCTTCATCGGCGCCACCCACGTGGGCGGCTGCGACGATCTGATGGCGCTGGATGCGCGGGGCGATTTGCTGCCGCTGCTGGCCGGCGCCTGAGATAATCCAGCGTTTGCGCGGCCGCGCTGCGGTCGTGTTTCTTCTGCTTTTTCCCCAACCGAGATATTTCATGGCCGATCAGGATCCCGTTTTCAACATCCAGCGCGTCTATCTGAAGGAAGCGTCGCTGGAGCAGCCCAACTCGCCCGCCATCCTGCTGGAGCAGGCGCAGCCGGCGCTGGAGATCAACCTGGGCGTGAACGCCGAGGCGGTGGCCGAGGGCATCTTCGAGATCGCCGTGACGGCCACGGTGCAGTCCAAGATTGCCGACAAGACCGTGTTTTTGGTCGAGTGCAAGCAGGCGGCGATCTTCGAGATTCGCAACGTGCCCGAGGAGCAGATGGCCGGCATCGTCGGCGTGGCCTGCCCGCAGATCGTCTACCCCTACCTGCGCAGCAACGTGGCCGATCTGGTGCAGCGCGCCGGCTTTCCGCCCGTGCATCTGGCCGAGATCAACTTCCAGGCCATGTACGAGCAACAGCAGGCGGCGCAAGTCCAGGCGCCCGCCACCACGCAGTAATTTTTGCCGATTCGGCCCCTGGCGCCCACCCATCAAGCGCAACCAGCTATGAAAATCATAGTCATCGGCGCCGGCGCCTGGGGCACGGCGCTGGCTGTGAGCGCGGCGCGCAACCCCGCCGGCCACCAGGTGGTGCTGTGGGCGCGCGACGGCGTGCAGGCCGAGGCCATGGCTGCCCAGCGCGAGAACGCGCGCTACCTGCGCGGCATCCCGCTGCCGCGCGAGCTGGCGGTGCATGGCGGCGACGTGGAGCGGCTGCTGGAAGCAGCGGCGCAGGCCGATCTGCTGGTCGTGGCCACGCCTGTGGCCGGCCTGCGCCCCACCTTGACCCTGCTGCGCGATGTGCGCGTGCCGGTGGCCTGGCTGTGCAAGGGCTTCGAGCCCGCGCAGGACCCGGCGGCGCACCGCCCCTTCGGCCTGATGCCGCACGAGATCGCGCGTGCTGCCGCGCCAAACCTGGCCACCGGCGTGCTGTCGGGCCCCAGCTTTGCGCAGGAGGTGGCGCGCGGGCAGCCCACGGCCCTGGTCGCGGCCAGCCGGCACGAGAGCGTGCGCCAGGCGCTGGTGGCGGCTTTCCACGGCCCCACGCTGCGCGTGTATGGCAACGACGACTGGGTTGGCGTGGAGGTGGGCGGCGCGGTCAAGAACGTGCTGGCGATTGCCACCGGCCTGGCCGACGGCTTGAATCTGGGGTTGAACGCGCGCGCCGCCCTGATCACGCGCGGACTGGCCGAAATTGCGCGCCTGGGCGTGGCCCTGGGCGCACAGCCTGAAACCTTCATGGGCCTGTCGGGCCTGGGCGATCTGGTGCTGACGGCCACCGGCGACTTGAGCCGCAACCGCCGCGTCGGCCTGCTGCTGGCCGAAGGCAAGACGCCGGCCGAGGCGGTGCAATCACTGGGGCACGTGGCCGAGGGCGTGTACAGCGCCCACACGGTCTTGCAGCGTGCGCGCCACCTGGGCGTGGAAATGCCCATCACCGAATGCGTGGTGGCGCTGCTGGACGGCCAGCTCAAACCGGTGGAGGCCGTGGCCGCGCTGATGGGGCGCGATCCCAAGGGCGAATTGCTCTGATCGGCCCCGGATCATTGATATCCGGGGCGCCCATGGCGTTGCGCATCACCCGCAAGCCATGAAACCCAAAGAGCCAAGTGGCCGCGGAGCAGGCCGGCCCAGCGATCGCCGTGGCCGGGGTTTCCCCGGTCACTGGCGATGCCCCCTGCAAGGGGGGAGGCGAAACATCGCGCAGCGAGTGGAGACTGGGGGTGTGCTGTTTCACCGCCCCAGCATCTTGCCCAGCATGCCGACGATGTCGTCGGCGCTGCCCAGGCCGCCCTGCGGGGCCTGGCCGTGGGGCGTGAGCTTGTCGATCAGTTCGGGCAGCAACTGCGCCACGCCGCCGGCGGCGTCGGCATGGCCCACGCCCAGTTGTGCGGCGATGTTGCCGATCACGTCGGGACCGAGCGCCTGCGTGACCTGGTCGGAGGTGACCGGGTGGTTTTCGCCCGTGCCCACCCAACTGCTGGCGGCGCCGCCCAGGCCCGCTTGCTGGAACTTGTTGAGCAGCCCGCCCAGCCCGCCCGACTGGCTGTTGTTGGCCAGCATCGACATCAGGATGGGTGCCAGCGCCGCGATCATGCCCATGTTGAGGCCACCGCCGGCGCCGCCCGGCGCCTGCTGCTGCTGGCCGCTGCCCAGCATGCCGCCCAGGATGTTGCCCAGGCCGCCGCCCAGCGGGCTTTGACCTTGGCCTTGGCCTTGCCCGGCCAGCACCGAACCCAAAACGGAATCAAGCAGTCCCATGACGTACCCCTTCAAAATGAACGAAACAGCCGGTCATTCTGACGCGAATGGGCCGGACATGGGGCGCGCGCCGATGCGCCGGTCGGGCAGAGCGTGATTTATCCCGCCGGCGTGAAGGCCAGGCGCACGTAAATCGGGGCGTAGGCCTCGGCCTGGGTGATTTCGACCAGGGTTTCCTTGGCCAGCTCCAGCAGCGCGATCAGGGTGACCACCAGCACCGGCACGCCGCGCGCGGGGTCGAACAGGTCCTCGAACGGGGCAAAGCGCCGGCCCTGCAGGCGTTTGAGCACGATGGACATGTGCTCGCGCACGCTCAATTCCTCGCGCGAGATCTTGTGATGCTGCACCAGCTTCGCGCGCTTCAGGATGTCGGCCCAGGCGCTTTGCAGGTCGGCCAGCTCCACGTCCGGAAAGCGCGGGGTGAGCGCCTGCTCGACATACACCTGCGCGCGCAAAAAATCGCGCCCGAACTGCGGCGCCTCGGCCAGTTGCGTGGCCGCCAGCTTCATCTGCTCGTACTCCAGCAGGCGGCGCACCAGCTCGGCGCGCGGGTCCTCGGGCTCCTGGCCCTCGGCGCTCTTGCGCGGGGGCAGCAGCATGCGCGACTTGATCTCGATCAGCATGGCCGCCATCAGCAGGTATTCGGCCGCCAGCTCCAGGTTGCGGCTGCGGATCTCATCGACATAGCTGAGGTACTGGCGCGTCACCGCCGCCATGGGGATGTCCAGGATGTTGAAGTTCTGCTTGCGGATCAGGTAGAGCAGCAGGTCCAGCGGGCCCTCGAAGGCCTCCAGGAACACCTCCAGCGCATCCGGCGGGATGTACAGGTCCTGCGGCAGCGCGAACAGCGGCTCGCCGTACAGGCGCGCCACCGCCACATGGTCCACCACCTGCGGCTGCTCGGCCTCGGGCGCGGCCAGCAGCAGCAGGGTGTCGTCGGCGGCGGTCACCGGCTCAGGCGTGATCGGACTTTGGACGGCGCGGCAGCGCGTAGTACACGTAACCCGTCGGCGGGATGCGGCCGGCGCGCATCTCGGCTTGCTGATCGCGGTCGATGCGCTTGTCCCACAGCAGCGCACGGCCCTGGCGCTGCGCCTGGTCCAGCTCGGGCCGCTCCTGCTTGAGCGCCCGGAGGAAGTCCGTGGCGGGGGAGGTGTAGTGCGGGCGGGCGAACAATTTGGCGATGGACATGGATCTTTTGAAAAAGGTCGTGAGGCGCCGTCCGCGCCGGGCGGGCGCGATGCGTTACAAACGCCATGGTTTGATTTTACCGGGGTCGGTCATGATGGAAAGCACAGGGATTCGGGTTCGTCGATGGGGCGTCGTCGCCATGCTCGCCGCTGCATTGGCGGCGGCCGGCTGCGACCCGCAAGCCATCAAGGAGCTGGAAGAGGGGGTGTCCACCGAGGCCGACGTGGTGCAGCGCTTCGGCCAGCCCGAGCGCGTGTGGCCCGAGGCCGGCGGCGCCAAGACCTACGAATACAACCGCCAGCCCGAGGGCCTGCGCAACTACATGATCACCATCGGCGCCGACGGCAAGATGAGTGCGCTGCGCCAGGTGCTCACGCCCCAGAACTTCGCGCGCGTGCATGCCGGCATGGGGGTGGAGGACGTGCGCCGCATGCTGGGCAAGCCGGCCAGGCAGGTGCCGTACGCGCTGAAGAATGAAACCGTCTGGACCTGGAAGTTCCTGGAGCCGCCCAGCGACAAGAAGGCCTTCAACGTGTTCTTCGGCCCCGACATGCGGGTGCAGCGCACCGAGATCGGCGCGGATCCGGACAGCCCGGACATGCGCGGCGGCGGCTGAACTGGCTCAGGCGCCCACGCGCGCCAGCAGTCCCGCGCGCGTTTCGCCGCGCAGGCCCAGTGGCTCGATCAGCGTGTTCTGCGCCGCAAAGTCGCAGCCGGTGATCAGGCCGGCGGTGGCGATGATGGTGTCGGTGGCGGGCGTGGGCACCTGGGCGATGCGCCCCAGCGCGGCGCAAAACACCAGGCCAAAGGGAACGTCCTCGCCCAGAAAGCGCGTGCCCGTGTCGGTCGGACCGGGCGGGCCGCCGCGCTTGGCGTGCAACTCGGCGGCGATGTCGGCCAGGCGCGGCGCCGTGGTGGCGAACGACTGGGCGAAGTGCTGCTCGATGGTGCGAACCTGAAGGCCAAAGGCGGCCGCCAGCGCCAGGCGCTCGGCGTCCAGCCGCTCGATCACGGCCGCCACGCGCGGCGTCATGTAGTGGTACTGGGGCCAGTGCTCGGCGCGTTCGATGCGCGTCCAGTTGAACAGCGCCAGCGGGCCGTGCGCGGCCGGGTTGATGTTGCTGAGCGCGCTGGCCAGGGCGTTGGTTTGCGGCGTGAAACCCTCGCCGAACAGCGCAGTGCACAGTTGCAGCACGGCGCCCTGGCGCGCGGTGGGCAGGGCCGACACGCCCAGCTGCGTGCGCCGCGTCATGATGCGCACGCGATCGAACGCCTCGCGCCGCGCCGTCAGCACCGTGGTGCCCAGGCTGGCCACCGTCACGTCGGCCAGGCCGCGCGCGCGCGCCTGCTCGTACAGATACAGCGAGGACAGCGAGGCCATCGAGCTGACCAGCACCGTCTGCCCCGCGCGCAGGTGCGGGGCCAGCGCGTCCATCACCGCGCGGTGGCCGTTGACGGGCACGGCGATCAGGATCAGATCGCTGCCCGCCAGCTCGGCCACCGAGCCCACCCAGTGCACGGTGACGCTGGCCTCGAGCACACCCGTGCTGGTCAGCGCCTGGGGCCCCGCGCGCCGGGGCGCGGCCGCGCGTGGTGCCCACAGCGTGACCGCGTGGCCCCGGTGCGCCAGCCATGCCGCGCTGGCCAGGCCGATGCCGCCCACGCCGATGATGCCGATGTTCATGCGCAATGACTCCCCTTCTTACCGCCTGCCCGCGACACGCAAAAGCCCAAGACCCCGGTGGCCGCGGAGCAGGCCGTGCCAGCGATCGCCGTGGCCGGGGTCTCCCCGGCCACTGGCGAGCCTTGCAGGCCGCGCCGGGCCAGTGGCCCGACCCCTCGCCAGCCAACAAAAGGTCCACCGGACCTTTTGTGCGCAGGCTCGGCCCCCTGCAAGGGGGCTGAGGTCTGCGGCTCCAGACCTGCCTGCGCAGGTCTGGACAGACCGAAGGGCCGCCGCCT
>Ga0208826_1001501_pt1 | contig 19409 bp, 15 predicted proteins | sample AD_UKC115_MetaG_FD_184451 | JGI IMG/M metagenome (GOLD analysis project Ga0208826, IMG submission 184451) | Active sludge microbial communities of municipal wastewater-treating anaerobic digesters from Hong Kong - AD_UKC115_MetaG (SPAdes)... | ecosystem: Engineered > Bioreactor > Anaerobic >...
AGAAAAGATATAGAAGAAATTAAAGAGATTTACCTTAAAGGACTTAATTTCAAATATTTTAAAACTATACCCGAAGTCCTTGAATTCATATTCTAAAAATGGATGTAAAAATAGAAGAGAGTTGGAAGCGTGAACTCCAGGAAGAATTTGACAAAGACTACTTTCGAGAAATTACTGCTTTTATCAAAAGAGATATAGCTTCTAATATAATCATATACCCAAAAGGCAGTTTGATTTTCAACGCTTTCAACTCTACTCCGTTTGATAAGGTTAAGGTTGTTTTGCTTGGACAAGATCCATACTACAACCCTGGTCAAGCTCACGGTTTGTCTTTTTCAGTACCTGATGGAGTTCCTTTTCCACCTTCTCTTGTTAATATTTTCAAAGAACTTCATGCTGACTTGGGAATAGAGCCTCCAACAAATGGTTCTTTACAACGATGGGCTCAACAGGGAGTTTTTTTGTTAAATGCCGTCCTTACAGTTAGAGCAGGGTCACCTGCATCCCATAGCAAAATTGGATGGACTAAATTTACTGATGCTGTAATCAAAAAAATTTCTGATAAAAAAGAGGGAATAGTGTTCCTTTTATGGGGTAATTACGCAAGAAGTAAAAAAGCATTAATTGACACAAATCGTCATTACGTTCTTGAAGCAGCACATCCGTCTCCCCTTGCCAAAGGTGCTTTTTTTGGATGCAGGCACTTTTCAAAAACAAATGAAATTCTTGTTAAACAAGGTAAAACACCAATTATTTGGTAGCTTGTAAACGACTCCCAAAGATCCCCGTCCCAATTCGTACAATTGTACTCCCCTCTTCAATAGCAATTTTGTAATCTCCAGACATACCCATTGAAATTTCTTTGAAACATTCGTTAGTAGTAAAATAATGTTTTTTAAGATAATCAAACTGTTCTTTAAGGTTTTGAAACTCTCTTCGTATAAGAGTTCTGTCATTTACAAAAGAGGCCATTCCCATCAGTCCGCAAATTCTTATATTTTTAAGTGATAACAGCTCCTCAATTAAACAGTTAAGCTCATCCATCAAAAATCCCTGTTTCGTCTCTTCTCTTGCGATATGAACCTGTAGAAGACAATCTTTAACCAATCCTCTTGAATTGGCTTGACAATTTATTTCCCGGGCAAGTTTTAAAGAATCTACTGAATGAATCATGAATACATCACTCAGAATCAATTTAATCTTATTAGTCTGAAGGTGACCTATAAAATGCCACTTGATGTCTTTTGGAAGCAGTTTTATTTTTTCAGCCATTTCTTGTGGACGATTCTCGCCAAAATCTCTTAAACCTGCATTATAAGCCTCCATTATATCTTCTACAGGTTTAAATTTTGAAACTGCCACCAATTTAACAGTCGGTGGTAATTCATTTTTAATATTCAATATCCTTTCGGAAATAGTCATTTCCTTTTCTTCTGCTGTTGAAGCTGTTGTTGTTGCATCTTATAAGCTTCATCAAGCCTTTGCTGGAATTTTGACTTTTTGACAGGTTCATTTGATGAAGCCTTTTCCTTAAGCTTGGCATATAATTTCTTTTCATCCACGAAAAACTTTCTTATTATCCACGTCTGAAGCATTGTCAGAACATTTGAAAGCATGTAATAATAACTCAGACCACTTGAAAAATTATTACAGAGAACAAGAAGAAATATAGGCATAAAATAGAGACTCATAAATTTCATACCAGCCATTTGTGGACCAGAGCCCATTTGATCCGCATTCATCTTGGAATAAAGATATGTTGAAATGGCCATTAACAGTGCAAATAGGCTCACATGGTCACCATATAGAGGTATTCTAAAAGGTAAATTGAGTATAGAATCGTAACCACTTAAATCTTCAGCCCAAAGAAAACTTTGCTGCCTTAATTCGAATGATGCTGGAAAGAACTTAAACATGGCAAACAGAATAGGCATCTGCAATAAGACAGGAATGCAACCTCCAAACATACTGACACCTGCCTTTTTATACAAAGCCATAGTTTCCTGTTGCTTTTTAAGCGCATCTTCTTTCCTGGGATATTTTGCATTAATCTTATCAATTTCAGGCTTTAAAACACGCATTTTTGCGGTTGACATATAAGACCTTAATGTAAGAGGAGAAATTATTATTTTGATGATTAAAGTGAGAATTAAAATAATAATACCATAATTACTTATAAACTTGCTTAAAAAATCAAAAACAGGAATGACAATAAATCTATTAATCCAACCTATCAGCCAGCCTCCCAGTGGAACGATTTTTTCAAAGCCCTGACCATATGATTTAAGAGTTTTGTAGTGATTGGGACCATAATAAAGCTGAAAAGGAAGATTGATTTCTTCTCCATAGGAACATGGAATCTGCATATTGGCTTCACAATGCATCAAGTTTTTAGAAGGATCCTCCTCTGGATAAATTTTATAGCTCAGAAAACCCATGTTAAAATTATCCTTTGAAACCAGTATTGCTGAAAAAAACTGCTGTTGAAATGCAACCCAATTAATTTTCGTTCTGATATCCTTTTCTGCGTTTTGTTTTCTTAAACCCAGACTTTCAACGCTTTTTGCATTTGGATGTTTATAAAGTACAGACGAATAATTTTTTTCATTATCATATCCCTTTTCGAGTCTCGGAACATCCATTACCCAGTTGAGATCCATGGTTGTAACCTTTTTCTGAATATGTTCCTGCATACCCACAAGCCTGACGTTAAAATCTACTAAATAGCTGCCGGCGGATAAATTATAGGTGTATTCTATGAAAGAATCTTCATCGAAGGGTAATCGGTAAATTACAGAAGAATCAGATGACTCAACTCTGTTAAATTTAAAAGCATCAGTTTTTATCTCCTGATTTGTAAACAACACCAAAGACAGTGAACTGGCACTATCTTTAACCAAGAAAAGAGGGCGAGAATCAAAAGTAAAGTAATTTTTAATCTCAACTTTATAGGGTTGAGCTCCCCTATTGGTAAATGTAATTTTAATCTTATCATTTTCAAGGGTGAAAAATTCTTCAGAAGCTTCATTGGCCATAATAAGCAAAGAATCCTTATAAATTGACTGTGAAGCATTATTAGAAGCAATACCAACAGAATCCTTAAAACTAATAGAATCCTTGAAATTTGCAATCTTTGAAGCTGAATCAAGTGCCTCTTGCTCCAACACCTCCTGTGCTTTAACGCGCGCTATTGAATCAATCTGTGCCTGTTTTTTTAGCTGTTCATTGTATATTTTGGAATTGTACCAACTAAACCCAATAAGAATAGCTCCTATAATTAGAAATCCAATAGTGGAATTTTTCTTCATCTATTGTTGTTCTTTTTGATTATCAATTAATTTAATTTTCTCCTCAAGCTGAGCCAATTCATACTTCGCCGCAGAAATTTTCTTATCTATCTCGAGAAGTAACGAATCTGCATTCTTTGATTTAGTAAAGAAACCTATATTGTTCTCCAAAACAGCAATATCCTGTTCCATCTGCCTGTATTTCTGAACCAACCTTTCTCTTTCTGCCCTTAATCCACCTCCTTTGGAAAATGTCTGAACTTCTTTGATATGTTTTTTATACCGATTGAGTTTATTATCCTGCTCTAAATTCCTTATATCTCCGAATTTCTGCTCTAAAGCATGTCTGTATGCAGCCTGAATCCTCTCTTTATCCTTAAAAGGAACAAAACCTATCTCAGCCCATCTGGCCTGAAAATCCTTAAGAGCTTCTCTATTTTCCAATTCCCGACTATCTAACTTATAATCAGTGATTTCCTTGATGAGCTCAAGTTTTTTTGCCAAATTTTGTTCGAAAGAATTATCAACAGAATTGTAGTATTTAGACTTGTTTTCAAAAAATTCGTCACAGGCTGCTCTAAATCTCTTCCAAACAGCATCAGACTGTTTACGTGCCACAGGTCCTATCTCCTTCCACTTTTTTTGAAGGCTGATAAGCTGATCAGTGGTACGTTTCCAGTCAGTACTGTCCTTTAATGCCTCAGCTTGCTCGCAAAGAGCAATCTTTTTCTCATAATTCTCCTGCATTACACTTTTGAAGTTTGAGTAATGTTCCCGCTTTGCATTATAAAACTGATCACATGCACTCCTGAAACGTTCATAGATCTTTTGATTGTCTTTCCTGGAAGCAAAACCAATTCCTTTCCACTCTTTCTGGATATTTTCAATTTCCTTTGTTATTGCATTCCAATCCTTCTCGCCTTCCATTGCAACTATGGCTTCAACTCTCTCGCACAGAGCCTTTTTCAGTTCAAGATTCTGTTTCTGAACATCCTTCTGGTTTTCAAAAAATTGTTGCTGATTTTTGTTTATTACTGCTGTTGCTTTTTTAAATCTATCCCAAATCTCTTCTCTCATCTCCTTATTAACAGGACCTATTTCCCGCCATTCTTCATGCAACTTTTGTAGTTTTTTAAAAGCTACCACAACATTTGGCTCTTCAGAGAGTGCTTCTGCCTTCTCACACAATTCCACCTTCATTTCGAGGTTTTTCTTAAGATCCAAATCTCTTAGTTCGTTGTTAATTTTTACAAAATCATAAAATTTCTCAACTAGATACTGATACGTTTCCCAAACATTCTTACTATTAGACTGGGGTACAGGTCCTATAGACTTCCATCTGTTTTGTAGCTCTCTGAAAGCAGGAAATGTATGATGAAGATCTTCCTGTTTTTCAAGGAGTTCTTTTAATTCTTCAATAATTTCCAGTTTCTTAGCCAGATTTTCCTCTTTTTGTTTCTCTATGGTTTGGAGAAAATCACTTCTTAAAGTTTTATATCTGTTAAATAACTCTTTAAAACCCCTCTCAACTTCAGCAAAAGGATTAAGAGAGATATTTGACTCAGTCTGATCATCTTCATTTATAACATTGTTTTCAGAAGGCTCTATAAAGCCGGCTGCTATTTTTTCTCTTTTAAGAGCCTTGTAAAAAGCAGCTTTTATCCCTTCGGCATGTTTATACAGCTCCTGCTGATCTCCCCGTTCAATCATCTCCTGGAATATCTGCAGAATCTCTTTTAAACTTTTATTTGAATGATCCGGATACTCTGAATCAGAGTCTTTACTCAGCGTATTTTCAAGGATATCTTCCTCCTTGAATTGCTCTTGAGAAGCAGTAGGAATATTGTCTTGGTCCATTATTGAAAGGCTAAAATGTTATTATCTTGCAAAGATAAAAAAAAAATTGCTAACGTCGTGATTTATGTAAATTTGCAAAATGATACGTATAGATATATTAAGTGTTGTTCCAGAATTGCTTGAAAGTCCTTTAAATCATTCTATTGTACAAAGAGCTAAGTCAAGTGGTCTGGCAGAAATCCATATTCACAACATACGTGAATACGGGAAAGGTAATTATCGACAGGTAGATGACTACTGTTTTGGAGGAGATGCAGGAATGGTTTTGATGATAGAACCTATATTTAAGATAATTACAAAATTGAAAGATGAAAGAAATTATGATGAAATAATTTACATGAGTCCTGATGGAGAACTTTTTAATCAAAAAATGGCAAATCAACTCTCATGCATGAATAATATTATAATACTCTGCGGACATTACAAAGGAATTGATCATCGAATCCGGGAACATCTTATTACCAGAGAAATATCAATAGGAGATTATGTGCTCAGCGGCGGAGAAATTCCGGCTGCAATTGTTTGTGATGCAGTTATTCGTCTTATCCCTGGTGCACTTTCTGACGAATCGTCAGCCTTAAGCGACTCATTCCAGGACAATTTGCTTGCACCTCCCGTTTATACAAGACCGGCAGAATTTAACGGATGGAAAGTCCCTGACGTGCTTCTATCAGGTAATCCAAAGCTTATAAAAGATTGGCAAGAGAAAGAATCAATTGAAAGAACAAAAAAACTTCGACCTGAACTTCTTAAAGATTAAAATCCAAATTCATCTATCTTAACTTCCTTCTTTTCTTCTTTTGCTGCCTCCATGGCAATTTGATGTTCTTCGTTACCTATTACAATGATTGCTTTAACAGGTGAGGCTGGACATATATACTCACATGCTCCGCAACCGATGCAAACATTCCTGTCAAGCTTTGGAATATAAAGACCTGTTTCCTTGAAAGGTACCATGGTAATTGCATTAGTTGGACAATGTTCATCGCATGCTCCACAATCAGTTCTGTCTCTATAAACTATACACTCTTTTAAACTATATTTAGCTTTACCGATCTGACAAACCTTTTTCTCCTCGATTGAAAGAGGTAATAGCGCTCCGTTAGGACAAACTTGAGAACATTTGTTACATTCATAAGTACAGAAATGATCTTTGTAACTGAGCGTAGGCATCATAATGCCTTCCAGACCATATTCCAAAAGTGCTGGCTTAATTATCTGACTTGGACATGCAGATATGCATGCATGACAGGTTGTACAATGATTCTTTAAATTTTCAAAACTAACAGCACCCGGAGGCGCTATAGCGTTTTTTTCAGCTTTTGTTCTGACAACTGGTCCAATTTTGGCTGCCCTTGCAGCAACAACTCCACTAAGGAGGCCTAATGTAAGAATTACTCTTCTTCGCCCTTGTTTGTCAATATTTTTCTCTTCTTCAGAACTTTTGTTTTCAACTTTTTTAAAGACAAACCTGTATCCGATTGCATTTCTGTTACAGTCCTGCATACAATCTAAACAAGCGACACATCTACTTACATCTATTTTATGGTTCTTAACATCAATACATTGACTTTTACACCTAGAGATACATAGCATACACTGATTGCAGTTGCCATTAATTTCAGGCTTAAATAAGGCAAATTTAGAAAGTCCACCAAGAATAGACCCTACAGGACATATCGTATTGCAATAGAGCCTTCCTCTGATTGCACTGAAACATATTATCACCAATAAAAAAACAATAGCTGCAAGAAATGCCGCAAGTGCAAAATGAGAATAATTATTTATATAAAAAGTATTAGGAAATATCGAAGCAATTATGTTATTTATAGACTGTGCTCCTCTATCAAACAATTGACTTGAAATTCTTCCCCAGTTGGAATAAGGATCCAAAAGGGCTATCGGCAATGTTATTCCGCCTATTAACGGTAGCATTACTAATACAAGAACAGAATATCTCAACCAATCATATCCTTTGGAATATTTATAACGACGGTTCTTTTTTGATTTGAATAAAGAAGCAAATCTCGAGACAATGTCTTGAAATGTACCAACAGGACAAAGAGTTGAACAGTAAACTCTCCCAAACAGCAATGTGAGAATGATGAGAATAATAAAAAAAAGTGCCGAACCTGTCAAAATGCCAAGCATTGACGGCACAAACTGAAACTTGAGAAGCAGTGCTGAGAAATTTGGTGATGTGTTTGAAAAATAGAAAAAATTCAGGGTCAGAATTATTAAAATCAATAAAGAAAGAGCAACTCTGATCCATTTAAGAGTTTTATACATTATAATGAATATTACATTTTAATTCTTGAAACTTGCAATTTGTCGAGATCAGTTGTGCCAATTTTCATCTTTTCGGCAATCATTATATGCCCTACATCAGAAAGATTCATCTCTCTAAACTGACTGAAAAATTTAAGAGCAGCCGTGTCTGCCGCAACTATATCTGTCGACATAAAAAGAGCCTTAGCAAGTTGAACATCCTCAGGGCCTTTACCTACAGGACCATTTGTGGTCATAATTCTGTAAGCATCTACAATATTCAATACTGGCATTTTAGAAATTGTAGAACAGTCGGCTATACATTGTTGCAAATCATTTGCATGCAAGAATTTTCTATCCCAAACAATTCCCATAAAGTTTTTCATGCTGATCGTCATCCTTGCACCTCCGTGGTTCTTTAATATAGGAACGTTTATCCATACATCACAATCAAGAATTTCTTCATGGATTTTGGCCTGCTTCATTCTTACACCCCTAGGTATATTAACCATTCTATAATACTTTTCATCATGACCGTAAGCGATTCTTGCACCCGCTGCTTTTGCTGCAGCTTCAATTCCACTATTTTTGTAACATGGCATCCATGAGTCACAAGTATGATCAAATACTACAACTTCAGAAGCACCGGCTTTCAGACAATCTTTTACAATTGCAGCTACAAGTTGCGGATTTGTATTTGCAGCCTCTTCAGGCTTTTTATTCCAGCCTATATTTGGTTTCACAACCACTCTCTGTCCTTTTTTTACAAAACGGGAAATGCCTCCCATCTCTTTTATAGCCCGTAAATACATCGCCTCGGGCTCACCTCCCATAACAGCCACTAAGTCATTGACATTTGGGGGACTTGCCGGTTCTGAAGCTTTCAAAATGCTTGACCCACCTCCTAAAAAACCCAATAAGCTACTTGCTGCAGCAACTTTAAGGAATCCTCTCCTTTCCATAAAAAGATAAATTTGTTGCAAATATATCAAATAAATATTTTTTACTACCTTTAAAAATAATTAAAAAGTGAGATAAGTGCTTAAACGTATTTGGCTTTTCTACTACGAAGGTTTCAAGAGTATGACTCTTGGAAAAACGCTGTGGATGATTGTTATCATCAAACTTTTTATAATGTTTTTTATTCTTAAGTTATTCTTTTTCCGTGACGATCTTCGTGCATTCCCAACAGAACAGGAAAAAGGGCAACATGTTATTAATCAACTTACAACAAATAGATAAACATAACTTTAAACTCAGACTATGTTTTTAACAACCCTGACAGATCTTTCAAGACTCCAGTTTGCTCTTACTGCAATGTTTCACTGGATTTTCGTTCCTCTTACAATAGGTCTTGGGCTCATCATTGCAATAATGGAGAGCTATTACGTTATAAGTGGAATGGATTTCTGGAAAAGAACTACAAAATTCTGGATGAATATATTTGCTGTTAACTTCGCTATAGGAGTGGCTACTGGTATTATTCTCGAATTCCAGTTTGGGACTAACTGGAGCAATTATGCCTGGTTCGTCGGTGATATTTTTGGTGCTCCTCTTGCTATAGAAGGCATTTTAGCCTTCTTTATGGAGAGTACTTTTTTCGCTATCATGTTTTTTGGTTGGAATAAAGTAAGCAAAAAAACGCATTTAATCTCCACATGGCTTGTCTTTATCGGGACTGTTTTATCTGCATATTGGATTCTTGTAGCAAATGCATGGATGCAATATCCTGCCGGAATGCAGTTTAATCCAGATACGGCAAGAAATGAAATGGTGGATTTTTGGGCAGTTGCAACATCTCCTGTAGCCGTAAACAAGTTTTTTCACACACTCATGAATGCTTTTGTTTTAGCGTCTGTGGTTGTTGTTGGAATATCAGCTTGGTATCTCAAGAAAAAGAGAGAAGAAGAATTCTCTAGAAAAAGCATTAAAATTGCTGCTTTTACAGGTCTTATTTCAATTGTTCTCCTTATCTATACAGGGGACGGTTCTGCACAACAGGTTGCTCAAAAACAACCCATGAAACTGGCAGCCATGGAAGGTCTCTACGATGGGCAAAATGGGACACCATTAATTGCAGTAGGGTTGCTTAATAATAAAAAATTTAAAGCTTTAATGAACGATGATTCATTGGGTTATGAACTTGAAAAGCCCTATCTCATGAAAATTTCTATTCCAAAAGCATTATCGCTTCTTGGATACAGAAATCTAAATGCATTTGTACCGGGCATAAATGATATTATAAAAGGAGGCTATGTATTCAAAGATGAAAATGGAAATCCCCGCACTGCACAATCCTTTGAAGAAAAGTCTTTAAGTGGGAAAATCGCCATCAATGCTCTTGCATCATACAACAAATCCAAAAAAGCAGGGGACGAAAATAGTATGGAAGATTCCAAAAATGAGTTACAGGAAAATTTCAATAACTTTGGCTATGGATACATTAAAGAAGCTAGGGATATTGTCCCAAACGTTCCTCTTGTTTTTTACTCATTCCGTATCATGGTGATTCTTGGGGGATATTTCCTTCTCTTTTTCATACTGACATTATGGCTCGAAAAGAAAGAAATGATTGGTCGATGCCGATGGTTTCAGATACTTGCCATTATAAGTGTTCCCCTGGTTTACATATGCTCTCAGGCAGGTTGGATAGTCGCCGAAGTTGGAAGACAACCATGGACAATTCAAAATTTGCTCCCTGTACAGGCTTCTGTTTCAGGAGTAAGTTCTTCTACTGTTCTTACAACAGTTATTCTTTTCTTTGCTCTGTTCTCAGTGCTGCTGGCAGCAGAACTTGGTATCATGTTCAAGGTAATAGCTAAAGGTCCTTCTTCACACTAATTAATACATTAAATTATGATATATTTCCTTCAGCATTATTGGTGGCTTGTAGTCTCATTGCTTGGAGCTCTACTCGTATTTCTAATGTTTGTTCAGGGTGGCCAAACCCTTCTATTTGGTACTGCAAATAAGGAAGAGGAGAAAACTTTGCTTGTTAACGCTCTGGGACACAAATGGGAGTTAACATTTACTACTCTTGTAACATTTGGAGGTGCTATGTTTGCCTCCTTCCCACTCTATTACTCAACAAGTTTTGGAGGAGCTTACTGGCTTTGGATAACTATACTGTTTTTATTTGTAATACAAGCAGTATCATATGAATATAGAAATAAGGCTGGTAATCTTCTTGGTGCAAAGACTTATGAAGTTTTTTTATTCCTTAATGGTACTCTGGGAACTATTCTCTTGGGAGTTGCTGTTGGAACTTTTTTCACAGGTGGATCTTTCGTCATGGATAAAATGAGCATAACAGAAACGGCAAAACCTTCTATATCTTACTGGACATCAGGCTGGCATGGTCTTGAAGCCATTACAGTGCCTTTTAATTTCCTCATGGGGATTGTTGTTTTTTTAGCTGCGAGAACTCTAGGATTACTTTATGTGATTATGCAAATTGATTCTGAATCTCTTAAATCAAAATGCAAATCTCGTGTAAAAGCGACTGGAATCGGATTTATTGTGGCTTTTATTGCGCTTTTAGTATCTCTTTTTACACGTGTAGGCTACTCTGTAAATCCAGAATCCGGGCTTATTACTCCTGTTCAGTACAAATATTTTTTCAATATGGTTGAACTTGGCTGGCCTGCTGTAATGCTTCTTATTGGAGTTGTCCTTGTTCTGTGGGGTCTCGGCAACAATTACTATGGAAAAGGAAAGTACAGTTTTTACTTAACCTCAGCCGGAGTAGTTTTTTCAGTTTGGAGTATACTTATTTGCGCCGCTTTCAACAACACTGCTTTTTTCGTCTCAACTTACAATCTTCAGGATTCACTTACGCTCTATAATAGTTCATCCAGCCTGTTTACTCTCAAAGTGATGGCTTGGGTTACTCTTTTATTACCTTTTGTAATTGCATACATCGTATATGTTTGGAGAGCATTAACAAGAAAAAACATCAGCATCGAAGATCTGAATTCACAGGATGCTCACAAATATTAACACCTTCACCCGTAACCACTTCTTTTTTTGAATAATCGAATTCAGAACCTGATGTGCTGTGAGGTATTGAATAAATTAGCAACATAAATATTGCTGCAACAACATACCACCATCTTTTCTTTTTTGATCTATTGCCCAAAATGGCAACCATCCATACCAAAATGGCAGCTAATATTTTATTATCTGTCATGTCATGCCCGAACGGCCAACCTGTCCAAAACTCTCCAAAGGCATATTTTTGAACGATAGGCCCAAAAAGCAAACCGCCTAAAAACAAAGATATCATCAACAACATAACCGGTACTTTCGTCTTTTGCGTTTTGTCAAAAGCAATTATTCCAACATAAGTTGATAAAAGCATCGCAATAAACATTAGCAAAATATGAGGCAAAAGCACCCAGGCAGGAACTGAATTCTTAAAGCGGATCGTAAGATATTCTCCATATCCAAGGGTAATGTGATCATTTCTGTCAGAAAATTCAACAAAGTATTCAAGTTTTCCAGCAGGAGGTTGAGATGGAATACGAATTGTAAAAATATCACCAGAACGTTCAGATTTAATAATAGAAATAGTATCTTGTGAAGGATATCTTCTGAAAAACACAGTCATTTGCATTGAATCAGAAGCTCCTTTGACTTCAACATCAAAACATGATATCTTTCCAAGAGCCTCATAATCTCCCTTTGCCTGTTCAGGTGTAATTTCTGTCTCAAGACTCCTGGGAAGCTTAACTTCATATGTTTTGCCAGCCAAATTAAAAGAATACTTTTTGGGATTTGTCGGACCCGTTGTTCTCTGATATACAACAGAAGCTAATGTTATTAACACTGCTGCAAACCAGTAAAAAAACTTTTTAATCTTTTTATTAAACATAACTACAATTGAACTATAAGTTTAAGTTCCTTCCCGTCTCTCCGTACATCCAAAACTATCTTATCTCCAATCTTGAGTTCTGAAAGTCTTGACATATACTCATAAACATTGTTAACCTTCTTTGAATTAATTGCGGTAATGATGTCTCCTGCCTTTAAACCGGCCATTGCAGCAGGCTTTCCTTCAGTGACAGGGCCGACTTTGAACCCATCTCCTACATCATAAGTAAAATCCGGAATAAGACCGAGTGTGACCTTTGAAGATTTTTTACCCATACTAGGAGGCGGTGGTAAATTAATATACTCCATTTTCATTCCACTCATTGATAAATCTCTCGACAAAGAAGCCACAAAATCAGTTATCATTTTAAGTCCTGAATAGTTAATCTTATCTGGATCATCATTAGGAGTGTGATAATCTGAATGCACCCCTGTTGTAAAATTTAAAACTGGAATACCCATTGAAACAAACGAAGATTGATCAGAAGGGCCATATCCATCTTTTGTTGTTAACAACATGAAATTAAACTTCTGATTTACATTTTGCAACAGAGAGTCAGCGCCTCTAAAAGTACCAATACCGCTTATTTGAAGCTTATTATCTACCAACCTGCCAACCATGTCAAGGTTTATCATAAGAACAGGCAATCGTCCCAACTTTTTAAGTGTATCAGCCAAAAAACCAGAACCCACAAGCCCTTTTTCTTCTGCGCCAAAAGCAACAAAGACAAAATCATAAAGACCCTCGCCGCTATTTCTAAGAATTCTTGCAATTTCCATCATTGCAGCAACTCCACTTGCATTGTCGTCTGCACCATTGTGAATTGCATTTATACCTCTTTTCATACTTCCTTCACCTCCAAAACCAAGATGATCATAATGTGCTCCTATCAATATATATGGTTTATCAAGTCTCCCTCTCTTTGACATAAAAACATCATTTGACACAAGATCAACAGATTTTACATCGGTGTTAATATGTATAATACTTCCTGATGCTTCTTGAAGCAATTTAGCACACTCTTCGGTGACCTGGACAACTGGTATTGAAGTTGGAACTGTCTCCATATACTTGAGAGTGTCAAGTTTTGATCCCGAATAATAAATTAAAGATTTTACGCCCAGATCCCTAAATGCAGCTACCTTTAATCTTATTGAGTCAGTCGAGGATTTCAAAAGCAGAATAGATTCCGCTTCAGGCACTGTCGATAGTCTTCCTGAAACATTAGATGACGAAGAAAATGGAGGAACAAAAAAGTCCTGTTTTAAAATAAAATCCTCACCATCAATTTCCAAAATTGAATCACTTCCAGAAATTCTTCCTTTTGCCAATTTAAATTTGACCAGTGGATTGTTATTAAAAACGGATTTATAGCCATAAGAGTAAAGTGTCTCGACAATATAGCCGGCAGCTTTAAATTCATATTCAGTTCCGGCTTCTCTTCCAGCCATTTTATCATCAGCAAGACAATAAAGAGTTTTCTTTAATTTATCTTCATTAGAATATAGCTTTTGCGCATAGAGATTGATTGTCTGAAAAAAAATAAACAGAAAAACCGATATTTTTATTTTCATCAAATTGCTTTATCAAAAAATTAGACCCAAAAGTAAATAAAATTTGGAACTAATAAAATCATTACTACCTTTGCAGTGTACTATTTCACTAATACACTATAATTAATTTTAATATATTATGTTAAAAATTGACAATCTAAGTTTTAGCTACTCTAAACATGAAGTATTCAAAGGAATCAGTCTTGAACTTGACAGTGGAAAAATCTACGGTTTACTCGGACAAAATGGGGTTGGAAAGACTACTCTTCTTAAAATTATTAGTGGTCTATTAAGACCTTCATCAGGCACGTGTAAACTTTTAAATCATTTCACTTATAAAAGAGAACCAAGTTTCTTACAGGAATTGTTTTTCATTCCGGAAGATTTTGCAGGCATCGATTTGGAAATTTATAAATATGCCGATTTGAGAGGAATGTTTTATCCAAGATACGATAAAAACAAATTTGAAAAAACATTGATTGATTTTGAAGTTGACAAAAATATAAAATTTACGAAACTATCGTTTGGACAACAAAAAAAGGCAATTATTTCTTTTGCACTTGCAACCAATACCAAACTAATATTGATGGATGAACCAAGTAACGGCCTCGATATTCCTTCAAAAACACAGTTAAGAAAAATTATTGCTCAAGCCTCTACTGATGAAAGTTGCATAGTGTTGTCAACACATCAAGTGAGAGATCTCGAAAATCTTATTGATCCAATCATTATTCTTGACACAAACGATGTGCTGTTAAACGCTTCAATTGAAGAAATCAGTAAAAAAATAAAATTTGAACTTCGAGAATCTATGGATGAAAAAGCTCTATACAACGAACCTTCTTTGGGTGGGTACATCTCCGTCTATCCAAATACAGACAATATTGAAACAAAAGTAAACATAGAGGCTTTGTTTAATACTGTTTTAACTAACAAAAAAATAATTCAACAAATTTTCAACAAATAACTTAAAACAATGAATGACATTTTTTCCTTTAAAAGATATTCAAAGCTTTTAACAAAAGAGTTAAAAGAGAGAAGAATTATAATACTCAAAATGGTCGGAATAGTATCTATAATTGTCCTTGGGATATGGTTGACTTCAATCCTTCTCAAAGGTGATACTGGGGTTTCGCCATCATTCAGGTTTTCTATGATGATTATGATTTTGGTTATAACTATGATAGCTGCACCATTTAATCTTTATAAAAGCTACAATCATCCAAAAAAAGGGATTGACTATGCACTTTTACCTGCCTCGGTTTACGAAAAATTTTTTAGTATGCTGACTATTGTAGTCATAATCACTCCAATCACAATTTTAGCAGCTCTTATGCTGACAGACTTTGTTCTTTCTTTTATTACTCCTTCCGTTTTTTACGGTTTTGCATTTAGTGGGAAAATGGATGAAATGAGCTTTAGTTCAATCTACGATGTTCTAATTGTGCAATGGGGTTTTATATTTGGAAATTTTCTTTTTAAAAAAAGTAAGATTACAAAAACCATTTCACTTGGAATAGGAATATATTTAGTGTTAGGGCTAATTTTTGCCTCGACAGTTAAATCGGTTGTTTTCGGACAAGTGGACAATTCTGTTAATTTTTCTATGGAGATAAACAATCTTAATGATTTTTTATCAAACAATTCTTATGATGAAGAAAACAAAATCAAATGGCTGTTATATACTACAAAAGCAATTGTCTACTATATAATTCCAGTTGGCTGTCTTGGCGGGACCTTGCTTAAAATGAAAAATCAACAATATTATTAATGTATGGAGTTTAACGAACATAAACCAATCTACCTTCAAATTGCAGATAATCTATGTGATAAAATACTCAGTGAAGAGTGGAAACCCGAAGATAGAATTCCCTCAGTGAGAGAATTGGGAATGTTATTGGGAGTAAACCCTAATACAATAATGAGAGCCTACGATTATTTGCAGTCATACGGTATAATTTTCAACAAACGTGGAGTTGGCTACTTTATCTCAAAAGAAGCAAAGGAAATTATTATTTCTGTACAAAAGCAGCAATTTATTCAGGAAGAACTGCCAAAGATTCTCAAAAGGATGAAGTTACTTGGCATAAATCCATCAGAATTGTTAAAAAACAATTTAGATAATTAATTAAAAGTGTCACATATTTTATTCTTTATCGTCCTATAATACAAAACAAATTAATATGCTTAACAATGTACTATAAAACATCTTTTACTATGTATAACAAATTAACTTATTTACTGATAGCACTACTTATTACCTCAAATCTTTTTGCTTCAAAAGACAATAATATTATTAAAGGTAAAATAATTGAAAAAGAAAATGGTAAAGCTCTTCCATATGCAACTATCAGTGTACAGGGCGACAATTTAAAAATTATAGGAGGAACAACAACAAACGAAGAGGGTAAATTTACAATCAATAATATAGAGATAGATTCATTTATGGTAAAAATATCCTTTATTGGATTCAAGGATACTACCATAAATGTTAATATAGATAATTTAACTGACAATAATCTTGGGATTATTGCGCTTTCTCCAGATGCATCAACATTAAAAGCCGCAGTTATAACAGAAAAAATTCCAGTTATCGAACATAAGGTTGACAAAATAATTATGAACGTTAGCGAAGCTGTGTCTACTCAGGGTAGCAGCACTCTTGACATACTGAGAAAGGCTCCTGGAATAAGTGTGGATCCATCAGGAAATATACTTTTGAACGGAAACATTGTCCAAATATGGATTGACAATAGGCCATCAAACTTGACTGGAGCTGATTTGGAGGCTCTTCTTTCAAGCACAGATGGAAGTACAATCGATAAAATTGAAATTATTGCACATCCTTCAGCAAAATATGATGCAGAAGGAAGCAGTGGAATTGTTAATATAAAAACAAAGAAAAATTTCGCAAAAGGGCTAAGCGGCTCTTTAAGAGCCACTTATGGCGCATCTCCTTTTGAATCAGAATTGTATAATAGTGTAAGCAGTTCAATCAATCTGGCCTACAGAGGAAATAAGAGCAACACAACAGTGACTTACAGCCCAAAGTTCGATGAGTCATACGACAAGTTTACCTCTGTGACAAATTTGGATGAAGCCCAAGTGCTTAAAGGTATAACATTGAACAAATCTATCAATAAAAGATTCAATTTCAGGGTTTCACACGACTATTATATAAACAAGCAAAATATTATAGGTGTTATTATCAGTGGCTTAAACCGCAAGAATGATGAAAATACCGACAATGACATTACTGGAAGCAAACTATACAAAAACGGAACTTTAATTAAAACCAATAATACTTCAATAGATGGCAAAAGTAATTTTAATAACATTTATACAAATTTAAACTACACTCATATATTTAAAGATAATCATGAAGTTACAGTGAATGCTGATTATGGGTACTATGACATCGGTTCTGACAGTCATCAGGAAAACAAATATTTCAATGTGATAGAAGGAACTGATGATCCATCAAACATATTTAGTAGCAATTCCAAACAATATCTCAACATTGTCTCAGCAAAGTTGGATTATGAACAATTAGTTTTGAATAAAATTATGCTGGAAGTCGGTGGAAAGTGGGCACAGAGTCAAACTGACAATAATCTGAAAAGAGAGGACTTTATCGATAATGTTTGGGTAAAAAACGATTTATTAAGTAGTAAATTCAATTACAAGGAAAATATTGTCGCATCATACATATCTGCAGGAATACAATTTGGACCAAAATTGAGTGCAAAAGCTGGAATAAGGGCTGAATACACTATTTCAAATGGTGACTGGATAAGTGCTGATACAACAACACAAAAAAAATACCTCGATATATTTCCAACTTTGTTTCTGGGGTTCAATCCAAACAAAAATACAACTATAGCAGCTACTTATAATTTAAGAATTCAGAGACCAAATTTCAGTCAACTCAATCCGTTCAGAATATATGTCGATGCCAACACTGCAGCAGAAGGCAATCCAAATTTATTACCACAATATACCCATCAAGCAAGTCTTTCTTTAATATACAAGCATTTTCTAAGTTTGGGTTTTTACGGACAATTTAACACTAAGACTATTATCCAGAATACAAAATTTAACTCTGCAACAGGTGAAAAATTATTGACATGGGAGAATTTTGGAAATCTAAATTTATATGGAGGGGTTTTAAATATCACAGAACTTCCTATTACTAAGTGGTTAACCATAAATTCTGGCCTTTTGGTAGCTCAAGTTAAAAGTAAAACAGATGGATATGAAAAAAAATCATTATTCTCGTCAATTAACATGAATGCAGAATTTTCTCTTCCAAAAGACACAAAAATTGAGCTATCCGGTCTATTTCAAAGCGGAATTCCCTATGGTTATTTTAAGGTAAAACCTCAAGGAGATATATCCTTAGGCATTAAAAAGGGAGTGCTTAAAAACCGAGGAACTTTAATATTAAATTGTAGTGATCTGTTGCTTACTCAAAACAGCCGTGCAGTTCTTGCAACTGACATAATTAAAAATTATAGATTCAAATCACAATGGAAAAGCAGAGAAATATCCATAAGTTTCCTCTATCATTTTGGTAACGGAATTGCAACAAAAGCAAGAAAAGTTGGTGAAAGTGAAGAGGCAAAAAGAGCAGAAAGTGATAACGCAAAAAAATAGACTTTCAGAGATATCAATTACCGGAGGCTTTTAAGGTGTTTTTGAGTAAAGAAATAATTGTCATGGGACCAACTCCCCCCGGAACGGGGGTAATGAAAGAAGCCTTGGGCGCAACCTCATCAAACAGAACGTCTCCTGCAAGTTTAAATCCAGACTTGTTATTTGCTGGAACTCGAGTAATACCGACATCAATAACAACTGCCCCACTCTTAACCATATCACCTCTGACAAAGCCGGGTTTTCCTAAAGCGGCAATCAAAATATCTGCTTGCAGGGTTATTTCTTTGATATCTTTAGTATGACTATGACAGATAGTGACTGTACAGTCTCCTGGTTGAGTTTTTTGAGAAAGAAGATTAGCCAAAGGCCTACCGACAATATTGCTTCTACCTATTATAACACAGTGTTTTCCAGAAGTTTTAATATTGTATCGTGATATAAGTTCCATTATTCCTCCTGGAGTAGCAGAAATATATGAGGGCATGCCAAGGACCATTTTACCCACATTCATAGGATGAAATCCGTCAACATCTTTTTCAGGATCAATAGCCTCTATTATTTTCTGCTCGTCAATATGCTTGGGCAAAGGTAGCTGAACTATCAGGCCATCGACATCTTGATCTTCATTAAGCCTTTTAATCTCTTCAAGAAGTCTTTCTTGAGTAGTCGACTCATGCATTCTTATAACTGTAGATTTGAATCCAACCTGAAAACAAGTTTTTTCCTTATTATTTACATAGGTTTGAGAAGCACCATCCTCTCCAACCAGGATAGCGGCAAGATGCGGCCTTTTACCTCCATCCTTGACAATTTGCTCAACTTTTGCAGAAATCTCCTGTTTTATCTCATCCGCCGTTTTTTTACCATCTAGTATTATCATTGCCATCGTAATTAACTGTTTATCTGCCACGCATT
>Ga0208826_1001504_pt1 | contig 19394 bp, 15 predicted proteins | sample AD_UKC115_MetaG_FD_184451 | JGI IMG/M metagenome (GOLD analysis project Ga0208826, IMG submission 184451) | Active sludge microbial communities of municipal wastewater-treating anaerobic digesters from Hong Kong - AD_UKC115_MetaG (SPAdes)... | ecosystem: Engineered > Bioreactor > Anaerobic >...
GTAACCCGCATGCGACAAGGTGACGACCACGTCTTCCGCGGCGATGAGGTCGAGCACGTCGAGGTCTTCCTGACTGGCCTGAATGACGGTGCGTCGCGCATCGCCATACTGCGCCTTGATCGCAATCAACTCGTCGCGAATGACCTTGAGCAGCACCTCGGGGTTTTGCAGGATTTCGATCAGGCCCGCGATCGCGACCAGCAGTTCCTTGTATTCCTCGGTGAGCTTCTCTTGCTCAAGCCCGGTCAAGCGCGCAAGACGCATTTCCAGAATTTGCTGCGCCTGCACCTCGGAGAGCTGATAACCGGCCTCGTTCAAACCGATGTCCGCCGCCAGCCCTTCGGGCTTGGAGGCATCCGCGCCCGACGCCGCGAGCAGGGAGCGCACGAGGCCCGGCTCCCAGCGTTTGGCCAGCATGCGCAACTTCGCTTCCTCGCTCGACGGCGAGGTTTTGATCAGTTCGATCATCTCGTCGATATTGGCCAGCGCCACGGTGAGGCCTTCGAGCACATGCGCGCGCTTGCGTGCCTCGCGCAGTTCGAAAATCGTGCGCCGCGTGACGACTTCGCGGCGGTGGCGGATGAACGCTTCGAGGATGTCTTTCAGCCCCAGCAGGCGCGGCTGACCATCGATCAACGCCACCATGTTGATGCCGAACGTCACCTGCATCTGCGTCTGCTGATACAGATTGTTGAGCAGCACTTCGGCGAGCGTGTCTTTGCGCACTTCGATGACGATGCGCATGCCGTCCTTGTCGGATTCGTCGCGCAAACCGTCCGGCGAAATGCCTTCGAGCTTCTTCTCCTTGTGCAGCTCGGCGATCGCTTCGATCAGACGCTTCTTGTTCACCTGATACGGCAGCTCGGTGACGATGATCGTCTCGCGGCCGTTGTCGTCGGTTTCGATGTCGGCGCGCGCGCGCACGTAGATGCGGCCGCGACCGGTCTTGTACGCCTCGACGATGCCCGCCGAGCCGTTGATGATGCCGCTGGTCGGAAAATCCGGCCCGGGCACGAGTTGCAGCAATTCATCGACGCCGAGATCGGGGTTGTCGATCAACGCCATCGTCGCATCGACGATTTCGCCGAGATTGTGCGGCGGCACGTTCGTCGCCATGCCGACGGCGATGCCGGCCGAGCCGTTGACGAGCAGATTCGGTACGCGCGTGGGCAGCACGGTCGGTTCGAGATCCTTCTCGTCGTAGTTCGGCTGAAAATCGACGGTTTCCTTGTCCAGATCGGAGAGGACTTCCGAGGTGAGCCGGTCGAGGCGGCACTCGGTGTAACGCATCGCCGCGGCGTTGTCGCCGTCGACCGAGCCGAAGTTGCCCTGACCGTCGATCAGCGGATAGCGCAGGGAAAAATCCTGGGCCATGCGCACGAGCGAATCGTAGACGGCGGAATCGCCATGCGGATGGTATTTGCCGATCACATCGCCGACCACGCGCGCGCACTTGATGTACGGGCGATTCCAGGTGTTGTTCAATTCCTGCATCGCGTAGAGCACGCGACGATGCACGGGTTTCAGGCCATCGCGCACGTCCGGCAAGGCGCGACCAACGATCACGCTCATCGCGTAATCGAGGTAGCTCTGCCGCATTTCGTCTTCGATGTTGACGCGAATGATTTCTTTGGCCAGATCCGCCATCGTGATGTACTTCCTGGAAGGTTTTCGTGACGCGCGCAGGCCGCACGCGAAGGACGAAATCAAGCGATTTCGATGCCTGCAATTCTAGCATACGCAAGCATTTTTCCGGTGAATTTCATCGCCAATAAAATAACTATAAATCAATGATTTGCGCGTCGATTTCGACGTCATGATTCGAGCTTGCCCAAGCGGGCGCGACGGGCCGTTGCGCACGGCATCGCCACAGTGGATTTTTGCCGCCACACACGGCCACCGGCGCGTGTCGGCATCGATGCCTCAACGCACCAGAATCTTGCCCGGATTCATGATCCCGTGCGGATCCAGTGCCTGCTTGATTCGCTGCATCAGCGCCATTTCCACCACGTCCTTGTAGTGCGGCAGCAGGTCGCGTTTGAGTTGTCCCACGCCATGCTCCGCGCTGATCGAACCGCCTGCGGCATGCACGCGATCGTGCACCAGGCGGTGGATGTCCTCTTGCCGCGCGAGCAGGCATTCTTGCGTCCACTCTGCGCCGCAGGCCACGTTGTAGTGCAGATTGCCGTCGCCCAGATGACCGAAGATGATTTGTCGGGTGCCGGGAAAGGCCGCTTGCAGCGCCGCCTGCGTGTCGCGCACGAACGCCGTCATGCGCGACAGCGGGATCGAGATATCGTGCTTGACGCTCTTTCCCGTCGCCTTCTCCGCCAAAGGAATGCTTTCGCGCAGATGCCACAGGGCACGGCTCTGCATCGTCGATTGCGCGATCGCGGCATCGGCGACGAGGCCGGCGTCGATCGCCGACCCCAGCACCGCCTCGAAACGTTCGCGCGCATGCGCTTCAGATTCGCTGTCCGACAACTCCAGCAACACGAACCACGGCATGGCCGCCGTCGCCGCATCGAAGGGCACGCGTTGCGACGGAAAACAGCGCACTACGTCGTGCAGACATTCGCCTGCCATCAACTCGAATCCAGTCAATGCATCGCCAAAGCCGGCACGCGCACGCACGAGCATGGCGATCGCCGCCGCGATCGAATCCAGCGCCAGCAAGGCGGTGCAGCGCGCGGCAGGCAGCGGATGCAGTTTCAACGTCGCCGCCGTGATCGTGCCGAGCGTGCCTTCGCTGCCGATGAACACATCGCGCAAGTCGTAGCCGGTATTGTCCTTGCGCAAACCGCGCAGGCCGTGCCAAATCTCGCCATCGGCAGTGACCACCTCCAGCCCCAGGGTCAATTCACGCATGCTGCCGTAGCGCAGCACCTGGGTTCCGCCGGCATTGGTTGCCAGATTGCCGCCAATCGTGCAGCTGCCTTCGGCCCCAAGACTCAGCGCGAACAGACGGCCAACGTCGCGCGCGGCGTTCTGCACCGTTTGCAGGATGCACCCCGCTTCGACTTCCATCGTGTCGTTGTCGGTATCGATGGCACGGATACGATTCATGCGCAACAAAGACAGCACCACGGCGCGCCCCGAATCGTCGGGCGTCGCTCCGCCGCACAACCCCGTGTTGCCGCCTTGCGGCACGACCGGCACGTCGGCCTGCGCGCACAGGCGAACCACGGCGGCGACGTCGGCACTCGAACCCGGCCGCACCACCGCCAGCGCACGACCTTGAAAACGGCCACGCCAATCCGTCGTGTACGGCAGCGCATCCTCACCCGTCACGACATTGGTCGCGCCAACCACGGCGCGCAGTGCATCCAGAAAATCCATGTCGTCGAGGCTCCGCTTCGTCACGGCGATGAGAATGCGAGTGTAATCGGCTGCCGGCCGACGCCGATAGCCATCGATAGCCGTCGACAGCGATGCGCACGCCCGCTCGGCGCCACGCATCGCGCCTATTGCTGCTCCGGCTTGCGATAAATCCAGTAGCGCGAAGCGACGTAATTGACGCCAAACCCGGCAACAGAACCGGCCGCCACGGCCAGCGGCAAATGGGCGCCGTCGATATCGAAAGCGAGCACGAGCACGGAATACGCCGCGAAGTTACACGCGAAACCGCCGCTCATCGCAAAAATGTAGCGCCACCATTCGCCGAAACGCGAGTGATTGCGCGTGCCTTGAAACGTGAAGTTGCGGTTGAACAACCATGTGGCCGTGGCGGCGCAAAGAAAAGAAATCAGGCGCGCGCTGAAGCGATCCCAGGCGAAACCGCTGACCAGAATCTGCAACACGCCGGCGTCGACGATGAAGCCGAGCACGCCGCCGATGCCGAACAGCAACAGTTGCCGCATCGCTCAGGCCCGCGCGGCGAGGCGGGCCAATCCTGCCGCGAACGGGCGCTCGATGGCGCCGCGCTCGGTCACGATCACGTCGATCAGTTCCTCTGGAGTCACATCGAATACCGGGTTCCACGCATCGGCGCCGTCGACGACCGTGCGTTTGCCCGACATCGACAACAATTCCGCCGGATCGCGTAATTCGATTTCGATGTCTTCCCCACACCGGGTTGCGAGATCCACCGTCGACCATGGCGCGACGACCATGAACTTGACGCCGTGATGCTTCGCGCCGATCGCGAGCTGGAAGGTGCCGATCTTGTTCGCCGTGTCGCCATTCGCCGCGATGCGGTCGGCGCCGACGACGACCCATTGCACCGCACCCGTTTTCATCAAATGCGCGGCAGCGGAGTCGGCGATGAGCTTCGCCGGAATGCCGTCGCGCACCAACTCCCACATCGTCAAGCGTGCGCCCTGCAACCAGGGTCGCGTTTCGCCCGCGTAGACCTGCGCGATCTTGCCCGCAGCGAAACCGGCGCGGATGACGCCCAGCGCCGTGCCAAAGCCGGCCGTGGCGAGCGAGCCCGTGTTGCAATGGGTGAGCACGCCGATGTCATCGCCGAAAAACGCCGCACCAATTTTTCCCATCGTCCTGTTGGCGGCAAGGTCTTCGATCTGGATGGCGTGCGCCTCGGCCGTCAACGCGGCGAGTGGATCGCTTGCCGCGCCCGCCTTCTCGGCCTGCGCCAGGGCCGCGCGCATGCGCGCCAGCGCCCAGGCGAGATTGACTGCTGTCGGTCGTGCTGCATTCAGCACATCGAACGTGGGCAGTAATGTCGCCAGGTCGACCTTGCGGGCGGCTGCGGCAAGTGTGCGCGCTTGCAACACGACGCCCCACGCGGCGGCGATACCGATCGCCGGCGCGCCGCGCACGACGAGATCCTTGATCGCTTGCGCGACCTCCTGCGCAGTGCGGCATTCGAGGGTCTTCTCCACGAATGGCAATTCGCGCTGATCGAGCAGGCGCAGCCCGCCTTCGACGTAGTTGACGGCGCGGATCGTGTCGTGGCGATCGAGCGATGCGGCGGCGATATCGGGCATGAGACATTCGGGAAGGCGAATCATGCTTGCAAGAATACCGCAGGACGCGCATTCACGCCGTCGTTCACGCTGCCACGGCAGCACGGCGCGACGGAATTTCCGCTAGCATGCCGGCATGCTTCGCCTCAAACGCTCGCCGGAAAACAAACTGCCCCCCCGCAAAGCGGCTACACATATTGCCGCCGTGCGCGTTGAGGATGCCGACGCGCGATTCGTCGCGTTGTTGCGCCGGAAATGCACGCGCGCCGCACTGACCGGCGCATTGACTGCCGCCATCGAAGCCATTCCCGGGCTCGGTCGTGCGCTCGGCTTGATCTTCGGCGAAGTGCTCGATGCGAAATTCCTGACGCGCATCCAGCGCGAACTGATCGAAGACGTCTTTGCCATTTATGCGCTGTCGCTGCCAACGCCGCTGCACAACGAATTGGTCGACCGCGTGCAAACGCTCGGCGCGAGCGCCAGCGTCGCCGGCGACATGTTGCTTCGTGGCGCGATGCGGCGCCTCGGCGGCCGCTTCGGCGGAGCGCTGACCAAACGCTTTCTGCCGATCGCCGGCATCGTGTCCTCGGCCATCAGCAACGCCAGCGTGACCTATGCCATCGGTCGCCGCGCTCAAGCCGTGGCGAAATGGAAAGAGGCGCCGATCGCCGGCATGCCGGATGTCGTCCGTGCATTCAGCGGCATCGACGAGCGGCGCGTGCTCGACTGGTCGGTCGATGCGGTGAAAACCTCGCTCGGCATGATCGGCGACGCGTTGCGCGGCATGGTGCAGATCGGCAAGAACAAAGCCAAGCCCGCCAGCAAGACAAAGAACGCCTCCTGATTTTTCCTTCTCACCTCGCCACAGCGCGAGGTGAGTCGTACTTGCAACGACTTATGCGAATGGGTCGCGCAAGACGATGGTGTCTTCGCGGTCGGCGCCTGTGGCGACGAGGGCGAGATGGCAGCCCGACAATTCCTCGACCGCACGCAGATACGCGCGCGCGGCGGCGGGCAGTTTGTTCCAGTCGCGAATACCGCCGGTTGGTTCGTCCCAGCCCGGGAATTCGAGATACACCGGCTTGCATTCGTCCCACCCATCCGCATCGAGTGGCGCGAGCTCGCGACGCTTGCCGCGGTATTCGTAGGCAATGCAGACCTTCACGCTCGGCAGGCCGTCGAGCACGTCGAGCTTGGTGATGGCGAGGCCGTTGATCGCGTTGATCTGGGTGGCACGTTTCAATGCGACGAGGTCGATCCAGCCACACCGGCGCGGGCGACCCGTGCTCGCGCCGAATTCGTTGCCGACGCGGCGCAAGCGCTCGCCCATCTCGTCGTGCAGCTCGGTCGGGAACGGGCCGCCGCCGACGCGCGTCGCGTAGGCCTTGCAGATGCCGAGCACATAGTCGATGTCGCAGGCGCCGACGCCGGTGCCGGCGAGCGCGCCGCCAACCGTGGTGTTCGACGAGGTGACGTACGGGTAGGTGCCGTGATCGATGTCGAGCAGCGCACCCTGCGCGCCTTCGTACAGAATGTTTTCGCCGCGTCGGCGCGCGTCATACAGCAAGGTGGCGACGTCGTCGATCATCGGCTTGAGGTACTCGCCGAACGCCAGCGCCTCGTCAAGCACCTTCTGGTAGTCGACGCCGTCGGCCTTGAGCCACTGGGTCAGAATGAAATTGTGATAGTCGACGGCGGTGCGCAGTTTTTCGGGCAACTCCGACGGATACATGAGATCGGCCACGCGCACGCTGCGGCGGGCGACCTTGTCCTCGTAGGCCGGGCCGATGCCGCGTCCGGTCGTGCCGATCGCCGACTTGCCGGCCGCTTTTTCGCGCGCCTGATCGACGGCGATGTGGTACGGCATGATCAGCGGCGTCGCCGGGCTGATCTTCAGACGCGAGCGCACTTCGACGCCGCTCGCTTCCAGTTCGTCGATCTCGGTCTTCAGTGCCTGCGGCGAAAGCACGACGCCGTTGCCGATGAGGCATAACGTGCCGTCGCGCAGGATGCCCGACGGAATCAGATGCAGCACCGTCTTCTTGCCCTTGATCACGAGCGTGTGGCCGGCGTTGTGGCCGCCCTGAAAACGTGCGACCGCGCTGACGCGCTCGGTCAACAGATCGACGATCTTGCCTTTGCCTTCGTCGCCCCACTGTGCGCCGAGAATTACGACTGACTTGCCCATTTCCATATTTCCACAAATGCAAAAAGTGTCACGATGGCGGAAAACCCGCGGCGATCGCTACTTGCCGTCGCCGCGGCTTTCGCCAAAGTACTTCATGAACTCGCCTTTCTGGTCGAGCACGATCACATCGTCGGCATTGAAAGCGTTTTTGTAGGCGTCGAGCGAACGGTACAAGCCGTAGAAATCCGCATTTTTGGCGTAGGCCGCCGCATAGACTTCCGCCGCCTTGGCATCGCCCTCGCCACGCTTGACCTGCGCATCGCGCTCGGCCTCGGCCTTGATGACTTGCACCTGGCGATCGGCATCGGCGCTGATTTTCGTCGCCTGCTCGTCGCCGGTCGAGCGCAAATCGTTGGCCAGCCGCTTGCGTTCGGAGCTCATGCGGTTGTAGACCGATTTCAATACCTCATCGGGGAATTCGATGCGCTTGATGCGCACGTCGACAACGTGGATGCCGAGCCCGACCGCCGCGCGGTTGGCCTGGTCGCGCACGCGCTCGGTGATGTCAGAACGCGCACTGGCGATCAAATCCGACAAGGTGTGCGAATTGAATTCGAAGCGCAGCGGATCCTTGATGATCGGCGTGAGGCGGCTGCTGGCCTGACTTTGCAGCGAATCCGCACCGAACGAACGGTAGTACAACACCGGATTTTCGATCTGCCATTTGACGTAGAAATCGACGTTGACCGGATTCTTGCCCGAGTCGAAATAGCGTTCCGGTTTGGCTTCGAGATTGAGCATGCGCCGATCGAAGCGCACCACATTCTGGATCAACGGAATCTTGAAATGCAGGCCCGGACCGTAGTCGGGGCTTGCCTTGCCGCCGTCTCCCTGGATGCGACCGAACTGGGTGACGAGCGCACTTTCGCCCTCGCGCACGACAAAGGCCGAATTCACCGCCAAAACGACGAGCAGCAAGGCCAGGATCGGAGTGAAAATCTTCATTGCGCACCTCCCGCCGCGACGGCGGCAGCGGCAGCGGACGACTCCGCCTTCGCCTTGTCGAGCGGCAGGTAAAGCAGGCTCTTGCCGTTGCTCGAATCGATCACCTTGCGTGCATGCCCGAGCACCTGCTCCATCGTCTCCAGATACAGGCGCTTGCGCGTCACTTCGGGCGCAGCGCGATACTGCGTTTCGATCAGGCTGAAACGCTGCGCATCGCCGCTCGCCTTGGCGATTTGCGCCGCCTTGTAGCCGTCGGCATCGGCCAGGATGCGCGCCGCTTCACCGCGCGCGAGCGGCACCACTTTCGCTGCGTAGGCCTGGGCATCGTTGATCGCCTGCTTCTGGTTGTTGCTGGCGTTGTTGACGTCGTCGAAGGCGTCTTTCACTTCATGCGGCGGCGCGAAATTCTGGAAATTGATCTCGCTGATATTGAGCCCGACGGCATAGACGTCGAGCGTGGACTGCAACACTTTCTTGGTTTCACCGACGATATCGGAGCCATGGCTGGACAGAATCTGGTCCATGTCGCTCGAACCGATCACCTGACGCACGGCGCTCTCGGCGGCCTGCTTCAACGTGTCGTCGGGCGAGGTCGCCGCGAACAGGTACTTCTGCGCGTCGACGACCTGGTACTGCACGGTAAAATTGATTTCGACGATGTTCTCGTCTTTGGTCAGCATGCGCACGGTATCGGCGGTCTGTCGACTGGTGGTTTCGACCTTCACCACCTGTTCGATCGGAGCGGGCCACTTGAGGTTCAGGCCATTGTGCATGACGCGGTCGAACTTGCCGAAGCGCAGCACGACGCCGACGCGCTGTGCGTCGATCGAAATCCAGCTATCGAACACCATCCAGACCAGAGCCAGGGCAACGACACCGAGAAGAATTCCGCCGAGCGGTGGCGATGACGATGCACCGCCGCTACCGCCCTTGCCACCGCCGAATACGCCGCCAAGCCCCTCGCGCAGCTTGCGCAGAAAGGCCTCGACATCGGCCGAATCTTTCTTGCCTTTCCAAGGATCGCGATTACCACTGCCGGGTTCGTTCCAGGCCATCAGATGTGTCTCCAGTAAGCAACCGGAAATACGTCTGCGGTTGCCGTGGAATTGTACGGGAGAACGCCGCGGGGGGCGAGCCTTGCGACCTGTGCAGCGCTTTCCGCCGCTATTCTTCCTCGCGCGCGCCAATCCGCTCGCGCAGCCAATCGCCCTCGCCGTCCGGCAGTCCGAACAGCGGCTCGATCAGGGCCCGCGGTGCGTCGATCCGCACTTCCCAGCCGTGCTCGGCGGTGCGTTCGTCGCGAACGAAGCCGCCGGCAATCAGGCGGGCACGCAAACGACCGGCGTAATCGGGCAGGGGCAGCCAGCACTGCACACGGTCGCGCTGCAACGCGCCGGTCAGTGCTTCGCGCAGCAAATCCAGACCGGCGCCGGTGGCGGCGGAAACCCATACCCGGGCGACGCGCCCGCCATCGATCATCTCCGAGCGCGCTGCGCGATTGGCATCCACCGCATTCCGCAACGGCGCGTTGTCGCTGGCTGACGATGAAGGATTCGCCGCATCCACCACAGGAGCCGGCAGCTTGTCGATCTTGTTGTAGACGAAGATTTGCGGCACGTCTTCCGCACCGATTTCCACGAGCACGCGGCGCACTTCTTCGATGCGTTGATCGCGTTCGGGATCGGCCGCGTCGACGACATGCAGCAGGACATCCGCTTCACGCGTCTCCGCCAACGTCGACTTGAAGGCGGCGACGAGGTCGTGCGGCAAATCGCGAATGAAGCCGACCGTATCGGCAAGTAATACCGGGCCGCAAGCGAGGCCATCCATGCGCCGCAAGGTGGGATCGAGCGTCGCGAACAGCTGATCGGCCGCGTACACGCCCGCACCGGTAATCGTGTTGAACAGGGTTGATTTGCCGGCGTTGGTATAGCCGACCAACGCCGCCGTCGGCAGCGCATTGCGCTGCCGCGCACGACGTGCGGTGGTGCGCTGGGTTTCGACTTTTTCCAGACGCTGTTCGAGCTGCTTCATGCGCCCGGCAAGCAGACGGCGGTCGAGTTCGAGCTGGGTTTCGCCCGGGCCGCGCAGGCCGATCGCGCCGCCGCGCTGGCGTTCCAGATGCGTCCAGCCGCGCACCAGGCGCGTGGACATGTGTTTCAACTGCGCCAATTCGACTTGCAGCTTGCCCTCGTGCGAGCGCGCGCGCTGGGCGAAGATGTCGAGAATCAATCCGGTGCGGTCGACGACACGGCACTCGACATGCTTTTCCAGATTGCGCTCCTGCACGGGCGAGAGCGCATGATCGACGAGGATCAAATCCGCATCGAGCGCAATCCGCAACGTCTTCAGTTCGTCGGCTTTGCCGGTGCCAATGAAGAATTTCGGATTGGGTTTGTCGATGCGCGCCGCGAGCGCGCCGACGACGGACGCACCGGCCGAACGCGCGAGTTCGCCGAACTCGTCGGCCTCCCCGGCATCGCGGCTGGACGCACCCACCCAGCGCGGCTGCAACAGCAGCGCGCGCTCACCTTTGCGCGAACGTTCGAACAGGAGGGCTTATCCTTCCGCGCTATCCGCTTCGGCTTCGCCATGCGCCTGATCGCCGCCGATGCGCACGTTGCGACTCGGTACGATGGTCGAAATGGCGTGTTTGTAGACCATCTGACTGACGGTATTGCGCAACAGCACGACGAACTGGTCGAACGACTCGACCGTTCCCTGCAACTTGATGCCATTGACCAGATAGATCGACACCGGAACGCGCTCGCGACGCAACGCATTCAAGAACGGATCCTGCAACGACTGACCTTTGGACATTCTTCTTCTCCTTGCCTTCTTACCAACTTATGCGAGTCGACAAAATGCGCGCCCCCTCAAACGACGACTTCGGCGCTTCGACTCAAGATGCGCAATTGTATCTTTTTTCAACCCTTTCGGATAGATGGCGATGCCGTTCTTTCCGGGAACCGGAATTTCACACTGGTGCAGCGCGGCCAGGATCGGTCAGAAAATCCGCCAACAGACGCTCGACCCTGGCCGACTGTTCGGGAGCGAGCGGGTCGATGACGACGGCATCGTGGTCGGCACGAAACCAGGTCAGCTGGCGCTTGGCAAGTTGACGGGTCGCATGGATCGCGCGTTCGCGGCATTCGACCAGATCGAACTCGCCGTCCAGATATTGCCAGACCTGGCGGTAGCCGACCGCCCGCATCGCGGCAAGATCCGGGTGCAGATCGGCACGCGCCCGCAGGCGACGCACTTCATCGACGAACCCCTGCGCGAACATCGCATCGAGGCGTTGGGCGATGCGTGCGTGCAGCACGGCGCGATCCTGCGGCATCAAGGCGAGTTTGAGCACGCGGTACGGCAGGCGCGCACTCATTCCGCCTTGTTGCGCGGACAGTGGCTTGCCGGTCAATTCGATCACCTCCAGCGCACGCTGAATGCGCTGCGAATCCGTCGGGCGAATGCGACGCGCCGCTACGGCATCGAGCGTGGCCAGCCGCGCATGCAAGGCTGGCCAGCCCTGCGTCCGCGCCTCGTCCACCAACCGCACGCGCAGTGCGGCATCCGCCTCGGGCAGATCGGAAAGGCCGTGTTGCAATGCGCGGAAGTACAAGCCGGTGCCGCCGACGAGCAAGGGCGTCTTGCCCGACGCCGTGATCGCGGCCATGTCGCGCAGGGCGTCGGCACGAAATTCCGCCGCCGAATAGGCCACGTCGGGGTCGCGGATATCGATCAACCGATGCGGATAGCGCGCCAACGTCGCCGCATCGGGTTTGGCCGAACCGATATCCATGCCGCGATAGACCAGCGCCGAATCGACGCTGATTAGTTCCACGTCGAAACGATCGGCAAGGTGCAGCGCCAGCGCGGTTTTACCCGAAGCGGTCGGGCCCATCAGAAAAATCGCCAGCGGGCGGGAATCGGTACGGTCCATCGCGCTATTGCAAACGACTGCGCGACGCGCGTCCAGTCCCTGGCGAATACGCGCTTGACTCTGGACATGACTCCAAGGTTTATGCTCGCCCCATGAACGCAAAAATCGCATCACACTTCAGCATCGGCGCCGCCGCCAGACTTGCCGACGTCGCCATCGACACAATCCGCTTTTACGAACGCAAAGATCTGCTGCCCGCACCGCGACGGCGCGCCTCGGGCTATCGCGATTACGACATTGCCGTGATCGAGCGTCTTCGTTTCATCCGCCGCGCCAAAGATCTCGGGTTCAGCCTCGACGAAATTCGTGAATTGTTGACGCTGTCGGTCGACCGCGAGCGCGGTGTGCGCAGCGTGCGGCAACGTACCGAGGCGCGTCTCGCCGAAGTGGAACGACGCATCCGCGAACTGCATCGCGTGCGCCGCGGCCTGAAGCGACTGATCGACGCTTGTCCGGGGCACGGCAAACTTGAAGCGTGCCCGATCCTGAGCGCGCTGGGAGGAGAAAAAGACGCATGAACATCATCCATCGTTCGCACGAACATCCGATGCACGGCTGCGGCGACGGCGACGCCGCACACGATGCTTGCTGCGGTGGCGTGCCCAAGCCGATCGAGAAACGTTGTTGTTCGACCGCCACGGTCGAACAAGACCCGCGCGCGATCGATCCCGTGTGCGGAATGAAGGTCGATCCGCACACCGCCAAACACCGTGCCGAACACGCGGGCCACACCTATTATTTCTGCTCGGCGCGCTGCCGCGAGAAGTTCATTGCCGAGCCAATGAAATTCCTCGATCCAGTTGTGGCCGCAGCGACCCCGGTACCGGCCGGCACGCTGTACACCTGTCCGATGCATCCGGAAATCGAGCGGGCCGGCCCCGGCGATTGCCCGAAATGCGGCATGGCGCTGGAGCCGATGCTGCCGAGCATCGAAGACGACGACAGCGACGTGCGCGCACTCGCGCGGCACTTCTTCGCCTGCCTTGTGCTGACCATTCCGGTGTTTGCGATCGCCATGGGCCCGCATCTGTTCGGCTGGCATTGGCCCGCGCCGTGGGATCGCATCGCCGGCTGGATCGAAGCCGTGCTCGCGACCCTTGTCGTGTTGTGGGGCGGTGCGACGTTCTTCGTACGCGGCGTTCGTTCGCTCAAACCGTGGTCGCCGAACATGTACACCCTGATCGCGCTCGGCACGGGCGTGGCGTGGCTGTACAGCGCGATGGCATTCCTCGTGCCGGGAATGTTTCCGGCCGCATTTCGCGATGCGCATGGCGGTGTCGCGGTGTACTTCGAATCCGCGGCGGCGATCGTCACCCTGGTCCTGCTCGGGGATTTCCTCGAACTGCGTGCGCGTCGGCGCACCGGTACGGCGCTCAAGGCCTTGCTCGGATTGGCGCCCAAAACGGCGCGGCGCATCGCCGCCGACGGCAGCGAACACGATGTCGCACTCGCGGATGTGCGCGCCGGCGACGTGCTGCGCGTGCGCCCCGGCGAAAACGTGCCGACCGACGGCGTGGTGCAAGAAGGCACCAGCCACGTGGACGAATCCATGCTGACCGGCGAACCGATTCCGGTGGCCAAAATCGTCGGCGATGCGCTGACCGGCGGCACAGTGAATCAGACCGGCGCACTGACGATGTGCGCAACCCGTGTCGGCGGCGAAACCCTGCTCGCGCAAATCGTCGCGCTGGTCGCACAGGCACAGCGCAGTCGCGCGCCCTTGCAACGCGTCGCAGATCGCGTTGCGGCATGGTTCGTGCCGGCCGTGGTCGCGGCTGCCGTATTGGCCTTCCTCGCGTGGACGCTGCTCGGCCCCGATCCGAAACTGGCGCACGCGCTGATCGCCGCGGTCTCGGTGCTGATCATCGCCTGCCCGTGCGCGCTGGGCCTGGCCACGCCCATTTCGATCATGGTGGCGAGCGGGCGCGGCGCGCAGGCTGGCGTGTTGTTCCGAGATGCGGCCGCGATCGAAGCGCTGCGCGAGGTCGATACGCTGATCGTGGACAAGACCGGCACCTTGACCCAAGGCAAGCCGATGCTAAAAACCGTGCTGGCCTTCGGCGGATTCGACGAGGCCCGCGCGCTCGCGTTCGCCGCCGCGCTGGAGCGCCCGAGCGAGCATCCGCTAGCGCGCGCTATCGTGAGCGGCGCGAACGAACGCAAGCTCGATGTCCTCAAGGTAGAACATTTCGAATCGCTGACCGGTCGCGGCGTGCGCGCACGCATCGATGGCCACGCCGTCGCGTTGGGCAACGCCAAACTCATGAGCGAGGCCGGCGCGACTATCGACGTCGTCGCGAGCGAGCGCGCCGATGCGCTGCGCAGCGCAGGTGCCACCGTGATGTTCCTCACCGTCGATGGCAAGCTTGCGGCGCTGATCGCGGTAGCCGATCGCATCAAACCGAGCACGCCCGAAGCGATCCACCGATTGCACGCCGCCGGCCTGCGCATCCTCATGCTCACCGGCGACAACGCGACCACGGCGCAGGCGGTCGCGGACGAACTCGGCATCGATGAAGTCCATGCCGATGTCTCCCCCGCCGACAAGGTCGCCATCGTCGAACAGCTCAAGCGCACCGGCCACACGGTGGCGATGGCCGGCGATGGCGTCAACGACGCGCCGGCACTGGTCGCGGCCAACGTCGGCATTGCCATGGGCAGCGGCACCGACGTCGCCATGCAAAGCGCACACGTGACCCTGGTCAAGGGCGATCTGATCGGAATCCTGCGCGCCCGCGCGCTCTCGCAGGCAACGGTGCGCAATATCCGCCAGAACCTGTTCTTCGCCTTCGTCTATAACGCCATCGGCGTGCCGCTCGCCGCGGGCGTCTTGTACCCGGCCTTCGGCATCGTGCTGTCGCCGATGATCGCCGCGTTGGCGATGAGCTTGTCGTCGGTATCGGTGGTGGCAAACGCATTGCGCTTGCGTGGGGCGGCGCTCGGCTGGCGCACGGGGCTATAATTTGCCACCTGCATCGACTCGCAAGAGGCAACCCCATGTCGAACATGATGAAAGCGCTGGTCAAGCGCGAAGCCACCAAGGGCATCTGGATGGAACAGGTGCCGATGCCGGAAATCGGCCCGAATGAGGTGCTGGTCAAGCTCGAAAAGACCGCGATCTGCGGCACCGACCTGCACATCTACAAGTGGGACGAGTGGTCGCAGCGCACGATCAAGCCCGGCCTCGTCATCGGCCACGAGTTCGTCGGCCGCATCGTCGACATGGGCCCGGGCGTGCGCGGCTACACGATCGGCCAGCGCGTCTCCGCCGAAGGCCACATCGTCTGCGGCGTCTGCCGCAACTGCCGCGCCGGCAAGCAGCACCTGTGCCCGCACACGATCGGCATCGGCGTGAACCGCAACGGCGCATTCGCCGAATACATCGCAATGCCGGCGTCGAACCTGTGGCCGGTGCCGGACCAGATTCCGTCCGAACTCGCTGCGTTCTTCGACCCTTACGGCAACGCCGCGCACTGCGCGCTCGAATTCGATCTGATCGGCGAAGACGTGCTGATCACCGGCGCCGGCCCGATCGGCATCATCGCTGCGGGAATTGCGAAACACGTCGGCGCGCGCAACGTCGTCGTCACCGACGTCAACGACTATCGATTGAAACTGGCCGCCGACATGGGCGCGACGCGCGTGGTCAACGTGTCCAAGCAATCGCTGAAGGACGTCATGGCCGACCTGCACATGGAAGGCTTCGATGTCGGCATGGAAATGTCCGGCAATCCGCGCGCGTTCGGCGACATGCTCGACTGCATGTACCACGGCGGCAAGATCGCGATGCTCGGCATCATGCCGAACGGCGCCGGCATCGACTGGGACAAGGTCATCTTCAAGGGTCTCGTGCTGCACGGCATTTATGGCCGGCGCATGTACGAGACCTGGTACAAGATGACGCAGATGCTGCTGACCGGCTTCCCGCTGCAGAAGGTGCTCACCCACCAGATCCACATCGACGATTTCCAGCGCGGCTTCGATCTGATGGACGCGGGCGCGTGCGGCAAGGTTGTTTGTTCGTGGAATTGAACCGGTTCCAGACATAACCTCGCCTCGTGAAGAATGGCGACGTATATCGGTAATTCATGCGTCGTTCGGCATCATGCGCATTCCATGAAGCCCGCGTTCGCCGCCTTTGTCGCCCTCGCGCACATCGCCTCATTCGCCCGCGCGAGCGAGGCACCTGTCTGTGTGCGCGAATGTGGATTCGAAACCGAACCCGTGCTCGCCTCCATCGCGCTCGCGGATCCGGCGCTGTTGAGCGGGCCGAATTTCAAGGTCGCCCCGAAGGCGCCGAGCGGCGGCTACATGGCCCACTTTTCCATCGCTACGCCCTACGGGCCGCTGATGGCCGACAGCACGCAAATGCTGGCGATTCGCGTCAGCGAGATTCCGGCGATCGAAGCGCTCGATCAGGCTTCGCGCAGCGGCGCGTTCGGTCAGGCGCTGGCTGCGCGCGGCAAGCGTACCGGCAACGCCATCGTCAATGTCGTCAGTCATCCGGTCGACTCGGTCGTCGGCCTGCCGATGGGCGTGGTGCGCTATTTCAAGAAGCAGATCGACATGTGGGCGCACCGCGCACAAAGCGTCTCCGACCGTTCGTCGCGAATCATGGAAAACAAGGGTGACCCGTTCCGCGCACCGGAGGGGCCGATGACCGCCGCACGCGACACTCCTGCCGACGCGGCCACCCGCGCCAACGACGACCTCGCAAGTCAGGGCGACCTCGCCCCCGGCTACGCCAGCGTCGACGGCATCGCACCCGACGATGCCGCAACCGCTCCCGCATCGACGACGGCCGACGCGCCGAAGGAAAGCAAAGCCTGGTACGCCCGGGCGGGCCGCGATGTCGGGCGCGAGGTCAAGCGCTATCTCAAGTACAACTCGGCCCGCAACGATATCGCCAAGCGCCTCGGCTTCGATCCGAACACGTCCAATCCGTACATCGTCGAGCGTCTCGATCCGCTCGCCTGGTCCGCGGCGTGGGGAAATTTTTCCGCCGGCGAGGCGCTCGGCATCATCACCGGGCCGGCTGCAACGGTGATCGCGGACTCGGGCATGATCAACGAGTACGTGCTCTCGCATAATCCCGAGCAGATTCGGCAACGCAACGAGAAAAATCTGCAATCCGTCTGCAGCGACGAATTCGGCATTCGCCAATTTCTTGGACGCGGCGGCTTCAGCGACACCACCCGCACGCAATTCGTCGACTCACTCGTCGCGCTCGAACCGGTCGAAGGCTGCAACGAAATTCTCGAACTCGGCGCCGCCACGCACGGCGAGATCGAAGCTCGGTTTCTCGTCAACGCACTCTCGCAGATTCGCACGTTTGTGCCGAACGAGCACGGCGGCAAACTCGATATGGTGGGTGCGGCGATTGTCTACGTCGCACGCGACGGCAGGCTGTTGCTGCCGATGCCGGTGGACTACCTCAGTTGGACTGCCGACCTCGATGGATTTTTCCAAAGCCCGCAGTTCAGCGCCGGCAAAAAAATCGCGCTGATTGGCGGTGAAATCTCAGCGCTCGCGCAACGCCGCCTGCGCGAGCACGGCTGGCAAATCGTATCGCGTGCGTCGTATGTCGGCGCACCGAAATACCCCTCTGGCGCCTTCACCCGGGCGCAGCACTAGCCGCCGCAGGCGCCACTTCCATCTTGTCGAGCTGATCTTCGTAATAGATGCCGTTGGTGCCGAACATCAGGAATTTGCGCGCCGCCTTGTGCGCAGCGGCATCCGCGCCCGCATCGCGCAACGTATCTTCGGCGGCGGTGGTGAACAACAACTGCACGTTCTGCCGATTGGCCTCGTACTGCTCGCGCAGGCGCAGGAACAATGCCGCGCGCTGTGTCGAATCAAATGTGCGCACCTGCGCCACCGTCTGCGCGCGCAACGCAGCAACCACCTCGTCAGCCGATTTCGGCGCGGGCTCCGGCTTGCGGTAGCGGATGCGGCCGAACGTATCCGCGTACATGCCCTGATCCAGATGCCACAGCAAACGTTCGCCGCGCGCGAACTCCGCGTCTTCAGGCGCGCTGGCGATCAGGCGCGTGCCGCGGGTCACGTCGTCGAGCATGTCGCTGGCGATCATCGCCCAGTTGTGATTGGCGCGCGCAATGAGCCGCGGCAGCATCTCGCCCCACCACGGCAGCGCCAGCAACGGCAGCAAGGTGAGTGTCCACAACACCAACGCGGATGGCTCGCCTGGAAAGAAAAACCGCACGCCCATGCGCCAGACCCAGAAGCCCGGCACGGCGAGCAGCAACGCGAGGATCGCAGGCACCGGATACCATTCATGACTGTCCTCGACGACGCGCGTCGGCATGGCTTCCTGCGGGCGCTTCGGATCGAAGCGCAGCGGAAAATCCGGCACCGCATGCCTCCAGCTCAGCACTGCCACGTCGACCGGCAGATCGAGCTGTTCGCGCAGCGCGGCAAGCGCCGTGGTCGGCGGCGGCTTGCTCATCATGAAGGTGTCGTTCGGAGGATGATGCGAAATCCAGTCGAGCGTCGTGCGACTCATGCGCACTTCCTGCACTTCGAAACCGCTCGCATCGCGCAGAAAAGTGAAGGGAATGCCTTCCTGCACCGCCTCGGCCCAGTCACTCAGGCGGAAATTGTCGCTGAACTGCAAACGCATGCCACAGAACGCCCGACGCAATGGCGCACCCCAATCGCCCGCGTTGTACTCGACCACGGCACAGCGCGAGATTTTGCTGACGCGATCCCAGTACAGTTTTCCGGCCGGCAAATCCGCTGGATTGAAATCGATCGCCGCCCAACTCTCCACGATGTGCCCGGTGGTAGTTGCGGTGTACGGCGCGTACTGGTGCCTGTCGACCAGCGGCTTCATCGCCACCTGCCAGGCCACGCCGAGGAAGATGCCGCCGAACAACAGGAAAAACCCGGTGAACAATCCGATCACCGGCGCCGCGGCCATCATGCCGAGCGTGCCGATCAGCCAATCGCGCAGCGGATGACCGCGGCCGGCAGGTACCGCCGGGTCGCCAGAGGCGCCAGTGTTGCTTTGCTTGGAAGGCGATTTGCGCATGTTGCTCCCCGTTCTGCCGGGCTTTACCCGGCGCTGGAACCCCTGCCTTGCCTTGATCGAATTTACCTTGTGCGTCGCGTTGGCGGACAATAGCGCTTTCCCGTGAGAATGTCCGCCATGACCTACGCCGCCCAGACGCGCCTGTCCACTGAACTCGATGCCATCCGCGATGCCGGTTTGTACAAAACCGAGCGCGTGATCGCCACGCCGCAGTCGGCGTCGATCAAAACCAGCGATGGCCGCGGCGTGTTGAATTTCTGCGCCAACAACTATCTCGGCTTGGCCGATCATCCCGACATCATCGCGGCGGCGAAAGAGGCGCTCGACACGCACGGGTTTGGC